>MDTB01160697.1_pt1 | contig 19207 bp, 21 predicted proteins | sample 811161 | NCBI WGS metagenome assembly MDTB01 (sample SAMN05326650, study PRJNA326480) | marine metagenome | isolation source: seawater | place: Mediterranean Sea | collected 2009
TGTTAATTCAAAAAAAAGATTTGATTGTGAGTGGGCAGCATGGGCAAATGGAACTGCAGTAAGAGAATTAGATTTTCATGATACTTTTTTAGCAGCTGACTACAGTCATCCAGGTGATAATATTCCTGCTATCTTAGCTGTAGCGCAACAAAAAAGAATGTCAGGAAGAGATTTAATTAGGGGTATCTTAACTGGTTATGAAGTTCAGGTTAATCTTGTTAAAGGTATTTGTTTACACGAACATAAAATAGATCATATAGCTCATCTAGGTCCAAGTGTAGCCGCTGGTCTAGGATCGCTACTTAAATTAAATACAGATACAATTTATCAGTCCATTCAACAGGCACTTCATACAACAGTTTCTACTAGGCAATCCAGAAAAGGAGAAATTTCAAGTTGGAAAGCTTTTGCACCAGCACATGCAGGCAAGTTAGCTATTGAAGCTGTAGATAGATGCGTGAGAGGTGAAAGAGCACCTAGTCCAATTTACGAAGGTGAGGACAGTGTGATTGCATATGTTCTTTCTGGACCCAAAGCCAAATACACAGTTCCTCTTCCAAATATTAATGAGGAAAAAAAAGCAATTTTAGAAACTTACACAAAAGAGCATTCTGCAGAATATCAATCCCAAGCTCTTATAGACTTAGCTAGAAACATGCATGAAAGAATAGGCAATATTTCGACAATTAAATCCGTAGAGATTCACACAAGTCATCACACTCATTATGTAATTGGATCAGGCGCAAATGATCCTCAAAAAATGGATCCAAAGGCTAGCAGAGAAACTTTAGATCATTCAATAATGTATATTTTTGCTGTCGCATTGGAAGATGGAAAATGGCACCATGTAAACTCATACACTCCAAGAAGAGCTAGTAAAAAAAGTACAGTTCAATTGTGGAGAAAAATTAAAACTTTTGAAGATAAGAAATGGACAAAAAAATATCACGATCCAAATCCTAATAAAAAATGTTTTGGAGGAAGGGTAGTTATAAGAATGAAAAATGGTACAAAAATTGAGGACGAAATATCTGTTGCTGATGCACATCCAGGCGGCAATAGGCCATTTGAAAGATCTAATTATGTAGAGAAATTTAAAACTTTAACTAAAGGAATTATTACAACAAAAGAGTCCGAGAGATTTTTAAAAGCTGTTCAAAGGCTAAGAAAATTGAAACCAGGGGAATTACCCAAATTGAACATTGAAGTTAAAAGAAAAACAGCAAAAAAAAGAAATAAAAAAGCTATTTTCTAATTGACTCTTCATACAATTCTAAATTTAATATGTAATTAAACAAAAGGGGGAAAAATGTTAAATATAAGAAAACTTATTGGCTTGTTATTTGCTACTGTTCTTTTGTCTTCAATTTCAACAACTAGTTTTGCAATCGACAAATTACACTTTGTAATTGGTGGAGGTGCTGGTGGTGGTTGGGATGGAACTGCTAGAGGAACTGGAGAAGCATTAACAAAATCAGGGATGCTAAAAAGTGCATCTTATGAAAATATGTCAGGTGGAGGAGGCGGAAAAGCTCTTGCATTCATGATTAATACAAAACCAGAAGGTACGATTTTAGTTCAATCAACACCTTTAGTTTTAAGATCAATTACTAGACACAAAGGTTATGTTAAAGGTAGCGGCGTTCTTTCATATAAAGATGTTGTTCCGATAGCTGGAGTAATTGGTGACTACGGTGCAATTGCTGTTGCAAAAAGTTCACCTTTTAAAAATTTTAAAGATGTTGTTGCAGCTTACAAAGCTAATCCATCATCAGTAAAAATGGCTGGAGGATCAGTAAGAGGAAGCATGGACCATTTAATTGGAGCTTTGGCTTTTCAGGAAGCTGGAGCAGACCCTAATAAAGTTGTTTATGTTCCTTACGATGCAGGTGGAAAAGCTTTAGCAGGGTTATTATCTGGAGAAACTCAAATTCTTTCAACTGGTTTGGGAGAAGTAATGGGAGCAAGAGACCAAGTTAGAATTATTGGTATTACAGCTCCAAAAAGAGTTTCAGATGCACCTAATGTACCAACATTAAAAGAGCAAGGTTTTGATGTTCAGTTCGTAAACTGGAGAGGATTTTTTGGACCTCCTAACATGAGCAGTGGAGATAAAAAGAAAATTGCTAAAATGTTAGGTGATGTACAGAAAACATCTGAATGGGAAGCTGTTAGAAAAAGAAATGCTTGGGTTAATATTTACAACCCAGACAAAAAATTTGTTAGTTTTTTAAAACAACAAACTAAAGAAATGACAGCTCTTATGAAAAAATTAGGAGTTATTTAATTCTTTAAGAATTAAAGGAGAAGAGCAGTGAGAATAAGCACAGACAAAATCATCTCACTGCTCTTTTTTGTTTTATCAGCATTTTATCTTTATCAAACTTATCAAATACAAGTATTTTCATTTGATGAAAATGCTCCATTTAATGCAAAAACTTTTCCAACTTTTTTATCTTATTTGGGTATGTTTCTTTCAATATTATATGTAGCTTTACCTGAAAAAAAACCATCTCAGGTAAACCATAAGGTTTTAGATTATAAAAGTGTTTTTTATTTAATCATAATTGTAACTATTTACGGTTTAATCATCTTAAAATTAGGTTTTTTCTTATCTACTTCACTCTTTTTATTTTTTTCTTATTATCTTTTAGGTGAAAGAAGATGGGTTTGGATGTTTGTTCTATCATTTCCTTTTGTAGCTTTATTTATGTTTTTATTACATGGGCTATTAGATATTTATTTAAGAGACCCAATTCTTAAAATGTTAGGAGTTATAGGATGATAGAGGGAATATTAATCGGACTTCAAACTGCTTTAAGTTTAAAAAATATTTTAATGGTAATGATGGGTTGTTTTTTTGGAACTATTATTGGAATGCTTCCTGGACTAGGACCGATGACAGCAATCGCTTTAATGATACCTATCACTTATGGTTTTGAACCAGCAACTGGCTTAATATTAATGGCAGGTGTTTATTATGGAGCAGTTTTTGGTGGATCAACATCATCAATTTTGATTAATGCACCGGGAGTACCCGGAACTGTAGCAACTTCATTTGATGGATACCCTATGGCTCAACAAGGTAAAGCGGGAAAAGCTTTAGCAATTGCAGCATACAGTTCATTCGCAGGTGGAACAATTTCTGCAATATTTTTATTATTTGCTGCACCAAGTCTTTCAAAGATCAGTTTAGCTTTTAGATCACCAGATTATTTTGCTTTAATGGTTTTAGGCCTAACTGCTGTATCTGCTTTCTCCTCTAAAGGTCAATTTTTGAAAGCTATGATGATGGTTATTTTAGGATTGATGTTAGCAACAGTGGGTCAAGATTCTCTATCTGATATAACTAGATTTACTTTTAATAATATTAATTTAACAGATGGTATTAGTTTTGTATTAGTAGTTATGGCGACATTTGCAATGAGTGAGGCTTTAACAATTATTTTAAAAGGAAAAGATCCAAGTCGAGCTACTGAACAAATTTCTCTTTCAAAATTAGGATCAATTAAATTAGACAAAGAAGAAAGAAGCAAAATGTTAAAATCTATTCCAAGATCTTCAGTATTAGGGTTTTTAATTGGAGTACTACCTGGGGCAGGGGCTACTATAGCATCATTTTTGGCTTATGGAATGGAGAGAAATTATGTTAATCAAGAAGAAAAAAATAAATTTGGTAAAGGAAGTGTGCATGGCCTAGCCGCACCGGAAACAGCTAACAATGCAGCATGCTCGGGATCATTTGTTCCATTGTTAACGCTAGGTATACCAGGAAGCGGAACAACAGCAGTAATGTTAGGGGCATTGCTGGGTTTTGGAATTCAGCCTGGACCTAGGCTTTATATGACTAATCCGGAAATTTTTTGGTCAGTAATCATGTCTATGTATATTGGAATGGTAATATTGTTAATTCTCAATCTTCCTCTCATTCCTTATATAGCAAGAGTTCTTGCTACACCAAAAAACTTTCTAATACCATTAATCCTGTTTTTTTCAGTTACGGGAATTTATTTAATGTCGTTCAATAATTTTGATATTTTTTTAATGATAGGAATAGCGGTTGTAGCCACATTTTTAAGACTTTATAATTTTCCTATGCCACCACTTATACTCGCATTTGTGTTAGGAGGATTGATGGAAGAAAATTTAAGGAGATCATTATTAATTAGCGATGGCTCTTTTAACTTTATGTGGGACAGGCCTTTAACTTTTGTAATTTTGCTATTTACTGTTGCGATTCTAATTTGGCAAGTTTACTCCTCAAACAAAAAATCTGGCTGAAAGAACATAGAATTATAATGTTCTATTTAAGCTTTATATGTGACAAATATATCACTATAAAAGGCTTAATTTATTGGGATTTTTGATATTTATAGAAGTTTTTAAAACTTTTTTTTAGAAGACTCATATGACTAAATCTAGTAAGAATCTTCGTAATAATTATTGCAATAACTATTAATAATAAGGATTTATTATGAGAAGTTTAAAATTAATATCATTGGTTAGTTCCTTAATGCTTTTGTCTTCAGCTGCTTTTGCTGGATCATTTGGTATGGGAGTAACTGGTGGTCTCTACTCTATTGATACAGATGGTACAGAGACATTAAGAGACTCAGGTAATAAAACTAATAAATCTATTAGTGAAGATGTAGCTATTCCAGAAATTTTTGTGGAATATGTTGCAGATAACGGTGCCGCATTTGGTTTAGCTTATATTCCAGCAGAGGAAATAGGTAATAAATCAAGAACGGACTCTAATTCTGACGGTGACAGTGGAACTTACAAGGCTGCCGCAGAAATAGATAACCATGTAATGGCTTATGTAGATGTTCCAGTTTATAACACTCTATATGTTACTGGCGGTCTATCTAGAACATCTATTGTTACAAACGAAAGTTTGAACTCAGGTTCATCTTACGATAACCAAGATGTTTGGGGCTATACTTTAGGTCTAGGTGTTAAAGGAGATGTTCCTTTAGGCTCAGGTTTGTACTACAAACTTGCTGCTACATACACAGACTTCGAGAGCTACGAGTCAACTGCAGCTGGTTCAGCAGCTAACAAAATTAATGCTGACATAGAAGCTACAGCACTGAAGTTGTCACTAGGTTACAAGTTTTAATATATTCTGAAACTTTATAAAAATTGAACCCGCTTAATAATAAATTAAGCGGGTTTTTTTTTAAATTTAATAGGTTTTTAAGATAAGAAAAATTAAATGTTAGAGTTAATAGTAATTTCTATTCAAATAATATTAATCGATATTGTTATGGCAGCTGACAATGCCATCATAATAGGTTTAATAGCATCAGGATTTGCCCCTAATAATCGAAAAAGAATAATAGCTTGGGGAGTAGCCGCAGCTTTCATTTTTAGAATTATATTTGCTTTTGGAGCAGACTATGTTTTAGAATTTCCTTTATTAAAAATTTTTGGAGGTTTACTACTAATCTGGATTGTAAATAATTTAAGACAAGATTTTTTTGAAACTAAAAAAATACGATCACCTCAAATCAAATCTCAAGAGAATACTACTTTCATGCAAGGAGTTTACAAAGTTCTTGTTGCAGACATAACTTTGAGCTTAGACAATGTATTAGGTGTAGTCGGGGCTGCCAAAGATCATTATTTTTTAATGATAACGGGTTTATTATTGTCAGTATTATTAATAGCAACCTTAGCATCTTACTTTGCAAATTATATCAAACAACATAAATGGTTAGGTTATGTTGGTTTATTTGTAATTATAATAGTTGCCTTACAATTGATAATTGGAGGTTTAGTAAACCTTGAAGTTTTAACTATTAATGAAAAATTTGAAGGCTTGTTTAGTATATAAAAAAGATTTATTAAACAAACTACTGGCAGATGCAATATAAATTAAAAGTTTCTAAAACATATTTATTTCAACTAGCTTTACCAATTTTTTTTGCGAATATAGCTATTCCTTTTGTTGGAATTGTTGATACTGCGTTAATGGGTAACTTGGGTAATGAAAAATTCTTAACTGCTATAAGTATATCTACTTCAGTGATTACAATGATTTTATGGAGCTTTGGTTTTTTAAGGATGGGAACAGTTGGTCTTGTAGCGCAGTCTTTTGGGAAAAGTGATTTTAGAGAAATAGTTTTAACAGTTTCAAGGAACATTAGTATTGCAGTATTAATCTCTATAATTATTATTTTATCAAAGGATTATATAATACTTTTAATAGAACATTATTTTTCAACATCTTTAGAAACTCAGACTTTAATAGAAAAATATATTTCTGTAAGAATATTTTCAGCACCTGCAGAATTAATAATTTACGTTTTATTAGGTTTATTTATTGGACTTCAAAAAACAAAGATTTCAAGTTTATTAGTAATATTCTTTTGTATTACCAACATTATTTTGAGCATGTATTTTGTAAGAGATTTAAATCTTGAAATTTATGGTGTCGCACTTGGAACAGTATTGTCTGCATATTTAACTGTATTTATCTTTTTAATTTTTTCTTATTTTTATATTAAAAATGAATTTAAAATAGTTCCCAGATTCAGAAAAGTGTTCATAACAAGAAAAATTTTCAAACTTTTTAATATTAATTTTGATATTTTTATAAGAACTTTACTTTTAACTTTTGCCTTTTTATGGTTTACCTATCAAGGTTCAAAAATTGGAGAAGATTATTTAGCTGCTAATGCGATTTTATTACAGTTTGTTATATTAGCTGCTTTTTTTTTAGACTCTTATGCGTTTGCAACAGAAGGACTAATAGGATTTACAATTGGTCGAAAAGCAAAAAAATCTTTTCTATTAACTTTATATAATTCATTTAAATTAAGTTTTTTTACTGGTATTGTTATTTCTATTTTTTATATATTTTTCTTCAAATACATTATTAATATCATAACCGACTCGGACTCTTTAAGATTTATTGCTTACGACTTTATTTTTTGGATTATAATAATACCTCCCATAGCTTCTTTCTGTTACCAGTTTGATGGTATATTTGTTGGAGCTTCACAAACACCTGAAATGAGAAATTCTATGATAATTTCAGTAATTTTATATATTTTGTTTTCTTATTTTTGTATCTACTTTTTAAAAAATCATGGCTTATGGCTATCTTTACTGTTGTTTATGATAATTAGATCTGTAACGCTTAACTTTTTCTTACCTAAGATTTTGCGAAAATTCTGAAAATTTTCCTTGATTTTTATCAAACCAATTAGTCAAATAACTTATTAATATATTTTTAAAGGAGGAAAAATGAAAATATTAAAAAAAGTTAGTATATTACTTACCTCTTTACTTATCAGTATGGGAGCTGCTAATGCGGAGACATGGAATATGGCTTTAGCCTATGGAGCAGGAAACTTTCATTCACAAAATGCTGCAGAATTTGCAAAGGCAGTTACTGAAAAGTCAGGTGGAAAACTTATAATCAACACGCATCCAGGAGGGTCATTGTTCAAAGGTGGAGCAATCTTAAGAGCTGTGCAAACAGGTCAAACGCAAATTGGTGAAAGATTTATGTCTGCACATGGAAAGTTCGATCCTTTATTAGAAATAGACTCTATTCCCTTTGTTGCACAAACATATTCTGATGCGCAAAAACTATACAAGGCATCTAAACCAGAATTGGTTAAAGGACTTGACGAAAAAGGATTAGTTTTTCTTTACGCAGTCCCTTGGCCGGCACAAGGTTTATATAGTAAAAAGGCTATAAATTCAGTGAACGATCTAAAAGGTCTTAAGTTTAGAGCTTATAATTCTGCAACAATTAGAATCGCAGAGTTGACTGGGATGAAACCAACTAAGTTAGAGGCAGTTGCTATTAGCCAAGCTTTTTCGACGGGAATGGTTGAAAGCATGATTACATCACCAACTACAGGAAAAAATAGTAAAATTTGGGAGAATGGTGTGAAATACTTTTATGATATAGCAGCATGGTTTCCGAAAAATATGGTTGTTGTAAATAAAGATGCATGGAACAAACTAGACAGTGCAACTCAAAAAATGGTCAAACAACAAGCTGCTGTAGCTGAGCGAAAAGGTTGGACTTTATCAAAAACGGGTAATGTCGCAGACAAAAAAGCTTTAGCTGATTCTGGCATGGAGGTTGGCAAAGTAAATTCAGCTTTACAAAGTCATTTTGAAAAAGTTGGAGCCACAATGGCTAAAGAATGGGCAGATAGAGCGGGTTCTAGAGGTCAAACCGTTTTGTCAGCTTATAAATAATTTTATTTAAGCAAAAAGACCGTATAATATATATACGGTCTTTTATGCTTTGTAAGTTAGACAAATTTTTAAATTCTCTTTACAAATATTCGGGATACATTGCATCCTTTTTTCTAATTCTTATACTCGTCTTTATAGTTGTGGGTATTGCATCTAGGATTTTTGGTTTTTATATCCGGGGCTTAACAGAGTATTCTGGCTATAGCTTAGCTACAGCTTCTTTCTTAGCACTTGCTTTTACATTTAATGAAAACGGTCACATCAGAATAACATTGTTTCTTGAAAAGGCTAAGGGAAAGCTATTAAGATTTTTAACTATATGGTGCTTAGCTATTTCAACTTTATTTTCAGGATTTTTAGCTTTTTATTTTATCAAAATGTGGATTGTATCTATTCAGCTTGCTGAAAGGAGCCAGGGGGCAGATGAGATTTTACTTTGGATACCACAAACTGGAGTTGCTATAGGTTCAATAATATTTTTTGTTTGTATTACACACAATTTTATAAAATTATTAATTGAAAATAAAGATGATTGAAATTTATCTAACAATTTTTTTTATAAGTATTCTGTTAATATTTCTTGGATCTGGAGTTTGGGTCGGAATAAGTATGATTGGAGTTTCTACAATAGGAATGATGATGTTTACTTCGAGACCTGTAGGAGATGCAATGGCAACTACAATGTGGAGCATGGGCTCTTCCTGGTCATTAACAGCTTTACCACTTTTTGTTTGGATGGGAGAAATTTTATTTAGGACTAAACTATCTGAAAATTTATTTAAAGGATTATCACCTTGGTTAGCAAGATTACCAGGAGGCTTGATACATGTTAATGTTTTAGGTTGTGCAATTTTTGCAGCCATATCTGGTTCTTCAGCTGCAACTGTTGCTACAGTCGGGAAAATGTCAATACCTGAGCTAAGAAAAAGAAATTATCCTGAAAATTTTCTTTTAGGAACTTTAGCAGGATCTGGAACTTTAGGTCTTTTGATTCCACCGTCTATTATTTTAATTATTTATGGTGTTACAGTTGAAGAGTCTATAGCAAAACTATTTATTGCTGGAGTAATTCCTGGTATTTTATTAGCTCTTCTGTTTATGACCTATATTGTTGTTTGGTCTATAAAAAATAAAAAAATAATGCCTGTAATAAGTGAAGATTTCACTTTTATAGAAAAAATAAAAAAATCAGGACAGTTGTTACCTGTTATACTTTTAATATTTGCTGTGATTGGTTCGATTTATGCAGGTATAGCTACAGCTACTGAAGCTGCTTCTTTAGGAGTTCTTGGTGCGTTAATATTATCTTATTTTCAAAAAAGCTTGACAAAAGAATCTTTTACCAAATCACTACTAGGTGCAACTAAAACATCTTGTATGATTGCTTTTATATTGGCGGGATCTTCTTTTTTAACTTTAGCCATGGCTTTCACTGGGCTCCCAAAAAATTTGGCAGTCTTTATTGAAACCCTTCATCTTTCGCCATACATGTTACTTTTGGTTTTAACACTTTTTTATATAATTCTTGGTATGTTTTTAGATGGGATATCTGCAGTAGTTTTAACTATGGCAATAATTGAACCTATGATACGTCAAGCAGGTTTTGATATGATCTGGTTTGGAATATATTTAGTTATAGTCGTTGAGATGGCTCAGATAACTCCACCTGTTGGATTTAATTTATTTGTTCTTCAAGGTATGGCAAAAAAAGACATGGGATTTATTGCAAGAAGTTCTTTTCCTCTTTTTATTTTAATGATTTTAGCAGTAATTATAATTATAGTTTTCCCTCAACTAGCTCTTTGGCTACCTGAACAAATGATTCAATCTCTTAAATAAAAGGATCATAAGCCCATTGAAGTATAGCTTGTCTTTGTCTTCTTCTGCAAAATAAGTCACCTTTTTCACAATTTTTTTTAATTGCTTTTACGTGTCTTATAAAATTTAACCATCGTTGTATCTGGATTTCATCAATGTTTTTTATTCTTCTTCCATTAGAATATCTACAGTACCACTGAAACCATCCAAGAGGATCCTCTTTAAAAATCCAACCTTTCTTAATCCATTCTTGCCTAGATAAGCCAGATTTAATTCTAAAACGATTTAGTTTAACATCAAACTTTTTACTTAATTTTGCTTTTACAAACCATGATTTAGGAAATTCTTTTATTTGTTTTTCGTTAAAATAAGATCCACCAAAAACACCAAGTTCAAGCATTTTTTTTGGTGTTAATTGAGGTTTAAAAAATTTGTAAATTTTTTCCTTTTTTTTTGGCAAAAATTAATTACCTTTTTTAGACTGTAAATAATAATCTATACTACAAATTTGAGGCTTATTCGCAATAATTATTAACAATCCACCAAAGATAGAAATATTTTTTAACATTACTGTGAGTTGCATGCTATCAGAAAATACATGGTGAGCATGAAAAATTAAAGTTACAGTTAAAACAAACAATGCCAGAAATGATGCTACAATTTTTGTCTTAAACCCTGCTATAAGTAACAAAGGGACTATTATTTCGAATGCAACGGAAGGATAAAAAAGAAACTCTGGAACTCCATGGTCTGACATATAAATCATACTCATATCTGGGTTAAAAATTTTTTTAACTCCTTCAACAATAAAAAGGGTTGAAATAAAGACTCTTCCAAATACTTCTATGATATGCATTAATTTTTCTCAATTACTTCTTTAAGCTCACTAAACTCTTCACAATTACAATTTTTAAGTATAGACAATCTCTCCTTTGCCAAATCAATTCTGCCAGTTTTTACATAAAGTTCTCCTAAATACTCATTAATACCGTTGTGATTAGGTTTAATTTTTAAACCTTTAAGATAATATTTTTCTGCCTCTTCAAGTTTACCTGTTTTCCTTAAGGTAAACCCGAGATAATTTAGAATATCAGGATTATTTCTATCTGTTTTATATGCTAGTTCTAATTTATCTAGCGCTTTAGAGTATAATTTCATTGCTCTATCAGTTTTATTTTTTTCTTCTAATTTTTTTGCTCTATTTACAAATTTCTTTGCGTCATCATAAAGATTCAAATAACTGTCACCACTACTACCGCTATCACTGCTTGCACCGTGAGATACACCTAAGTACTGAACAAAAATAAAAAATGCTATTAAGATTATAAAAATTTTTTTAAACATATTTAAAAGTTGCAAATTCAATTTAAATGTATTGATTTTATACATTTTATCCAAGCGACTTTTAAGTCGCAGTTATTTAATAATTGGATTTAACTAAAAAATATATATAATTAAATATGGGTAGTATTAAAGATTCGCTTACTTTTGACGATGTTAGTTTAATTCCTCAATATTCCTCTATTGTGCCAAATGAAACGATAACTTCCGTTGAATTATCCAAAAATCTCAAGTTAAAAGTACCTCTTATCTCTTCTGCCATGGATACAGTTACAGAGTCAAAAATGGCAATAGCAATTGGCAAACTAGGTGGAATAGGAGTTATTCATAGAAATCTTTCGGTAGACAAACAAGTGAGTGAGGTAAAAAAAGTCAAAAGACAAAAACTACTAGTTGGTGCTGCAATTGGTGTGAACAATAATGATTTGGAAAGAGCACAAAAACTAAGCAAAGCTAAAGTTGATCTTATTGTAATAGATACAGCACACGGCCACACAAATAAAGTTTTAAAAATTATAAAAAAAATAAAAAAAATAATCAAAAATATTCCACTTTGTGCAGGAAATATTGCTACAGGCAAAGCAGCAAAATTTCTTGCAGACTCTGGAGTTGATATTGTTAAAGTGGGAATAGGGCCAGGGTCAATATGTACTACAAGACTTGTAGCTGGAGTTGGAGTTCCTCAACTAAGCGCAGTTATTGAGGTTAAAAATGCTTTAAGAAAAAGCAAAACTAAAATAATTTCAGATGGAGGGATCAAATTTTCTGGTGATATTGCTAAGGCTATCGCAGCTGGAGCAGATGCAATAATGATAGGGTCTCTTTTTTCAGGTACATTAGAAAGCCCTGGTAAAATATTAAAACGAGGTGGAAAACTTTATAAAAGTTTTAGGGGAATGGGTTCTGCTGGAGCCATGTCAGTTGGATCGGCAGACAGATATTATCAAAAAAAATTTAAAGATATATCTAAGTTTGTTCCAGAAGGAGTTGAGGGAATTGTAAAATTTAAAGGATCGATAAATAAAATAATATATGATTTGGTTGGAGGATTAAGATCTTCAATGGGTTATCTGGGTGCAAAAACTGTTAAAGAATTACAAAACAAAGGAGAATTCGTAAAAATTACCAAGGCAGGTTTTTATGAAAGCATGGTTCATAATGTTGATCAAATAATTAAGTAAAATGAATCAACAAAATTTAGAAAAAATTATTATTATAGATTACGGTTCACAGGTAACGCAGCTTATTGCTAGAAAAGTTAGAGAGATCGGTGTATATTCTGAAATTCTGAATTTTAACCAAGCAAAAAAAATAAAAAAGAATTATTTTGTAAAAGGTTTTATTTTATCAGGTGGACCTCTTACTTTAACTAAAGGTAATTCTTTAGATTTCCCTAGCAATATTTTAAATTTAAACAAACCTATCCTTGGAATTTGTTATGGACACCAAATATTAGCAAAAAAATTTGGTGGTAAAGTAAAAATATCTAAAACTAGAGAGTTTGGCTATGCACAAATAAAAAGTAATAAAAAATGTCCTTTAACAAAAAATTTCTTTAAAAATAAAAAAAATTCTGTATGGATGAGTCATCAAGATATAGTTACAAAAATACCAAAAGAATTTAAAAAAATAGCTTCAACGCAAAATTCAAAATTTGCCATTATATCTAATGAAAGAAAAAAGTTTTATGGGGTGCAATTTCATCCAGAAGTAACTCATACAGAAAATGGCAAAGTTATTTTAAAGAACTTTGTAATAGGTATTTGTAAAACCAAAAAAATGTGGAACTTAAAAAAACAAAAAGAAGCAATCATGTATGATATAAAAAATAAAGTTAAAAACGAAAAAATAGTATGTGCTTTATCTGGGGGGGTTGATAGCAGTGTTGTTGCATTTCTGTTAAATGAAGCAATCGGTAAAAAGTTGAAATGTGTGTTTATAAATACCGGTCTTCTTAGAAAAAATGAGGAAAAAGAAGTAGTAAAAACTTTTAAAAAAAAACTAAAGTCCAGTTTAATTTATGTTGACGCGTCTAAAATTTTTTTAAATAAATTAAAAAATGTATCTGATCCAGAGTTAAAAAGAAAAATTATAGGTAAACTTTTTATAAAGTTATTTGAAAAGAAAGCAAAAAAAATAAAATTTCTTGCTCAAGGAACCCTATATCCAGATTTAATTGAGAGTAAATCTGTTACTGGAAGTCCCACTTCAAAAATCAAATCACATCACAATGTTGGAGGCTTACCTAAAAAATTAAAATTTTCTTTAATTGAACCGTTAAAAACTTTGTTTAAAGACGAGGTAAGAAAATTAGGAAAAGAACTTTCAGTACCTAAAAATATTCTCCAAAGACACCCTTTCCCTGGACCAGGACTTGCTATCAGAATACCGGGAAAGATTTCAAAATATAAAATAAAAATTTTACAAGAAGCAGACTTTATATTTATTGATGAACTAAAAAAATCAAATCTTTATAATAAAATTTGGCAGGCTTATGCTGCTTTACTCCCGCTAAAGACTGTAGGTGTTATGGGAGATAGTAGGACTTATGAGTACACATGCATGTTAAGAGCTGTGACTTCTCACGATGGCATGACTGCAGATTTTTATAATTTTAAAAAAAATTTTATTCAAAAAGTATCTAATAGAATAATTAATTCTGTGAATGGGATTAACAGGGTTCTTTATGATGTAACTTCAAAACCACCTAGCACAATAGAATTAGAATGATAAAAACAATTAATAAAATCTTTTTAATTGATCTAAAGGCTTTAGATTTACTCCAGATTCAATAAGACCACGTTTTATCATCTTTGCTGTATTAACTGCACTTTTTCCATCACCATGAACACAGATAGAATCAATTTCACATTTAATTTGTTTACCAGAAAAACAATTTATAGATTGATTTTGAACCATTTTAATTACATGTTTTTTTTGCAATTTCCGGGTCAGTAATGAGAGCGTTTGATTTTGATCTTGAAACTAAATTACCATCATCTTCATAATTTCTGTCAGCAAAAATTTCTGAAGCCACTTTCATTTTGAGTTTTTTTCCAGCCTTTTCCATTTCAGAGCCCGCAGGAACTAAAAAAATCAATTCTTTATTAGTTTGTATGATTGATTTTGCAATAGTGTTTGCAAGTTCAAAATCTTCACAAGCCATATTATTTAAAGCTCCATGAGGTTTTACATGAGTAACTTTCATAGAATTTTTTTCTGCTATCTCTGCTAAAATATTAATTTGATCAATAATAAGGCTAGTGATTTCTTTTGGAGACAAACTTAACCTTTTTCTCCCAAAATTTTCTCGATCATTAAATGAAGGGTGAGCTCCAATACTTACACCATTTTTTTTAGAAATTTCGACAGTTTTTTTCATAGTTGGTTCATCTCCAGCATGATAACCACAAGCTACATTGGCAGAATTAACTATACTCAATAATTGAGGGTCATTTTCTGTAGAACAGAACTTTGAAGTCTCTCCAAGATCACAATTAATATTAATTTCCATATTTCAAACCATTATATAATATCTATTATAACAAGTTATGCTAAAAAAAATAAGCAATATTGGAGACTGCGGCATCAGCTGTGATTTTGGTGAAGAAGTTAATAAAGAAACAAACAAACAAGTAATCAAACTTTTTAATTTTATGCAAGATTCCATAGAAAGCAAAAAAATAAAAGGAATTTTAAATTGTACACCTTCTTACAACAAACTGATTATTAATTTTGATTTAAATGAGATAAAGTCTAAAGAAGTTATAGAATTTATTAAAATTAGTGATTTTTCAAAAATAACACTATCAGAAAAAAACAAACTTATAGAAATACCTATTTGTTACGATGAAGAATTTGCCTTAGATATTAAAAGACTAGAAGAAAAAACTAAACTGAGTTTTAAAGAAATACAAAACGAGCATTTAAATACAAAATTCTTTGTTTACATGATTGGCTTTATTCCAGGACACCCTTTCATGGGAGATTTAGATAAAAAATTTGAAACAAATAGATTAGAAACACCTAGAGTCAAACTTCCTAGAGGTTCGGTTGGAATAGTAGAAAAATTTTGCAATATATATCCTTTTGAAAGTCCTGGTGGCTGGAATATTGTTGGGAAAACTCCATTACAATTATTTAATATTAATAAAAAAATTACAAGCTTACTGTCTCCTGGAGATACAGTAATATTTAAATCTATAACAAAGAAAGATTTACTCTCTTTTAAAAATGAATAATTATTTTAAAGTACTAAGGCCTGGAATTAATTCCACATTTCAAGATCAAGGAAGGTTTAAACTCCAACACTTAGGAATTGTAGCAAGCGGATGTATGGATAAACTTTTATTTTCTATTTCAAACAAGCTTGTTAGTAATAAAGATACAGAGGGAGCCTTAGAGTTTGCTTATCAAGGACCTTTGCTAGAACTTGAAGGAGACTCAGCATTAGTTGCTGTTACAGGAAAAGTTAATTTTAATATCATAAATAAAAATGGCCAGACAAAACAAGGAAATCCTAATGAAAGTTTTATAATTTCTAAAGGCGACAAGATAGATATACTCTCAACAATAAATTCTGTTTATGGTTATTTCTCAGTTAATGGAGGTTTTAAATTAAAAGAGACAAAAGGAAGTGTTTCTACACTAACAAAAGCAAGTATTGGCCCAAACAATGGAAATAGATTAAAATCAGAGGAAAAAATATTTTTAAACAAATCTCATCAATTAGATAAAATTAAAAAAATTCAACATACTTTTGATAATGACAATACAATTAGAGTGATGATGGGTTTACAATATGATTATTTTTCAAAAAAAAGCCAAGAAGATTTTTTTTCAATAAAATATAAAGTTACAAGACTGACTGATAGAATGGGAATGAGATTAGAAGGAAAAAAATTAGAAAATATTGTTAGCAAAAATATTAAATCAGAGGGAATCACCAAGGGATCAATTCAAATACCTGGAGATGGACAGCCCATAGTTCTTTTATCTGATCATCCCACAATTGGAGGGTATCCCAAAATAGCTAATGTGATAACAGCAGATTATGATAAAATAGTGCAAAAAACACCAGGGTCGGAGATAAAATTCAAATTGGTCGATCTAGATATTGCCGAAAAAGCATTTAAAGAATATGTAAGAAAATTTTAAATGCAATTAATTTATAAAATTCCAGGACCTATATTAATCCTCTTAGGAGGCTTTTCTTTAAGTTGGGGAGGATTAATAATAAGATCATTCGAGTCAGCAAGTATCTGGCAAATACTTTTTTATAGATCCATTTTTTTTCTATGGGCATTAATAACTTTTTTATTTTTAACTTATGGAAAAAAAACATTAAGTAGAATAAAGGTTGCAGGATTACCTGGTATTGTGGGAGGAATATTTCTCTCAATAAGTTTTGTTGCTTATATGTATTCTATGATGGAAACTACAGTTGCTAATGTAGTTTTTATTATAAGCACTCAAACAGTCTTTTTACCAATCCTTGCTTATTTTCTTCTCAAAGAAAAAATTTCTCCTAGAGGTTTAGCTGCAATAGTTTTAGCTATGATAGGGGTTATTCTTATGATTGGAGACTCACTAGGTAGTGGATCTTTAAAAGGAAATATAGTTGCCCTAGCTATTCCAATAAATTTTTCAATTTTAATTTTAATAATTCGAAAATATCCAAAAGTAGACATGGTTCCAGCAATTTTTTATGCAGGAATTTTTAGTTGTATTTATGGACTTTTATTGCTTGAAAATATAAACATTTCCGTAAAAGATGTTTGGCTGTCTTTTTTATTAGGTGTTCCTCAACTAGCTTTTGGTTTTATATTTATAACAATAGGATCAAGAACAACACCTGCAGTAATGGTTGGATTGTTAATGTTGTTAGAGACAATTTTTGCTCCGATTTGGGTTTGGTTATTTTTTAATGAGATACCACCAGCGAGTGTCCTAGTTGGTGGAATAATAATCATTTCAGCAGTTGTAATGAAAAGCTTAGATTTTGGTAAATTTAAAAGATAATAAAATTTGACATTTACTAAAAATTCAAGGAATATCTAATTATAACGGGAGAGACCAATTTTGGCGCCGAAGGAGCAACCACCCCGGAAACTCTCAGGCAAAAGGACCGTTATCGTAATAACTCTGGAAAGCAGGTTAAAGCCTCACCGAAGGAGTAAATCTCTCAGGTACTTGGACAGAGGGGGACGAATAGGGTTATTATGGGGATACAAAAAACAGCTTTATACAATTTTCATAAAAATTTAGGAGCAAAGTTTGTACCTTTTGCTGGATACGAAATGCCTATTCAATACAAGGATGGAATAGTAAAAGAACATATTAACACAAGACAGTCAGCAGGTTTTTTTGATGTATCTCACATGGGTCAGTTTTTTGTGTCCGAAAATAATTCATCGGAACAAAGCTTAGAAAAAATCATTCCTTTAGATTTTAAAGAAATTAAAATGAATCAATCAAAGTATTCTTTTTTAATTAATGACAAGGGTGGAGTTATTGATGATCTTATTATTACTCGAGTAGAGGGTGGATTTAATATTATATTGAATGCGGCATGCAAAGATAACGATGTTAAGGAAATAGCAAAATGTTTAAATTCAAAGAGCAAATATGAATTAAGAAAAGACATTTCTCTTATCGCTCTTCAGGGGCCAAAGTCAGAGTCTATTCTAGAATCTATTGTTAAAGGTGTAAAACAACTTAAATTTATGAATGGCGGTTATTTTGAATTTAAAGCGAAGAAAATTTATATAACTCGATCTGGCTATACAGGAGAAGATGGTTTTGAAATTTCAGTTCCAGACTCAAATGTAGAAAATTTTACTAAACTACTTTCAGATAAAGGCGCTAAACCTATAGGCCTTGGCGCAAGAGATACTTTGAGATTGGAAGCTGGTTTGTGTTTATATGGTCATGAACTAAACCAAGACATCAGCCCAGTTCAGGCAAACTTAAAGTGGGCTATTTCAAAAAGAAGAAGAGAAGAGGGAGGTTTTAATGGCTGGGAAAAAATAAAAAATGACTTACAAAATGGAGTTTCAAAAATTAGAGTTGGGATAAAACCTTCCAGCAGAGTTATTGCTAGAGAAGGTACAAAAATATTTTCATCTTCAGGTAAAGAAATAGGTGTTATTACTAGCGGAACATTTGGTCCAAGCGTCAATAGTCCTGTTGCAATGGGCTATATTAAAAGTGAATTTTCCAAAATTAATAACAAAATACAATTAGAAGTAAGAGGAAAAAAATACGAAGCAGTAGTTTCCAAGCTGCCGTTTTATAAAAAAAGTTATGTTAAATAAGGAGGTAAAATGAGCGAAAAAAAATATTCAAAAAAACACGAATGGGTTTCATTAGACGGGGAATCTGCAATTATTGGTATTAGCAAACATGCCACTGAAATGCTCGGTGATATTGTTTTTGTAGAATTGCCGGAGAAGGGAAAGAGTTTAAATAAAGATGAGAAAGCAGCTGTTGTTGAGTCAACAAAAGCAGCTAGCGATGTTTACACACCTGTTTCTGGAGAAGTGATAGAAAGTAACCAACCAATAGTAGATGATCCCTCGAATGTTAATAAAGATCCAGAGAATAATGGTTGGTTTTTTAAAATTAAAATAAAAAATAAATCTGAATTAGACTCTTTAATGAATAAATTAGATTATGAAAAATTTGTAAAAGAAAACCCTAATTAATATGATTGATGATACTTCACAGGAATTTATAAATAGGCACATTGGTCCATCAAAAAAAGATCAAGAAAAAATATTAGATTATATTGGCAGCAAATCTCTTGACCAACTTATACAAA
>MDTB01221043.1_pt1 | contig 19207 bp, 18 predicted proteins | sample 811161 | NCBI WGS metagenome assembly MDTB01 (sample SAMN05326650, study PRJNA326480) | marine metagenome | isolation source: seawater | place: Mediterranean Sea | collected 2009
TATTTGATTAAAGAAATCACAGCAATAATTTATGAATTCGCAACTATTCCAATTTTGAAACCATGCAGCTCCTCCACCCTTAATCAGTAACCACTCATTTAAAAATATACCTTTTTCATTTTCTTTAAGATTATTTAATTTTTTTAATAGTTCATCTTGAGATATTTGATAAAAATTTATTCCAAAATATTTAAAGAATTCTACTTGACCTCTATGGATTAATGCGTCTCCCCAGTTTCCCTTATTAGGAACATAAAGAACATTTAAATTAGCAGAATTATACTTTATAAAGTTAGCAAGTTTAGAAAATTCTTCTCTCATAATATTCTTAGAAATATTTCAAATATCATAAGATTTTATTTCAAAAAACTGATAATTAATATACTAAATTTATTAAAGAAGATAAATTAAAAAAATAACTAATAAAAAAGGTTTTGTTATAGATAAAAAGTATAGCTTTATATATGAAAATCAATAATTGATAATTATAATTTAGTACATATATTAATAAATCAAAAAATGGCCAAAAAGAAGGTTATTCCTGAATCCATAAGTATTGTTTGTTCCTGTATGAATAGATCCAAATCTCTCAAAGCTTGTATTGGTTCTTGGCTATTACACAAACGTATTAATGAAATTTTAATTGTAGATTGGAGCTCATCTCCTCAGCTTAAATTGGATAACTTAGATCCAAGAATAAGGATAGTTAGAGTAGATGGCGAGAAGTATTTTAATTTGGGGAAAGCTTATAATTTGGGGATTAAGTTAGCTAAATCTTCGAAAATTATTAAGATGGATTCCGATTATTTTATTAATCCTTATTACGACTTTATTGGCGAGTTACCACTTCCTAAGTCCACTTTTTATACAGGAGATTTTGAACTCAAGCAGTATGATGGAGACATGGGTTTCTTTCGCTATACAAACGGTTGGTTATATATAGAGAAAGAGGATTTTCTAAGAGTTGGTGGTTATCGCGAAGACCTTGATGGCTATGGTATAGATGACTCTGATTTGTATCAAAGGCTAATCCAAAGTGGTCTTATACGAGGAAAACTAAATCTTCATTTAATACCATTACTCTTTCATGTGCCACATAATGACAAGGTTAGAGTTGAGAATTACGAGAATAAAAATTTGGTAGAATCTGGGGAACATAATCTAAATATTTGCTTAAATGTTAAAAATAAATCTAAAATCGATCATTAAGCTTTAAAGAAAAAATATTTCTGATACAGATAACCTGGAAGAATTATAAGTTTAAAGTTAAATAAGATATAAAACTATTTTTATTATAATTTAAGTTATTTTTTTCTAATTACAACAATTATTTTGAACGAAAATATATAGGAATATACCATTTATACTTTCTGTATAAATATACCCCCTCTGCGACTATAAAGTCTTTCAAATATGTAAAAAAAAGGCGTATATTTTACTAATAACTCTTACAGGCTATCCCAAAGCTTAAGTGGGCAAAAAATTATAAATATTAATTTTAAAGTAGGCTATATTTTTTCGAGAAAATAGTTAAATATTAAGATTTAACTTTATTAAAAATAACTCAAGTTTAATGAAAAATATTAAAGATATCATTTGGTCTTTTAGCTTTATAGTTTCAGAGAAATAGATATTTAAAATCGCTTAACCAAAACAAAATAGAAGTATTTTGTTAGTTATGATTAATATAAATAGTGATACCAGCACTGCTATTAATTTAGCTAAAACTGTTTTAAATAGTAGTTATGTCTAAATTAGGAATCTACATTTCATCTAGGGCTTCAGTCCTTCTAATTCGTTAGGTTCCAAAAAGATTTTGGAAATTGTTATGTAAAAAAATGATAAAGACTTCGCTACTTCTTCTTGTTTTTAATGGAGATAATTATCTTAATAGAGCATTAAAATCTGTATCAAAACAAAAAATTAAATTGGATGAAATTGTCATTATTGATGATGCCAGTTACGATAATACTTCAAAAATAATTGATTTTTGGTCACAAAAACTGCCCATAAAATATATCTATAATAAAAAAAATATTGGAATATTCAAATCCTTAAAAAAAGGGGTTGATAATTGTTCTGGGGAATTGATTTTTAGAATTGATCATGATGATCAGTGGTCAGATAATCATGTATCTGAAATTTTGCAATTATATAATGAAGAAAAAAATGCTTCTATATTTAGCACAAGAGCTGCTTACTATGATAAAGATAATAATCTATTAAAAACTTCTACAATTATTAGTGATAAAGATATTAGAAAAAAAATATTATGGGATAATCCTTTTGTCCAAAGCGCTACTGCTTTTTTTAAAAAAGATTTTTTAAGAGTATATAAGAAAGTTGGTATGTACTCTTTAGAGGATTATGATCTTTGGATCAAACTTTTAAAAATTGGACCTTTGCAATTTTCATCAGAGATAACTGTAAAATATTATGTTTACGAAAATTCTTTATCAAGACAGAATATTAAGCGCAATTATAAGGAGCGATACTTATGCCAATTGAGGGCAATTAAAAATTTCTTTTTTTATTATCCATTAAGATCATTGCTTATTCTTTTAATAATCCTAATGAGATACTTAAAAATTAGGTTTTTTATTTTTTAACTTAAAACAATTTATCTTGATATAGTTTTAAAGTAACTTCATTGAAATTATGCTTAGCTTCCCATCCAATAACATTTTTTATTTTGCTGGGATCTAGCTTTGAATAGATGAGCTCATTAGGACGAAATAAGTTTTTATCTATTTCAACGTATTTTGAGGCATCTAGATTAGCGGCATCAAAAATCAACTTTATAAATTCATTTAGAGAGTGAGATTCACCAGTAGCAATTATAAGATCTTCCCATTTTTTATTATTTGTCAACATTGCATGTATAGCTTCAACGTAATCTGCACACCAACCCCAATCTCTGAAAATATCAGTATTTCCTAGTTTTAATGATTTCTTTTTACCTTGTTTAATTAAACGCGCAGTCCTTATTATTTTTTGTGTAACAAATCGTTCACCTCTTAAAGGAGATTCATGATTGGATAAAATACCTGTGCAACATCTTAGGTTATAGGACTCTCGATAATGTTTTACATACCACAATGAAGTCGCTTTTGATATTGCATATGGACTTTTGGGTGATAGAGGTGTATCTTCTTTCGCTGATTGATTTTCATTATTTCCAAAAAATTCAGAGCTGCCTGCATTAAAGAATTTTATATCGGGTGATAAAAGTCTTATTCCTTCCATCCAATTAATAGTTGAATTGACTATTGAATCATTAGCCTCTATTGGATGCTCGAATGATAATGCAACACTAGTTAATCCAGCCAGATTATATATCTCATTAGGTTTTACATCTAATATTGTTTTGCATACGCTCTTAAAGTCATTAGGCAAAGTAGTAACTAAATGTATTTTATTTTTTATTTTCAAAATTTCTAATCTTTGAAGATTAGCAATATCAGAATCTCTACTCGTGCCATAGACAATATAACCTTTTTCTAAAAGTAATTTTGCTAGGTAACTTCCATCTTGCCCACTAATACCAACAATTAAAGCAACTTTTGGTTCTTTTTTCATGATTACTATTATAAATTATGCCTGAATGTAAAAAATTTTATTATATATTTGATTAATTTCTTTATTAATTTATGCCAAGGATAAAATCCACTTTTCATTAACCAATCTTCATAAGTAACATGTTTAAATCCTAGAAAGGAAACAAAATCTTCCTGATTTTTATTCAACATAAATTCAATCTCATTTCTTAAAAAAAGAATTTTCTTAGGTTTATATCCTAAATTATTTATTAAGAAAAATGCTATTAAATCCATTTCACTGAAAAGACTACCTGAAATAGAGTTATGAGTATCTAATACCGCTTTAATTATTAGTTTGGCAATCCATTCAGATGTACTATCTTTTTCATCCTTTTTTTTAAACTCTTCTAAATTCTTTATTAAAGATGAAATCTCATAAGGACTAAGACTCATTATTTGGGAAACACAAGATACCCAATATTTATATTTAACTTTGGTTTTAAAAATGGTGTTAGAAGTATCTAAATATAACTTATTTTTTTCATATGGTGTGCTGTAAACTATTGATCTTCCTTTTGAAAAAAAAGGTATTTTTTTTAGGAGGATTGTATCTGCGTCAATTAAGGTAGTTGGTAAGATTTTTGCATTATCAATTAGAAAAGATAATTTTAGGACTTGTTGATAGTACCAGTTGATTCTTTCTTTATCAATATATATTTCTTTATTGCCCCTTTTTCTTGATGTTGAAAGCAGAATTAAAGATTCAAAATGAGATTTAGAAATTAAACTTTTTTCATTAACTATATTGCAATTAAAATTTGATTCTAATGTTGAGAAAGATTTACAAGATTCTTCAGTTGTTATTATTGTGTATGAAAAATTATCATAAAATTTTTTTAGTTTGTATAAATTTGTTTTTATTATGTGCTTGTTAGTTTCTAAGGTAACGCAGTAAAAATTTATCACTTAAAGGAATACTTTACTTTAAGGTATAGTATATTATTTCAAATGTTATAAGTAAAATTTTAAATTAAAAAAATTTTTTAAATTTCTAATAAAAGATAATAATTACATAAAAAAATATCCAGGTCTAAATAATTTTTGGAATATTTATTTTTTAGATAATTTTCTGAGAAAAATTAATATATTTTTATAAAAATGTATTAATTTCAATGGTTATTCAATTCGCATTATTCGGTTTTATTTCAAATCTAGATAAAAAATATCACAATAAGTTATTTTTAATTAAAAAAATATAGGTCTATTCAGATGTATTCTAAATTAAATTCTTTCAAGATTTAATCTTATAATAAAATTAAATAACTAAACCTAAAGCATATTCTGAATGATCTAATTCCAAAGATATGCTTATTTAATTATGATTTTCCTAAAATATGAATTTCTTTTCAGTTTCAAAATTCAATAATTCATTTACAATTGTTCAAAATATTGAAAGACTAAGATCTTTATATTCTAAATTTAATTATTCTTTAATTATACCAATTCAAGAAAAAGATAAATTTGAAAAAATTTTTAAAAATAAAATTTATCATAACGTTAATATAATAACTGAAAATCAAATTATATCTTTAGAAGAATTTAAAGGAATATATGATTTAATAATAAAAAAAAATAAATTTAAAGTTAAAAATTATCAAAATTTAGGATGGTATTATCAACAGGTTTTAAAGATTTCTTTTGCTATTGGAAATGGTCTTAAAGATAATTTAGTTATGATTGATGCAGATACGATTTTAATTAGAAAGCTAGAGTTTTTTAATTTCAATAATTCAATAATATACTTAACTCCTTATGAAAGAAATATTCCTTACATGGAAATATCTGAATTAATTTATAAGATAAAATTTGCAAATTGGAATTCTGCTACCTCTCAATTATTTTCTACCACACCCTCAGAGATAAATTTTTTAAAAAAGGCTCTTAATAATTTTATTATTCAAGAAAAAGGAGAATCAATTGCTTATTGGATTAGTAGGATAATTTTAAAAAGTGTTTTAATTAAATATGAAAATCTTAATGGTTCATTTTTTTCAGAGCAAGATCTTATAAGTACTAGTAATCAACTTAATGGTTCTAATAATTTAAAAATAATATCTTTTATTCGATTTAATCTTAAAAAGAAACTTACTTTTAATCAAATATTAATTGCAAAATTATTTGGCATATCACACTTAACTTATGAGGCTAGATTAATAAATAAATTTACCAAAAATGCAAATTATTTTGAATTTTTTATAATACTTTTCCATAACTTATATTTAATGTACAAAAGGAATTTTATTAAGATTTTTAAAAATCAAAAAATTATTAAAGATGTACAGTGAATATCTATAAAATAATTAAAGTAATTTTAAAATTTATATTAGGGTTTTATTAATAGCTACATAATTAGTAGTTAAAAAAAACTCGTCAATTTCATTGTAAAAATTCAAAAGCTTTGGTCCTCTTGGCGTGATTCTATATATTAAGAAATTCTTATCTAAAAAATAATACCAAAAATCTTGGAAATAAGTTTTTGTGTCAATATTACATCCACCAAATTCAAACTGAATTAATCGGGTATTGAAAATTAAGTCTCCAAAACCATTTAATACTTCCATTTCATGACCTTCAACATCAATTTTTACATAATCTAAAATCTTATTATTTTTTGACCAATATTCATCAAATCTTTTAGATTCTATTTCTTCTTCTATATCAAACTTTGTTCCGAAATGATCCAGTCTCCTTTTTGTTAGAGATGCCCAACCTGAGCCTTCTTCATTGGAATATAGCTTTGTTTTGGATGCTTTTGAAGATAAAGCGAAATTATTTATAGTTACGTTCTTATTATTCGCAAACATATTTTTCAAAATTTTATGGTTAAAACTAGAAGGCTCAAAGATATAACATTCGATATCATGAAATTTATCAATAATTAATTTGGTATATTTTCCTTTGTTAGCTCCAATATCAACAAAAATCTTGGGCTTTATTTTTAATAATGATAAACAATTATTTATTTCATCTTTAAATGTTTCGCTTCCCCATCCCTTTCCCTGATATAAATTTACGAATAAATTAATTTTTTGTATAATTTTTGAGGGGAAAGGAAAAACCAGAAGCCTATTAATAAAAAACTTGGTAAATTTTTTCAAAAATTGTTCATTTTATGTGATTATTATCTTATCTTTTTTTTTTGATTTATGGAAACAAATCCTAAATAAAGCAATAGAAATAAAATAATATAAGAAATTTTAAAACAAAGATGATTATTTTTCACTATGTATTTACATAAAATATGATTTAATAAGCTTAGTTAGATTAATCAGGTTGTCATATAAATCACTAAAAGAGTATCAACAAAGATTTTGTTCAGCATTAGATTCTGTTGATGAAAAAATATTGTTTGAATTAATAGAAAATATAAAATTTATCATAGAAGAAAAGTCTGAAATTTTCTTAATAGGTAATGGTGGAAGTGCTGCAAATGCTCATCATATAGCAGGAGACTTTACAAAAACATTCGCGATAATGGGCAAAAATCTCAGAATAACATGTTTATCGGATAATGAATGCTACGTAACTGCTGCAGCTAATGATTATGGCTATGAAGAAATATATGAATTATTAATAGACAATAGAATAGGTAGAGATGATTTATTAATTTTATTTTCTGGAAGTGGTAATTCAATGAATCTTGTTAAGGTGGCACAAAAAGCTAAAAAATCAAAAATTAAAGTTGCTGCAATACTAGGGTTTAATGGTGGAGCTTTAAAAAATATTGTAGATGTACCTATTCACACCCAGATAGACGATATGGAAATAGCAGAGGATTGTCAAATGGCTATTTTTCATTATATCAAGCAGAAGTTAGTCGAAATTTATAAGTCTAAAAATTCTAATCAAAGTAATAAATATAAAAAAAGAATTGAAGAAGATTTAATAGCATGATAGTAATCTCAAAGTGTCCCTATAGAATTTCATTACTAGGAGGTGGTTCTGACCTTGATTGGTTTGTAAATAGTCATGGTATTGGGTTAACTATTGGGTTTTCTATCAATGCATATTCTACAATTGCTATAAAGTTAAAAAAATATAGTTCAAAGGGTATCTTAAACTATAGTTCAAGAGAGGATTATCAAGACTGTGATAATATCTCTCATCCATTAATTAGAAAATCATTACAAAGAATTTCACTCGGTAATCCAATTGAAATGAGTTCATTTGGAGATGATCTTTCTGGAGGGGGTTTAGGAAGTTCATCTTCATTTTCAGTAGCTTTAATAAAGGGACTTTATGCAATAAAAGATAAAAAAATCTCAAATTTTGACGCAGCCCATTTAGCTTCAGAAATTGAAATCAAAGATTGTAATCAACCAATTGGAAGGCAAGATCAATATTTAACTGCCCTTGGTGGAGTAAACATTGTAGAGTTTAGAAAAAATGGTAAGGTTTCTATAATTAAAAATGATCTTATTAAGAAAAGTATTTCTAGCTATGTTAGTAACCTTTTTTTGGTAGATACTGGCATAAGAAGATCTGCATTTAAAAAGCTTACACAAATTCATAATGATTCAGAATCCTATAATTTAATAAAAAATATTTATGATTTAACTAAAGAATTTCTAGATAAAGGAAATAATTTAAAATGTGAGGATTTAAGTTTGCTACTTGAAAATACACTAATAAGTTCTTGGAAACTCAAAAAATCATTAAAAGGAGTAATTAATAAAGAATTATTAAAAATGGAAGAATTATTAGAAAGTCATTCTTTCAAGGTTTTAAAACTTCTTGGGGCAGGAGGAGGAGGATACTTTTTGATTAAATATAATGGAAATAATCTTGATGATGCAAAAATAAAGCTAAAAAAATATGAATTAAGAATAGATAAATTTGAAATTGATTTTAATGGAGCAAAGTTGTGGAAAATATAAAATTATCAGAAATTACTACTGTAATTACATTAGGGGGTAAAGGTACAAGACTTAGAGATATTACTTTAGATACTCCTAAACCTCTGTGGGAGTTGTGCGGAAAACATACCTTAGAAAGATGTGTAAAAGTTTTAAATGATCAAGGTTTAAGTGATTTTATTTGGATTATTAATTATAGGTCAGAACTTTTTGTGGAGGAGGCAAAAAAAATTGAAAAGAAGTATAAAGTAAATATAAATATTCATAAAGAAGAAGTACCTTTAGGAGAAGCAGGGAGTCTACTAAAAATAATAGAATTATTATCAGATAATTTTTTATTTATTAATGGGGATATTATTTTTGATATTGATATAAAAAGGCTTTTTGAATTTCACTTATTTAATAAATCTGATATTAGTTTTATCACTCATTTAACAAATCATCCTGAAGATTCAGATTGTATAACAGAGACATCTTCATTAAGAATAAATCAATATAAATTAAAAAATGAAAAATCTAAAATAGGAAATTTTTATTTGGGTAATGCCGGGATTGCTTTAATCAATAAAGAAGTATGTAATTTTGTTCAAAATATTTCCTCTAATAAAAATAGAAATCTTTCTCTTTTCAGGGATTTTATTATAGTTGGACATCAAAATAACTTAAAAGTATTTAGCTACAAAACTTCAGAATATATAAAAGATATGGGAACACCAGATAGATTAAAAATGGTTACTAATGATCTTAATAATTGCATTGTTACCAAAAATTCATATAGGAATATTCAAACTGCTTTATTCTTAGATAGAGATAACACCTTAATTGAATGTGAGGAAGGAAGATATATAAATTCAACAGATCAGGTTAATTTATTTGAGGAAAGAATTAAAAAAATTGCTAATATTGCTTTAAATTTTAATTTAGTGGTTTTGGTTACAAATCAACCACAAATAGCAATGGGTAAAGTTTCTTATCAGACGGTTATTGATATTAATAGTAAATTAATTTTATTGTGTCAGAAAAAAGGACTTTTCATTTCATCTTGTTATATTTGTCCACATCATAATCATTCAGGATTCAAGGGTGAAGTTGAATCTCTTAAGACTAATTGTTTTTGTAGAAAACCCATGCCTGGGATGTTTTTAGAGGCTTCTTATAATAGAAATATCTCTTTGGAAAGATCACTCTTAATAGGAGATTCTTGGCGAGATGAATTTAGTGCTAGAAAAGTTGGTATGCGATTCTTAAATATAGAAGAACTATAGATGTCTCTTCAATCTTAGTAAAAAACTACCTGGAATAATTATTCGAATTATATTAGCAAAAATACCAATAAGTAAAATTAAGCCAAAGATTAATAATTTGATGCCTAATTTTAATCTTATTTTTATTTGAAATAGAGCATTTTCTTTATCCTTGGAAAAGGATCTTGAAGTATCATATTTAGTAACAGGATAATTTAAACATTTAAATTTTATAGGTTTTATCAAAAAAAGTTTTAACCAAAGTTCTAAATCTTCACATTTACTAAATTCTTTATTATATTCTATTTTTAAAATCTCTCTTTTAATACAAACAGATGGATGGGCTATGGGATTAGCCCCAATACAGGTCATCAATAAAAGCGATCTATATCTTAGGGGATATTTCATTATTTTTCCCTTCCGATCAACCATATATCCTGAACAAATATCTAGGTTATGAAAATACATTTCAGATATTTGATTTATTATTCTTTCACCTTCGAATCGATCATCTGTATCTATGCGGATAATATATTTGGAAGTGGTATTTTTTATACCATAATTTAAGCAGGCTGCAAATCCTGATTCGTCTTCATTAATAAAAATCAAAGGGTTAATCTTTAATTCCTTTTTTTTAAAGTATTTTTTTATTTTTATAAATTTGTTTGACTCCTTTGCTTCAAAAACGATTACCGGTTTCACCTTGTATTTCTTTTTTGCTATTTGACAATTAATACAGCAATGCTCAACAAAAGAAATTATTTCACTAAGACTTTCCCCATAAGTAGAGGCAAGAATGATAGCGTCTAATTTTTGCTCAATTGGGCTCATATAAATTTAATTTAGCTGGTAATAAATTTCTTTAATTGCTTTTTCTATAGCTTTTTCTGAATTCATTTTTGCTTCCCATCCAGCCTCTTTTGCTTTTTGAGTATCATAAGAGAATGTCGGAATATCTCCTAACCATCCAACCTTATTATTCTCAAAAGTTATTTTTGCTTCTGGTGAAATGAATTCAACAGTTTTTTGAGCGATCCAACTTACTTTAACAGGCTTTCCATTTTGCCCAAGATTAAATATTGGGGATTCATTATGTTGGAGCTTATATTTTGATAAAAATAACATTCCATCAATTAGATCATCAACATGTAAGTAATCTTTACTCTGATTACCGTCTCCCAATACCATAAGGTTATTAGGATCTTTTTTTAATTTATTTATAAAGTCGAAAATAACTCCATGAGTAGCTGGAGATCCTACTACATTTGGGAAACGAAAAATTCTTAAATTTTCTAGAAAAGATTCCGAACTGGCAAAACATTGAGCTTCAGAAGCAAGTTTCATTGCACCGTAATTAGATATAGGTATTAAAGGACCCGTTGATTCTTTTATCCTATCTTTGCCATGATCCCCATATATCGCTGAACTGGAAGCAAAGTTAAAATTTTTTATTTTATATTTTTTACAACTTTCTAAAAGATTGAAAGTAGTCATAAAAGTATTATTAAGATCAATTTTTGGATTAGATATGCCACTAGGAATATTAGAATTTGCGGCAAAATGCCATATTGAAATTTCTGAATTAGAAAGTTCTGTAATTTTCTTTATCGCTGAATTTGTATCCTCTGGGTTTGATAAATTACAATTTATAATTTCTAAGTTATCATTTTTATAAGGGATTAGAAAATGTTCATTATTTATAGAAAAATTATCTAATACGAAAATTTTTTTTCCATTACTAATAATATTTTTTATAAAGTTGGTTCCAATAAAACCAGCCCCTCCTGAAATTATAAATGACATCAAATTATGTAAGATCTATGATTTTTAATAATAATGGTATACATCATAATTTTATATTCTTCAATATATTTGTTTAGATATTATAAAGATTAGTCAATGCATATTTAATGTTTTTGTAATAGCCTTTTTTATATATTGACAATTAAGCAAATAGTTATCTTTAATAGATTATAAAAATATAAATCTATCTATAATTAGATAGGATTTACTTCTTAATTAAAAATGTGATTGAGAAAAAAAATATAAAATTTAACTTTATAGGTCTTGCTATAAGTTTACTCTCAATATTTTTGTATACTGGATTTAATAAAAATTACATAGTATTTCTAATATTATTTTTTTTATTAAAAGTAAATAATATCTTTAGAAATAAAGTAATTCCTGAAGCATTAGATATTTTATCTGCGGACATTATTGTATCTTTTCTTATTTTAACAATTGACTCTAGTGCAATAAATAATGGGATCGTAGGAGTAAGAGGAAAGCTGCATGCAATTTCACCAATTCTTATACCTACCTTATCATTTATTTCTTTTGAATATTATTCATTTTTTCTAAAATGTAAAAGGAGTTTTGAAAAATTTGCTGCTAATCAATCTAAATGGCCTTTACTTGCAATATTAGTGGTTTTGCTAAATTCTTTTGAATTCAATTTTAATAACAACACGAATTTTTTAGGATTTATAATACCCGATTTAATTTCTATCATTCACTTAGGAACGATATTTTCGATTATTATTTACCCTATTGCAATTCTCATAGATAATTCTAATAACATAACTAGAATTATTATTAAACAAATACCTTTTTTATTAGTATTATTATTTGTTCTACTTTGTAAGAGCAAGATTACAATATTTTGTTCCTTATTGACCTTAATATATATTTTTAAAGAAGATTTAATCAGATTTCTCTCGGTAAAAAGAAATATTCCAAAACATCTAATCAATTCCTTTATAAAAAGCTATAGTTTTATTTTATTAATAATCTTTCTTACTATAACTATTTATTCATTTAATCCTTTTCTAATGGGTAAAAGTAACCTTTTTATTTCGAAAATAGTTGGCAAAAGACAACTTATTAATAATTCTTATATATATGTTTGTAGTTCTAATTATTTGAATAAATCTTTCCCTTCCTTAACAAACTATTCTGAATTAGAGTCAAGAAAGATTAGAAATTCAAAATTATTTGCTGAAGAAATATCAAAAATAAGAAAATCTTTGGTAAATAAATATGTTGATAAAGGCATAGCTGTTTTTAATGATAAAGAAGAAATACTAACTAAATCCCCTCATTACTCTCTTATTAATTATTTTTGCTATCACGGATTAATATATTCAATTTTATATATTTTTCTCATTATAATATCAACTTTTCTCATAATTAGATTCAGTAGTTTGAAAATAGCTTTAATTTTCTTTATTAGTAATGGAAGCTTATTTTTTGAATACGCATATTTTATTCCTTCATTCTTTTTTACTTTATTCTTAGCAATTTATTTTTTAAAGAATCGATTTAATTTAAACAAATAGAATTAAATTAGTCAAAAAAAAACATTTTTTTATGAAGTGAAATTATTTTAATAATCAAAACTCCATTTGATCTTATAGAAAAGATTATAAAAAAATAGAAATTAAACTAATAAAATCTCATTTTACTTAGAGTAAAGATATATTTGTTGACTATTAATAATCTTGGAAGGCTCTACTCAAATATTGAAGGATTTAGAAATAATTTTGTCTTATCCATTCTTTTGATAGAAAAGCAACAGTAAACAGGTTACATTGATAAATCTAATAATTTAAAATTACCTAATGTGCCGATTCAGAATTTTAATAAAAAAATATTCTTATTAGGGTTATTTTTCTGAAATACTATTTAATGGAAAAATTATTTATTAATAGATTAGTAATAGTTATATAAAATCCCAAAATTACTACCAAGATAACTAAAACATCCCCACTAACTTTTGTACATTTTTCTATTTAATAGAAATATTCTCAAACAACATATTAAATTCTTGACGTGTTCCATTATCTTCTGGAAAAGAATTTGTATTATTATCAATCGCTAATAATTTAAATCCAACTTCACTTAAAAAATTAATAATTCTCTTGGATGTATCTTTTGGGACCCCTTCTCTTGATTGGTTTAAACCACTCTCTAAACAAATATATTTCGTTTGTTTTAAAACATTTTTTGCACTTTGTAGCACGTTTAATTCTGCTCCCTCTACGTCCATAGCAATAAGAAATATTTCTTTTTCAAAAAGAAAATCGAAGGAATCTAGTGCTAATGTAGGAACTTTATATAATAACTCTACTTCTTCTTTAAGTTCAATTCCCTTGTCTTTATCAAGATCATCATGATATCTTGTATGCCATTTGTATAAAGAAGATGCGCCTATATTACCACCATATATATACTCTCTAAATTCAGAAAGATTAATACCATTATTACAATCAGTAATTGCAATTGGAAGAAAAATAATTTCAACTTCTCCATTATATTTAGAAATATTATTAATACATTTTGAAATACCAGCTCTAGAAGGTTCAAAAACAAAACATTTTAATGGCTTAAGATATTCTGATAGGGAAATTGCATCCAATGCATCTCTAGAACCTATTTCAATAATATTTCTACTTGAAGCTGAAGTCGTATTTATATATTTATAAATCCAATTATAATTAATTCCTTCACTAAATTTATTGCTTTTATTAAATTTAGTGCTTGAGAAATTATTAAATAATTTAAATAAACTAAATAATAATTTATAAACTATAAAATTTTTTTTTATTTTATTTTTTAACTTATTTTTTAATCCCATTTGTGAAAAAAATTTAATATAAATAAATACTTTTATAAATATAAAAATACATCATACACTATAATCAAACTGTGTTTTCGACATTTAATGAATTTTATAAACCTTTCCATCCTGAATTTTTAAATAATTCATCTGGCCAATGATTTATTTGTTTTACAAATGGATTAAATTTCTTGTATGTATTTTTAACATAATAAACATTATTGTTATCTCCTAAATACCCTATTAACCATCCAAATGAGCCTCCAGTAATAATCCTATATTCATATTTAGATCCATTAGAAATAATTTCCTGGATATTTTGAGTTAAATATAATGATAAGTTATATTTTTTAATTAATTTTTGAACAACTTTATTTTTTGGTGAATCGCTAGAAATTATTCCAGATTTAAAATTAATTTGTTTTAAAGCATTTTTATAATAATTGAAACCTGGTCCAAACTTTTCCCTATCTCCTAGTCTTACATGTATAAAAACTTGATCAAAAAATTCAATATTATTTTTTTTAATGATACTGTTCATTATTTTTTCTTGGCCATAAAGAATACAATCTTTTTGTAAAAAACTTTCAATTTCAATTGGTTCCGAGATCTCTTTTTTTGTAAACAAATCTTCTATGTTAGGTTTACTAAAATCAGAATATAATTTTTTGGAACCCTCCAAAATTCTTCCTTCAGAAAAAAAATTAAAATTTTTCTTTAAACAAGAATCTAAATTATAATTAAAACCATTTTTATCTTTCCAATGATATTTACATTTAAGATTATATTTTTTCCCAATAACTGATAGCCCAATATTTTGCATTAAAATGTTCCCAAACCTTCCTTGAGGAAATTGGGAATTAAAAGTTAACATATAAATCTACCTTCTTTAAAACTGCAAAAGTATTTTTTGAGAATAGATTTATCAATGTAATCGGGATCTACATACCAATCCTCAAATGGGTTGCCTTCATTGCATACATCAGCAGCAACAAGTTTATAACCATATTTTAATAGCTTTTCTCTTGATAATTTTCTAATATTTCCTCCTGAAGCATAATAATCAGTTTCAAAAGTTATAACTGAAAAACGTATCTTATCTAATGGTAAGGCACATAAGCACTTATATGAAATTTCAGCAGGTTCACAGTCAACCTGCAGATAGTCGACTCTTTTAATATCTCCCCATATTCTTTTTATTTCATCATGATATTTAAATTTTCTTCCATCAGCTAAAAAACATTTATTTTTTCTGATTTTATTGAATTTTTTTTGATATTTTTCTTCTATATCTAAGGAGAATCCAGTCCATTTAAATTCCTTTTCTAGAATATAGGTATTACTAATTTGAATAGGATCGAATGCCCCGATTTCTATATATTTACCCATTTTTTTATTTTTTAATATAGTTTGGATAAATTTATCCTGACCTGCTTGTGAGAAACTTTTTATGTTTGATTTTTTAAAATTAAAAGCGTACTTATATTCTTGTATCTTTACTATTATAAACTTTTTAAGATATGTAATCTTTAAAAATATTCTTGAAATTATTTTTCTTAAAATTTTTTTTAACATTAAATTAGTTTTTTAGGTTTTATATAAGATTAAAAATATATTTTCAATATATTATATTATAAATTATTTACAATATAATAAATAATTTTCGGGATATCTTAAAAATAAAATTAAAAAAATACAAACAATTAGATAAAATAAAAAGATCTTGATTTTTACTATGTTTAAATATTTTGCAAAAAAAGTTTTTAAAAATATTGAAATTAATTATTTAGAGAGAATATTATCTCAAAGTATTTATAAAAAAAAGTTTGGTGAATTAAAAGATATTCAAGAGTTTAATAATAAAAAGGATCTATGGTTAGATACACTAAAGTCTTTTAAAAAAGAACAAATAAATTTTTTAGAATTTGGAGTATGGGAAGGCAAATCAATGATAGATTTTTCGCACTTAAATATAAACCAACTTTCACAATTTTATGGTTTTGATAGTTTTGAGGGATTACCAAAAGATTGGGATAAGTCATATCCAAAAGGATATTTTAGTACTGAGGGTTTAATTCCCATTACCCAGGATAAAAGAATTACCTTTGTAAAAGGATGGTTTCAAAATACATTACCTCCTTTCTTAAAGGATTTTAAAAATACTAAAAATTTAATTGTTCATTATGATGCGGATCTTTATGGTTCAACGTTATTTTGCTTGTCTCAAATAGACTCTTTAAAAATTCCTTACTTAGCAATATTTGATGAGTTCTATAGTGATGAAATGAGAGCTTTAAATGATTATCAAGATGCTTTTGGCGCAAAAGTTGTATTCCTTGGAAAGACGACAAGTCAGAGTTATCCAGTTCAAGTTAGTTGTAAGGTCAGTCCATGTAAGATTTACAAAATTTAAAAAAATATTTTATTCTACTCTTACAACTATGTTAGCCTATCTTTAATTAGGGTCTAAATATTTCTTTGAGATTATTATGATATTTAATGATGAAAAACTTAATAATATAAATTCAACTCACCTAAATCTAGATGGAGGATTGGGTAATCAAATATTCCAGTTTTTGGCTGGCAAATATGTACAAAAGTTAACTAAATGTTCAAATTTTAGCTACAGACATGTTTCTGATGCTAATCCAAGTCTTAATAAGTTGATTTTCGATAAACACTTTGTTCATTTAAATAAACTTCAGACAAATTTAAATTCGTCTTTGAAGAATAAAATTATTAGAAAAGTTTTTTGTTTATATAAAGAAGTAGATATATTATTTAAATTTTTTAAAGTCAATATTTTGTCTGATACTTTTTATATAAAAGAATATTATAGATTTAGTTCAGAACAGTTTAGTCTGCAAAATAGAATTAATAATTTAAAAAAAGTGATAAAAAAAATAAAAGTATTCGTTGATCTTGAAATTTCTGGATTTTGGCAAGACCCAACACCTTATTTGCATGATTTGAAATCATTATCTGAAGAGTTTGAGAAAAATCTCTTATTTGATAAGAAGAATTTAGAATTCAAACCAGGAACTTATATAACTCTTCATGCTAGAAGGGGAGATTATCTTAATGTTCTTTCTAATGCAAAAATGTATGCAAGCAATCATTCCTTTATATCTTTTATCTCTTCATCTATAAATATATTGCCTAGTGAATTCGATGATCTCCCAATAATCATTGTTTCTGATGATCAAGAATGGTTTAAAAATATAAAAATTTCACGTTTATCTAATATTAAAAGAGATTTTTTATTCGCATCAGGAAGTGAAGTTGATGATTGGATATTAATGAATAATGCAAGGATTAATATTATTTCTAATAGTACATTTTCCTATACAGCTTCTTTATTAAACAGATCTAATAGTAATTCTAAACTAAGGGCAATTATGCCTTTTTGGTATAGTTTAAATGAGACTACAAATAGTAAAGGCTGGCTAAAACCTAATGGATTTATTGGTATTTAATAACTTTCTATTTATACTTGAACTTTTTAGCAAAATTTAAGAAGATTTGTATTCTATTACCCCAGTTATTTATGTTTGGATAGGAACCTCCCTCCCACGCTGGTGTAAGGAAAGTTTAAAGTTTTCTAGTTATAATAATCCAAAAAGAAAATTTATTTTAATTAGTGATTCAGAAAAATCTAGGTTGGATTTTGCTAAAGATTTAATAAATCTAGAAATCATAAGTATTAGGAATGGTTACAATAAATCAATAATTTTTCAATCAAAGAGTTTATTTAAAGGAAAGTTTTGGAAATTCACTTCGCTTAGGTTTGAAGTATTAAATAATTTTTTAATGGGGAACAATATTAAAAGTTTTTTTCATGCGGAATTTGATAATTTACTATTTAATTTTGATGGACTAGAAAAAAAATTAGATAAAGTTGGTAATGGTTTTTTTGTACCTAGGGATAACCTCGATAGAGGCATTGGAAGCTTTATTTATTGTAATAATAAAACTTGTATTGAAGAGATATTAAAGAAGTATTTATCAACCAATAATGCAAGAAATGATATGGAAGCATTAGGATTATGTCTTAAAGAAAAAAATAATTTTTTTAGTCTTCCAACCGAATCTTTTCATCAAAATTCAGAAAATTGGAATATTCTTAACCCCGTAGATTGCGGTGGAATATTTGATGCTGCTGCAATTGGACAATATTGTTTAGGAATAGATCCAAATAATAATAGATATAAACCTACTTATAATTTTTTTAAAAATGAAAATCTACTTATTGATTTTGAAAGTGAAATAATCACTTCTAACAAAAAAGAACTTTATATAAATTATATTGCCAATAATGAGCGAATAAAAATTTATAATCTTCATGTTCATTCAAAAAATATAAAGTTAGCTATTTCTTTTATCAGGAAAGGACCTCTATATTATTCTTTTTCTTCAAAAAAAAGAAAAATTATTGCACATCATCATAAAATTTATTTTGGGTCTTTTATTAAATTATATGATTTAATAGTATTAATAATAAAAAGAATAATAAAAAGAATAATTAAAACTTTTCTTTATGAAATTACTAAAATATATAAAATTAAAAATTAAAAATAATAAATTACTTTCTAAATATTTCAAAGAATATTATCAAAGGTTAAGAATATCAAGTTTCCCATTCATATCTGGAGATACATTCTTAGCACTTGCTGATTGTGCAGTTATACGTGATTATCCAAAACCAATTTATTTAACATCTTCTTTCAATAAAGAATTAATTTTTATAGAGGTGGATTTATTACAGGATGAAAACATCTTTAATTTAGCCTGCACTTATAAAAAGATTATTCTTCATAATTCAGATACACAACCCAGTAAAAATTTGATAGAAAAATTAGTAAAAAAAAAGATTTATGTTTTTGGAACTAA
>MDTB01154585.1_pt1 | contig 19204 bp, 14 predicted proteins | sample 811161 | NCBI WGS metagenome assembly MDTB01 (sample SAMN05326650, study PRJNA326480) | marine metagenome | isolation source: seawater | place: Mediterranean Sea | collected 2009
AAATTTCATTAAGTGCAGAGCATGTTTTTGGTTAGAGCAGATTAAAGGAGTGAAGCCTCCCGAGTTTCCCTCTTTCACAATCAATACGACGACCGACATTCTGCTTAAACGCGATTCAGATGCGGTGCGCGGAAAGTGTTCTCTTCCGCTCTGGGAGGCAAATGGTCTCGGACATATGATCCCATTTGAACATGAAAATCTTGAGAGGTGGTCCAGTAGCTTGCACTATGGTACTAATGACAAATACTTTAATACTGTACATGACGAATCAAACATTAAGCTTGGCGGGGGTCTAGATGACGTGTTCTTAAACACGCAATCAGACCAAATTCATATTGTTGATTATAAATCGTGTGCTCAAGGTACACGTAGCCCCCTTAAATACGAGAAAAAGCCTGTTTCCTTAAATGAGCCATGGAAAGTTAGTTACAAGCGTCAGATGGATATCTACGTATGGGTGGCAAGAAAAAAGGGATTTGCTGTTTCTGATGTTGGCTATTTTGTTTACGTTGATGCTCAGCACAAAGATATAAATGGAATGTTGATCGATCAGGATCCGGGTAGGGCGTGGATGGAGTTTGCGGCAACTATCATCCCCTACCGAGTAAATACCTCATGGATTGCTCCTACACTCATCGAGATAAGAAGTTTTCTGGAGAAACAAATCAATTGTCCGGAGCATACTCCAAAGGAGGGTTATACGGGGTGTGATTTGGGTCGCTATGCGAATGAGGTCATTGCCGCCTCACACAAATGAGATTGTAATTGGTGCGTAACCGCTCGGATTTAAAATTGTGTAAGACGTTACCGTAGTAATCCCTCATCAAGCGTTTGAAAAGCTAGTAGAGAATAATTTCCGAAGACGTCGTATTGTTTTCTATGAATTGGTGTACCCGGTTTAAAAATAAAATGTGTCTGATTATAGTATTTCAAGTTAATTACATTCTTTAATTACTCCAAGCTCCTTACAATTTTATCTGTCCCTTAAGATACCAGGTTATCTCATTAGTTTATGGCATTTTGGAATGTGCAGTTGAAAGGCCCGATGTTTTAAATTGAAAATTTCCGCATATTTATTATTAATTAAGCATACCTAGCATCAGCAAACTTTAATCTTTGTTCGTGCATCTACTCCTACGTTAAAAATTACAAATTTGCTTATACAGAAAGACAAATAAAAAGATAATCAACATAGGTTCAAATCCCTAAATTATTATGTCTGAAAAAGCATGTAGCTCCTTTATAATTTTTTAACTATATGTTTTATATATTTTTTTTGTAAAATTTCTTTGAATTTTATTTAATTATCTATTTTTTTATAGATTTTTGTTGGTATTTTAATTATGATAAAAAACTTATTTAAAAATATACCAACAAATAAAGGAGGTAAGATTATTCACCGGCTAACGGCAGTTGTAGTAAAACAGGCGATAGCTAAGGAAAAGCCTTACAAGTTGTCTGATGGAGGAGGGTTGCACCTCCTTGTGAGGGGATTTCGAAGGTACTGGCGCTATAGTTACCGCTTCCACGGAAAGCAGAAGACACTTGCATTGGGAGTTTATCCGGATGTTAGTCTCGCCGATGCCAGAAGCGCACACCAGTCGGCACGAGAACAGCTATCAGCCGGCACTGATCCGGCAGATGCAAAGAAGATCGCGAAAGTTGCACATAAGCATGCGCTCGAAGAATCTTTTGAGCAGATTGCTCGTGAGTGGTTCGGTAAAGGGATGTGCGACAAATCACTAAGCCATCAGAATCGGACTCTCAGGCTTCTCGAGAGGGATCTGTTCCCAAAACTTGGACGCTGGCCTATCTCAGTAATAGCCGCCTCAGATCTAATGCGTGTTTTGAGGGGTATTGAGTTACGCTCGGTAGAGATGGCTCATCGTGCAAAACAGGTGACGGGGCAGGTGTTTCGTTTCGCTATGGCAACGGGGCGAGCCCATGGGAATATTTCACATGGCATGACCAGCGCTCTAAAGCCAAAGAACACTATTCATCATGCAACCATTACCGATCCGCTAAAGGTGGGTCAACTTATGTTGGCCATTGATGGCTATGATGGCACGCTGGACGTCAAGGCGGCATTGAAGTTTTCAGCTCTTGTATTCCAGAGACCGGGAGAGATTCGTCGGATGGAGTGGCAGGACATGAACTGGCATACGTTTAGTTGGGTCATCCCAGCTTCGAAGATGAGGACTAGGCAAGACCATATTGTGCCAATTAGCAATCAGGCTAAAACACTGCTACTTGAGCAGCGAAAGCTAACAGGGTCCGGTAAGTACGTCTTTCCAAGTGCTAGAGGAAAGAGTCGGCCTTTAAGTGAAAACGGTGTCAGGACTGCATTAAGGGCTATGGGCTATGATAATGAGACGATGACCCCTCATGGATTTCGTGCCACAGCAAGCACTATCTTGGATGAAGTTCTCAATTTTAAGCGAGATTGGATAGAGCTTCAGTTAGCTTACGTAGTAAAAGTCCCGGACGGACAAGCATATAAACAAGATGCATTTCTCATTGGTCGCAGGCGCATGATGCAAACGTGGGCGGATTACCTTGATTATCTTGTTGAGTCCGCTCAGGGCACTGTAAGCTTCAGGGTTCGGTCAAAGTATAGATAAACTGAACGAGTGGTCTTGCGGTCCGAAGGGTCTGGGTATTCTACTAGAGACGTTTCGTTAAGACTTTCTATAATCAGTTTGAGAGATTATGTTGAAATTCATTTGAGGTTGTGGAGGAATTGTGCCAGAGAATTTTGTTACACAAATAGAAGCAAGGTTTTGGATTTTTGGTAGATGGACTTAAAAAAGAGGGAGGTTTAATGATCGATCTGGATAAAAAAAATGATATTTTCATCCTAACGCTTAACGGTGAGGAGAATCGGTGGAATACAGAGTTCGTTCGAGTCATTGCCGAGGCAATTGATGAAATCGAGGCCTCTCAGGGTTCGGCAGCCCTAGTCACCACAGCGAGCAGTCAGAAGTTTTTCTCCAATGGCTTGGATCTTGACTGGCTAGAGATCGCAGAGGAGCCAGATAGAGCCGCTTTTCTGCCTGAATTCATGGCGTTGATGGGGCGGATCATTACGTTACCCATCCCCTCTGTATGCGCCATCAATGGACATGCTTTTGGTGCGGGTTTTATGATGGCACTATGCCATGATGTGCGGTTTATGCGAGAGGATAGAGGCTATGCATGTGCAAACGAAATTGAAATTGGCATGGTGATTCCTGATCCTGAACTAGCGTTATTTAAACACAAGTTGCCTGCAAATGTGTTCTTTGAGACCGTGCAATTGGCGAGAAGGTGGACCGGCAAAGACGCGGCTGAGGCGGGGATAGTGTCTGCAGCCTACGCGTTGCCAAACTTAATGTCGAAAGCGATCCAAAAAGCGGAGTCATTAAAATATTTGGGAGCTAACCGCAAGGTTTATCAAACGATGAAGGAGCGTCTGTTTGGTCAGACTGCTTCGATTAATAATGTGCATGGTGCCGCACATCTGCTTAAAAATGGGGGTCATGACTAGTTAATTCAGTTTAAAACGTTAGTGAACTGTAGTATCAAATGAAATGACGAAAACATTCAAGATCTTTGGTATTTGCTTGCTTTTCGGGGTTGGTATCATAGCCATGTGGTGGTATTACCTACACTATATTTACAGCAAATACCTTCCAGAATTTACTGTCATTGTGGGAAGTGATCAGTGCCGGTAGCGTCTGTGTGTGCCTGTAATGTAAAACGCGAGGCCTAAAGATGTGTTAGTTTTTTCACGGTCGCAGTGCTGGGAGTGACGGGGCCTGGCTTATACCTCAGCAACAACTTTATGAAGAGATAGGAGCCGAGCGCGGGATCTTTGTTGCGACACCTCAGGGTAAAGTTTTCTTCGACAATGAGGGAGCTTGGCAGCTGAGCACTCATTTTGGTGCAATGCATGATGCGAAGTACATGGATGGAATGCGTGATGATATTTTATCGAAGTATTAACTTGAGTTTGGTAGAGTATATGGAGTGGGGGATTCTCTAGGGTCGATGTTTTCGTGTGAGATGGTATGTCTTATGAGACCCATTTTGTAACTATAGCCTCCTTTGCGAGAATGATGCCTTTGAACCCTCGGGATTTTAATCCTGAGAGAAATGTTCTGATTATGCAAATCCACAGTTGAGATGATCCCATAATTCAATACAGCAACAGCTGGAATTAAAAGGAGTGGGATTCCGTGGGATCCATGCGAAATGTCCTAAGCCTGATGTAGTATTGGGCTGAAAAGTTTAATTGCACGGATATTTTTCAAATCGACACCGGATCGACCCTACACATCGCACATGTCAATTGTGATCTAAATTCGAACATAGAACATGATGCCCTGCTTGAATGGAGTCACGATTGGCCTTTCAATTTAAACAGGGCCCTCGCCCACTTAATGACTAGAAACTTTCAGATGAGTTTAATTGGCCTCAGAACGGATCAGCGCTTAAATAATGAAAGAAATTTGCCCTAGAAGTCTCACTAAAAATACTCTTTGATTTTTGTTTAAGCTTTCGAAAACTTAATTCTTTGCCGAGTGCCTTTTCGATTCCTTGTCACTTTCTTTAAGCCTCTTTCTCGCCCACAAAACTGAACTAAGGAGGTACTCTTCCTCCTTAAGATTACCCCACCTCACGCAACTAAATATCGGGCTTCGCCCGCAAGAACACTGACTCATGAAAAATCCCTCCATATCAATTGTTATTACGGAGTAAACAGAGTTTTTCGATCAATACACTGTAAGTTTTTGATTTGAATAAATCTTGGCGATGACAACTGTTTTAAATTAATGCACGTAAACTCGAACCATACCGACATAATTCTAAAATCGGGCACCAGTAAGGAGTTCTGTTTGAATGAGAAAATTTCTTGAAGGAGCGATTTTTTTTACCCGTCGACATCGCTTTTGTGTTTGAGAACTCATTAAATATTGTAACAAATTCATATATAGCGCTTTTATTTACAATCTCCATTACATTTTAGCCAACATATGGAGTCTCAAAGCCCTACAAAGCATAACTACACTTGGATTTCATTTTCCGTGAGTTTCAGGTAGTCGCCCTCTTCAATATCATTAATACTCATTCTGCCAAGTTGTTGTAGTTGTAACGTCTCAATTGCCAGATTTACGTCGGACAAAGCACCCATGATTTCGGCTGATCGCGCTTGATTTATGCGTATTAATAGTGTCCTCTCATTTTTTTTTTGTATGTCTATGGTCTCTGATATCTTGTCTGCTGAGGATGCTAACCATGTTTGCCTTAGATTTTGAATGTGGTTCTCGCTTATGACATTTGCCGATATCACCTGGTAAATGCACCGTTTCTTACGCAACCGGAGGTTCAAGCGGCTTGTCCAACGAATATCATCACTCAGCAGTAGCAACCCGGTCACCTCAGGTTCTAATGTATTCGCAAAATAATAACTTCGATCTCTTGCTTGATCTTTTATCAGATTTAAAACCGAGGGATAGTCTTTGTCTTCAGTATCACAAGCAAAAAACACGGGCTTGTTTAGTAAAAAATAATTATGGTCCATTATTGAAATATGTTTGCCGTCGAAGAGTACCTTACTGCTATCCAGAATTTTAAAATCTGGATCAGTTGTGACTTTCCCATCGACCGAGACACGTCCCTTTCGAATAAAAAATTTGCCCTGATTTCGGCTCATGGCAACACAAAGAGTTAAAAACTTAACCAGGCGCATCATTTTATGATTTCTCTAAACATTTAAAACTGACTCTGGTGCAACACCCGTTAAGATCTTTTTTATTTATATGCATATTTTATCAACACCCCGTTTATTTAATAATTTTTATGAACTCATATCAATGAGAAATGATCCAGAATCTTTCCTCCATGAGATTTATAAAAATATATTTTGTGGCGAGAATAAAGAGGGGATTAAACCGAAGGTGAGTTGGCTGGGGGCGGTAATCAGATGGCACTTATATCAATTTGGAACCAGGTCGGTTACGGCCAATCCCCAATATTTGGAGGCCCCATTAGGTAATTTTGAAAAGTGGGGTCTATTTTTCGAGTTGAAAATTATTTTTTAGTCAACGGCTGTTAGCTTGATTAGACGCCCACCCCCCTCTTTCCAAGGTTTTCCCTTCGCGGGAGGTCTGCCATCCTCAAGCAACCAAACTATACCATTAGCACTTTCACCAACTGCCCTGATCCTAGTCTTTAATTGAAATCTTTCTAGTTCTGTTGCTCTATCTCCGCTCACTTCAACTCTGACAACGCCTTTTGAAGACAAGCCCCCTATTAGAGCGTTGCCCTTCCACTCCTTGAACTCTTCACCTTTATAAAAAATCATTGAAGAGGGCGATATCACCGGCGTCCAAGTTATCTCCGGAGGGTAGAATTCATGTCGGGTATCATGGTCGGGAATAGGAATGAAGTTATAGTGGTCACCATTTGAAACGATTGGGTAACCATAATTTGCGCCTCGACGCACTAAATTAAGTTCGTCACCACCTCTTGGTCCCATTTCAACCACCCATAGCCGTCCGGTTTTGTCAAACGAAAGACCCAGAGGGTTACGATGGCCTAAGGACCAAACCTGAGATGTAACTGGATTTGACGACGGGAAGGGGTTATTTGTGGGTGGAGAGCCGTCATCATTTAGCCTAACAATTTTGCCCAGATTTGATTCCATGTCTTGAGCTGGATCGAATTCCTGCCTCTCGCCAGAACTAATCCAGAGATATCCATCTGGTCCGAATGTAATCCTGTGCCCATAGTGTCCATGACTCTCTAACTTCACTTGTCTCCAAATAACCTCTAGCTGATCCAAGTACCCGGTATTATTTTCAATTACCAGTTTTGCTCTTGCCACGGCTGCGCCAACCAGATTTTCCTCCCCTCTTTCAGCATAACTAAAATAAAGCAATCGGTTTCTCTTAAAGCGGGGGTGTATTTTTATGTCTCCGAAGCCGCCTTGACCCTTGAATACGACTTCAGGCACACCGGTTACATCACTTAGTATTATTCCATTCTTGTCCAGCAGTTTAAGTTTTCCAGCCATCTCACTAATGAGCATTTTGCCTGATGGCAAAAACTCCATCGCCCACGGCGCATCTAAATTAGCTGTAGTTGTGACAAGAAACGGGTTTGTATTATTGTTTGTGAGTGATGATTCCGCAAAAGATAAAAAGCTGAGAAAAGCAAGAAGTCTACAGATCATAGTCTCGTAAAACCTTTAAAGAATAGCCTCGTTAACTTAAATCCACAGTAAACGAAAGAGCGTTAAATTAGCAAGAATTAAATCAATATTATTACTTCAACCATTTTTATCGTAAAAACCTCCTCACTTATTACTCCCAGTTGACGGCTTTTTTTGAGTATGGATCGGCAGCTTCATAAGTTAAATCACATATTAAAAAATCTAATTTGCTTTCCTTTACGTTTATAAAAAAAGTTGGTAAGAGCGCGCACTGCGTGATTACAAATAAGCGGATTTGATTGAGTTCTCGCAAAGGTGTAATCCATGAATGATTTCATAAAAATGTTTCCACTATTTCTGGGACTACTCACTGTCGGTTGTGCTTCTCGAGGCACAGAATTTTTGGGTTCTGCTCCCGTCAATAGTTATCAACTAAATGTTGAGACAGATAGTTTTTATCAGTGCTTACACAACTGGAGTCAACACGCTAGCCTCAAACCAACCATAAAAGGGTTAGATTGGTTTCTTTATGCTCCCCAACGATCTCTCTCAGATCCCGTAGCCGTTGTTTCCATAAAAGATACAAATGTGAGCGTTTGGCTTAAAGCCGTTGTACCCCAAACCTCAGTTTCTTTTCATGATATGGTTCAAACATGCTTAGTTGATACGACTTCAGCACCGTTTAAAGACTGGATTTTAGAATTTGGTAAGAGAAATCGTCCAAGGATCATGGGCGATCGGACAACGGGTTTAAGATAACTTGGTTATCCAGGATTACCAATTTGCATTCGATTCAACAAATCTCGGTATGGCAACTCAGTTGATGGACTTTTTTCTTTCGCACAATATTTCTGACCAAGTATATAAACAAATAAATAAATGATTAACTAGTGTCCCACGTGTGTGAGATTGTAAAATAATCTACGATTTAAATATGTTCGCTCTTGCGTGGAGATTCGTTGTAAACGCGCCTAGGACTTGTTAACTTTATGGCAGAGGATAGGCTAAACATCGTTTATTTTAAACAAAAAATTTAGGAATCTGGGGTCGTGCTCACGAAAATGCACTTACGAAATAATTTTATAAATAGGTAATCTAAAAAGATTTGCCCGAAATATTGCATTTATACTTGCCTCTATTAATATACCGTGACCTCTTTTGAATTGAAATACAGAATAAAATATGAATGAGTTTGGCCTTTTAAACTGGATAATTCTCAGTAGTTACGCTGTTGGATCGATTATCTTAGGATTCTATTTAAACCGACGAGTACAGACAGCGGAGCATTATTATTTAGGTGATCGATCCACGCCATGGTGGGCAATTGGCCTGTCAGTCATGGCGACCTACACAAGCGCTTTCACTTTTTTGGGTGCTCCCGCTTGGGCTTACACTGAAGGTTTTTCGGTTATATTCATACACATTAATTATCCTATAGCGGTTTTCATAGTGATATCTGTATTTATTCCATTTTTTTACAACAGTGGCGTTGCTAGTATTTTTGAGTACTTAGAGCGGCGCTTCGGCAGGACCTCGCGTCTTGTGATGTCTTCAATTTTTCTACTCGGTAATATTATTTATTCTGGAATCATTCTTTACACAACTGCATTGGTGATAGAGTTCATTACAGGAACAGATGTTGTCACAGCAATCACAGTTGTTTCTGTAATTGCGATGACCTACACCCTTTTGGGAGGCATATCCGCTGTAATATGGACAGATGTGGCTCAGACGGTGATTCTGCTGAGTGGTGCAGCAATTGTGCTGTTTCTACTTATCGCTGATTTACCTCTCCCGCTATCGGACACACTGCTCAGCTTAAAGGCGGAAGGGAGACTGAATCCTTTTGAGTTTTCCCTCGCCCCAGATAAAGTAGCGACGGTATGGACCGGGGTAATTGCTATGTCTATTTATCACGTTGTGGTTTATGGAGTGAATCAAATGATGATTCAGAGAACACTCGTAGCCAAGACGATCGGTGACGCCAAAAAAGCCTATATTATGATGGGTTATGCCGCATTTTTTATTTTTTCTTTATTGTTTTCACTCGGTATTTTTCTACACGCCTTCTTCGAGGGCGCCTCGTTTGATAATACCAATACCATCATGCTCGAGTTCGTCAAACTTGCTAGCGTCCCCGGTTTGATGGGTTTAATTGCTGTTGCTATCGTCGCTGCAGCGATGTCTAGTTTGGACTCAAGTCTCAACTCCATGGCAACGGTAACTAACATTGATTTCTATCAGCAATATTTTAAAAAAGATGCGTCACCGCAACATTACTTAAGAGCAGCACGCGTTTTCACCGTAATGTGGGGTGTGCTAGTAATAGGCCCTGCAATATTATTTACTGCTAGTGATGGATCTGTTTTAGAAACTTTAAGTAAAATCGGATCATTTTTTGTCGGCTCGAAATTATCAATGTATTTTCTTGGCTTTTATTCAAAGCACACCACTGAACACGGGCTTCTTTTAGGAGTGGCCGCGGGATTTTTAACGCTTCTATACGTGGAGTACTTTATGGACGTTGCTTGGCCCTGGTATTGCGCAATTGGTGGATTTGTAAGCGTTACCGTGGGTTGGATTTCCAGTATCGCGATGGATGGATTCCAAAGTGAGTATCATGTTTGTACCGTTAGGGGACAGAAAAAACTTTTCGAAGAAAACAATTTACCTATGAAAGACAATGGGTGGTATCTCCTGCCAGGCAAAGTCGATTCAAAAAGTTATGGACTCATCATATTTTTCTTCCTTTGTGTTTTTTCTCTCTACATTTTTTATCAGCTTATTTGAGAGCCACTCACCCCAATCCAAGTCAGTCAATCTATAATTTAAACAAACTAACTTTACTCGTTATCGAAAACAGAAAAAAAATAATGGAACCTATAGATTGGAGCATTTTAGCGGTTTATCTGAGTGTAAATCTTTTGATAGGATTTCGACAAAGTAGATCGGTAACGACCTCTAGAGAGTTCTTTCTAGGGAACCGCTCGTCCCCTTGGTGGGCACTTGGAGTATCCGTGATGGCCACCTATGTGAGTGCTCTCTCTTTTCTTGGCGGGCCAGCATGGGCATATAAGGACGGCTTGTCCGCTCTCGCGATACATCTTAACTACCCGATAGTGGTATTTATTTGCATAGTTTTTTTCATTCCCGTTTTTTACAAAAGTAACTCGATATCGATTTATGAGTACTTAGAAAAAAGATTTGGTTTGAGGTCTAGGTTGTTAATGTCTGGCTTATTCATGGCGACGATGGTGTTAGGCGCATCATCAATTCTCACGGCTACATCAATTGCTGTAAGTCTGATTACGGGCTTAAGTGAACAAATATGCATTGTGATTCTCACTGCATTTGTTGTGTTTTATACCATGCTTGGTGGAATGAATGCAGTAATTTGGACAGACGTAATTCAAGGTATCGTTCTTTTAATTGGTGCTGCAATTGTTCTCGGCCTTTTGTTGTCGGGCTCAGATCAATTGTCTGATACGCTTGACTATCTTAACCAAAATAACAAACTTACACCGATAAATTTAGACTTTAATTTTTCTGAAGTCACCACAATATGGGCTGGAGTCATAGCGATGTCCATGTACCATACGACGGTATACGGAACCAACCAGTTTATGATGCAAAGAGCTATGGCTGCAAAGACCATCGGAGATGCCAAAAAAGCATACCTAATGATGGGTTACTCAGCTTTTTTTCTTTATTTCCTTTTTTTCTTCATTGGCATTCTGCTGTATGCCCACTTTGAGGGGAAGCACTTTGACCAACAAAATTCCATTGTCCTCATCTACATTCAACAACTAGCACTTCCTGGCCTTATGGGATTAGTAATTGCGGCAATACTGTCAGCATCACTTTCTAGCACCTCATCGGCATTAAATTCACTCTCTACTGTTTTGGTGATTGATTTTTACAAGAAATTTTTTGTTGTTTCGGCAACTGATTATCATTACCTGCGCGCATCTAGGATTTTTACAATTGTTTGGGGAATTGTATTGATTCCTTTTGCATTCTCATTTCAAGGGGAGTCAGGTTCGATTTTGGAGGTTCTTTCTAGAGTGAGCTCCTACCTGGTGGGAGCGAAACTTTCGATTTTCTTACTGGCGTTCTTTTCTAAAAATATCATGGAAAAGGACATCTTTTTAGGCGTTTTTGCGAGCTTTATTGCGCTCGCGACAATTGCGCCAGTACAATTTTTAGAACCACTAGTCGACTCGCTTTGGGCGGGATTTGGCCTCAGTAGACCAGAAATCGCATGGCCTTGGTACGTCGTGATCGCAACTTTTACAAATGTTTTAGTTTCTTGGCTCTCGAGTCTGTGCCGAGAAAAGCCAGTTGCAAGCTGGCATCCACTTTCAATAAAAGGTATTAGATCTGAATCAAGATCGTGGGGTGCTGAGTCAGCGAATTGTTGGAGTGACGTTCCAGGAGATGTGGATCGTAGCGTTTGGCTACTTTTGATTTTTTTAATAGTTTCAATCGGCATGCTTTATCTATTCGGACTATCTTTTGCTCTACCTTGATTTATCTACCAGGGTTTACTGGACAACATTTTTCATGCGAGCAAAAATGTCTAATCCTTGCTGATTTAACCAGTGGGGGATGTCAATAAACACCCAGTTCTCAGCTAATTTCTCTCCAGAGCGACGAAAAACATCCACTACACGCATTTCGGCTTGTTTTTCACTGCTTGGTAATCCGAGAAATCCACCCTTTGGACTATTGAATAAGTTGGGCCAGCCAAAGAAACATGCATAGTCTCCTTCAGCAAAACGACAGATATGAGCGTTGAAAGACTTATCTTTTAGCCCTTCCCTAAATGGGTACTGATGTTGTTGCTGATAGGAGTCAATTGTGTAGCTTCCTCCTATTCCCTCGGGTCCAAACCAAACCATATCATCGTGCCAAGTTTTAGCAAGATAGCTGGGTGGACAGTTATCGTCCCCCGTCTGATTTAACACCTCTAAATCCTGCACCATGCGGTTGACTAGTGTTAATGTTTTCTTACTCTCCACTTCTGGAACCTCAGCCCAAATGATTCCATCATTTGTTCTTGGGCCAGGACAGATAAAAGATGCACCCGTTTGAGGAGGTAAAGGATCATAGCCTGCTTGCTTCATTACTCCAATGAGGTCACAGAAAAAAGCGATAGACGCTATCTTTTTATCGAGTATCTGATAAAACTCAGAATATCGCAGGAAGCAAACTCTGTGTGTTGGTTGAATGTCAAGCCAAGGTTTTTTGAAAAGCCCCATATAGTGACCCATACTCATTACCCAGTGGCTCCCATCTAGCTCGTTTTCACCGGCTATAAATATGTCTTGGCGCCTTTGAACTGGTTCCCATGCCAAAAATAATGGCGAATAAACCGCCTCGGAGATCTGATCGGGTCCCACGAGATTATTGAAGGGATGTACTCCATAAAATTTGCAATTATTTGCAAGGAATTTTCTCATGATCGATTTCAAATTTAGTATATCTATGCCGCCCATCTCCCTATGAAATTGAGAGATTAAATTTTTAGCTTCACCAATCATTTGCACCTCAACGCGCTTTGGATCAAAATATGTTAGAGACCTTGGTTTCGACTTAAGCTAACTCTCAATCATTATTTTCTCTGCTTAAATTTGATTCCGAATTTCTAGTTGATGTAAGTCTGGACCTGAAAATATCAGCCAAGACAGATAACTCATCAAAGATAGTCCACTCTTCTACGACTTTCCCGTTCAGTAAACGGTATTGACTTTCTCCTATTAAGAAAACTTGCGAATTGGTTGGCTCTCCGTATAAAGCAGGACCTGAGTGGATCCCGCACATCGTCCATCTTACAGCAACGAGTGATGCCCCTTCATCAAGATCTGAGTTACACACATAGTCTGTCGAAAACTTCAGCTCCGATACTGTACCAAGCACCTTCATATAAAATCCTGCGATCTCGTTTGGACCGGCGAAGCTGCGCCCAGCAACGCCATGAAACATGGCGTCAGGTGAGTAAAACAAGTGGACGTCACCGACCATGCGAGCATTCCAAATATTTTGCAAAAAAGATCTTATAAATGTTTCTGGATCATCGGAATAAGAGTCTCTTTGCTGATTGACACTTTGAGAAACACGTTCGATTTCCGAATTACGCCATTCGATGAAAGACTCGCTTCTTGCATATTTTGCCCAAGTTTGTGCTACATGCAGGGGGTCGTGACCAAGTTGTACTACTAGACCGTAGTTGTCTCTAACAAGCCATTCTTTTATTACCTTATTGTCTTTGACTATACAATGGGCGATCACCAAAATCGTCGCACCTTTTCCTGTTGCTGGACCATAGACAGAGTCTGCCAAGTTCGTCATATGGGAACGTATCAAATGAGACGTGTGCAGGCCTCCCGAGGGCTCTTTGCCCGAAACGACATTGATTGCTTCTAGTGTCCGGTCAGGAAATGATGCAAGTGTGCTGAGCGTGCTTTGCACAACATCCTCTGCTCTCATGCTCACTCCAGTCATGGTGTAAACTGGGCAGTAGTCAGCGTAATAGTCATAGATCAAACCCACTTGCTTACCTTCCCATATGCGTGCTGTTGTTCTGTGTATATAATCAGTAATGTTCAAAAATTCATCATCAAAATTAATAAATGAAGAGTTATTTTCAGAAGAACTTTTGGCTATTGGCACGGGGGACTTGTCAAAATGGCCTTGGAGACGATTCATTAGCAATTCCTGTAATTCTAGTGGGATGTAGGCAGTTTCTCATCTCTGCGTTGCCTTTGCGATTGAGAGGAAATGCTTTTATGTAGCTTCAATATATTCTCTGGAACTATTAAAAACTGTGAACTTACGTGTTGTGTGACTTAAATTTAGATTTCTCCAAACCTAATCAGAATTGTTTACGTACGAAATGTCTAAAAGATTTATTCAAGGATAGATTTCCCAAGTTTCACTGAGCATTAGTTAACTCGTTTTGAACTTCTGCGAAAGTGCTTCTGTAGTTAAACACCAATCTTAGTCCACCCCGAGGAGGGTCAAATGTATCGTTCGATAATCAAATACATTTTTTTCAAGCTATGTATTATCACACCATTCGCAGTAAATGCGGCCATCGAAGAAATAATCGTCACCGCGGAAAAACGTGAATCAAACCTGCAGGATGTAGCGGGATCAGTTACGGCTTTGGATTCTTCAGCAATTGTAGACAATGGAATTGTTGATATATCAGGATTAGAAAATGCTGTTCCCGGGTTGAGAATTGGTATTTCAGGAGGCGAAGTTCGACCCGCCATGAGGGGCATGAGAACCAATGATGTTGGGGTGGCTGGCACTGGTATCGCCGAACAAATGGTTGGCATTTTTCAAGACGGGATATATGTGCCCACAACAACGGCAGCAATGAGTTCCTATGTCGATGTTGAGAGAATCGAGGTCTTAAGGGGGCCTCAAGGAACTCTGTATGGACGTAACACGTTTGCGGGATCGATAAATGTAATCTCGAAAAGCCCCAGTTTTGACAGGACAGAAGGGTCGTTCGGAGTCCATACAGGGGACTACAACCGACAAGGATATGAGGGCGTCATTAATATCCCAATCAGTGACAGCATATCAACCAGGTTTGCTGTCGCGGCGGACTCCCATGATGGCATCATTATTAATCATAACGTAGCCGGTCCCTCTGATGACCTAAGGGAAAAAGACAGCTTTTATGCACGATCCACCACGGTTTTTGATATTAGCCCAGCGCTGTCTGGTACGTTTAGAATGGATTACTTCAACAAAGAGGCTAATACGGAGGCTATTTGGGGATACCAACAAATAGCCGGCTATCAAATATCGCAAACTGACTCGGGCCTGTACAACCCAGCAGCGACCGTCACTGCAGGACATATTTATCAGCCGTCTGATGCGGTGAACGATGACTTGGGCCCTTATGATGTTTACAGAAATGCTATATCGATCGATGAGCAGGAAATTGTGTCAACCTCGTTGGTTCTTGATTACGAAACTGATTACGCAACGTTAAGAGCGACAGGAAATATTTCAAAGGTCAGCGGTCATCAGTTTTATGACAACGACTACAGTGACGGTGGTTTAGATTTCGTTGGCGGATTCGGGCGGCAGGATGATCAAGACGCTTCTTCGCTAGAAGTACAATTGACCTCCAAGGAAAATGGGTCACTTAATTGGTTGACGGGAATATATATGTATTCATTAGATGCCGATTGGGAATGGTTGTGGCGTGCCGATGGCCAAATTGTGGTGCCCGGATGGGGTAATCCAAGCGACGACCCGATGACTACGGATTCGACTGCCCTTTACGGGCAGATATCCTACACTGTCAGCGAGAGGCTAGACGTGACTGGCGGCCTACGATTTAATAGCGATGAAAAAAAATTCACTGGAAGCGAAGAGGAGTGGAGTAGTGATTCTACACTCTGGAAGGTTTCTGTAAAATACGACGTGAATGATGCGTCGATGCTATATGGCTCGGTCTCCACGGGGATTAGAACGGGTGGACTCAACGATGCTCGAGTTGTCTCTCGAGGAGCAGAAAAGTATTACGACAATGAAGACGTGATTTCCTTTGAGATTGGAGTTAAAAATACTGTCTTAGATAACACTCTGCTGTTAAACGCTGCCTTATTTTCGAATGTTTATTCGGATGTCCGGTCACAAGTGTTTGCGGTAGCATGTCAAGACACAACGTCAACCAAGACAATCATCCAATGTGTAGCGGACGGAGAAGCAACTACTTTTGAGTATAGTGATAACGGAGGTGACGTCGAAACTACGGGATTGGAAGCTGAAATAAAGTGGGCTCCAAGCGATCGTTTGTTTGTATCGGCTTCACTTTCTATGTTAGACGCTAAATTTGAAAGCAATTATGAAATTGGTAACAGCCTTATCAGACCTCTCATGGGTTTGGGAAATATTGAAGGCAGGCAAGATATCAATGATCAGGATAATCCTGGATTTAACTTCGGTGGATGGCGACCAGCGTTGTCACCCGAGTATACGCTTGGCATTTTCGCGAAATATGACTTTACACTTCCTAATGGAACCACTGTATCCCCCTCAGTTTCCACCACCTTTGTAGGAGATTACTTTGGCTTTGACACGAATATTCCCGAAACAAAGGTGGAAAGTCACGCGATCACTAACTTGCGCGCTACTTGGCAATCTGAGGGAACAGGGCTTGAGGTTAGTGCTTTCGTCAACAATGTTACTGATGAAACGGTACTTAAAAGGGCAGTGGTGCACTCACAGCTTGTTAACGCACTTCCAGCCAACTCCGTTCAAGCTAACTGGAATAATCCGAGAGTCTGGGGCATGAGTGCCAAATACTCTTTTTGAGCGAGTTGCTGATTTAGGGAGAATGCGAGTGGCGCTTACGATGTACCACTCGCTTACCCGGAAAATCGGTACATTTTTGGCAATGGTGATGTTGCACGGGAATGTTAAGACTGGCAGAGGGAAGGACTTTAATCACCAGCCTCGATACAAGGCCGCGTTACAGTAATTGGACCATAGTTCGCAGGCACCATTTGTAAATACTCTCGGGAGGGGTTCTGGATTGTTGAGACCGTTTTTTTCTTCCTTAGAAAACTTCGATATCGTCGACGTCGAAAAGCAAATGAGGACTTTTTTCTCACCTAAAACCGAAGTCAAAATGTGTTATCCATTTGATAATATTAGAGAAGTCGATTCTTTCTTTGAGCATTGCCTATGTACGCTCAGTTGTGCTTTTAACGAACTAGAGCGTCGGACTTTGATTTCTATTGAGGGGGTTTCATCAGACGGATTTAGCTGGATCGGTACTATGGGCAACTATTTTGGCACCTTTACGACTCCGTTTTTGGATATTGCCGCGACGGGTCGCCTTACACATATGAGGTTTCATGAATTTTATAGGATTAATGAGAATAAAGTCGACCAGATACAAGTTATCTGGGACATTCCAGAAATTATGATGCAAGCAAACTCGTGGCCGATGGCTCCACAGCTAGGCTCTTTTATTTGCACACCGGGTCCGCTGACGTGTGATGGTGTGAATATTGAGGGTGAGGGTGGCCATGCCTTAGTTCATGTTCAGACAATGCTTGAAGACATGAGTAAGCATCCATCAAATCCTGACCCTGCAATAATGCATCTCGACAAGTATTGGCACCCAAATTTTAACTGGTATGGCCCCTGTGGGATAGGCACGAGTCGAGGAATCGATGGATTTCGAAACATTCATCAAATCCCTTTCTTGCGGGCAATGCCAGATAGAAGATTGGATAATGATGCCGGGTTGAAGTCGAACTGGATTGCGCGAGGGAATTATGTTTGTGAAACTGGTTGGCCAAACATGCGTCTTACATTGTCTAATGATGGATGGATGGGTCTTAATCCTTCGGGGATTGAAATTGAAATGAGGAGCCTAGATTTTTGGCGATTAGAAGACGGTCTAATTAGAGAAAATTGGGTGCTAATTGATTTACTAGATATATACAATCAACTTGGTGTCGATGTTTTTGATCGAATGCGTGCACTCCCGACTAGGATGTAGTTTGAAAACTCTAATTTTTTTGACTTAGCCCTTCGTTAATCTAATGTAATTCAAATTTAAATACAGTTGCTAGCGAGTTCATTTCTGTGTCCGGTATGGTAATAAAAAAATCCTTGGTAGTGATCACCCATTCTACCTCAACTTCCGAGCCAAGTACTGTCACCGTCTTTATTGGCGTTGGGGTGGGGTAATGGTGGGGTGCAAGGGTACGGCGCAGATTTATGCGCTTACCGACTTCAGGTTTGCCAAGGAAGAAAAGATACAAAAGTTTTCGATCTTTGGACGCGGTGAAGCGAACGTCGTCTGCAGTGTATTTTACAGTCGCAGACTGCCCGCCATGACGACCTTGCCCAACGTCGGCAGTGCCCTCACCATACTTGTCATGAGGGCGGGTGTTGTAGACAGCCTCTCCGAATTGTGCCAGCCAGTCGCCAATTTGGTAGAGTACCTTACGCTGTGAGTCCGGAATAATACCATCTGCCCGAGGAGATACATTAAGGAGAACGACTCCATTCTTACTCCACACATCGATCATATTACGCAAAACTAATTCGGCAGTTTTATAGGTTTGGCCATTGATGTAGCTCCAAGACCGGTCACTGAGCGTAACATCGGTAAGCCATACGGATTGAGACAGATCTTTCTTCCCTCCCTGCTCGATATCAAGCACTCCAACAGACTTGGGATAATCTGTCTGCTTGTACGCAATTACCACCTTTTGTTGCCTACTTTGAGCCTTATTTAGGTAATAAGCTGTCAACTTTAAACGATACTTCTCTGGGATTAGATTTAGCCAAGAGTCAAACCAGATAATATCAGGCGAATAATTGTCTATAACCTCTACAACCTGATCTATCCAGTATTGATGGAATTTGTCTTCCGAGATATTTCCGTAAAGCTTTGCTAGTTTAGGATCCGTGGTTGAGGTGGCATAATTTGGGTGATAAGGGAAATGGCTATCCCAGCCCTCCCATTCATCGGGATTTTTGGCATTTCGTTGTAAGTTTCGGGCATGATGAAACGTCGTGATTAGCTTCATATCCCTCGCCCTTAGCTCCTGCGCCAGTTCGCCGGTAATGTCCCGCTTGGGGCCAAGGTCTTTTGCGTTCCATGGATTGACTTGACTTGCCCACATGGCGAAACCATCATGATGCTGAGCAACTGGCCCGGCAAATTTTGCACCCGCACGGCTGAAGAGCTCCGCCCAATTTTTTGCGTTAAAGTTCTCAGCTTTAAACATGGGTATGAAGTCATGGTAAGCAAAGACGGAGGGATCACCATAGGTTTCTTTGTGATGCTTGCTAATCCGATGCTCTTCGTAATGCATGTAGTGTGGATACCACTCTGAGCCCTCTGCCGGCACGCTGTAAGGTCCCCAATGGAAGTAGATTCCGAATTTCGCGTCCTTAAACCATTCTGGTGCCTGCTCGTGTTTTGATAGGGATTCCCAATCTTCGACATATATTTGT
>MDTB01015680.1_pt1 | contig 19202 bp, 19 predicted proteins | sample 811161 | NCBI WGS metagenome assembly MDTB01 (sample SAMN05326650, study PRJNA326480) | marine metagenome | isolation source: seawater | place: Mediterranean Sea | collected 2009
AAACCAGTATTGGTAATGAGAAATGATACTGAAAGGCCAGAGGCAGTTGAAGCTGGAACAGTAGAAATGGTTGGTTCAAATAAACAAAAAATTGTAGAAGGTGTGTCGCGTTTACTTGAAGATAAGATCTATTATCAAAAAATGTCTCAAACACATAATCCTTACGGAGATGGTACAGCTTGCAAGCGTATAGTGGATGTTTTAAGTACGATTTGATAGTAATTAAGTTATGAAAAATAAAAGCGTATGTGTGATTGGTCTCGGTTATATTGGACTTCCAACGGCAGCTCTTCTTGCTAATAAAGGTTTTTCAGTAGTTGGCGTTGATATAAATGAGAAAGTTGTATCAACTATAAATGAAGGTAAAATTCATATTGTAGAAGCCGGTTTAGATGCATTTGTAAAATCAGCTGTTTTAAATGGTCAATTAAAAGCTTTTAATAAAATACAATTAAGTGATATCTATATGATCTGTGTTCCAACACCATTTCATGAAAACAGCGGTGTACCAGAACCCAATATTAAGCATGTATTATCTGCAGCAAAAAGCATTGCTTCATTCATAAAACCTGGGGATATAATAATTTTAGAGTCGACTTCACCAGTTGGTACAACTGAAAAGATAAAAGAGACATTAAGTGACTGTGGAACAAATTTGAAAGATGTTCATATAGCTTATTGTCCAGAGCGAGTCCTGCCTGGAAAAATAATGAAAGAAATAGTTGAAAATGATCGTATAGTTGGAGGTCTTACGTCTTCATCAACAAAAGAAATATCTAATTTCTATAGTTTTTTTGTAGATGGAAAAATTTTTGAAACTAATGCTAAGACTGCTGAGATGTGTAAATTAGCTGAAAATAGCTTTAGAGATCTAAATATTGCTTATGCGAATGAACTATCAATGATTTGCGACAAACAAGGAATTGATGTGTGGGATCTAATTAAATTAGCAAACAAACATCCAAGAGTAAATATATTACAACCTGGAACAGGTGTTGGAGGTCATTGTATCGCTGTAGATCCTTGGTTTATCATCTCCCAAGATAATGAAAATACAAAATTAATTCGATCAGCTCGTGAAGTTAATAACTTTAAAACTAAATGGGTTATCAATAAAATTAAAGCTCATGCAGATAAACATATTTCAAAAAATGGTGGTAAACCAAATATAACCTGCTTGGGGCTAACTTTTAAACCAGATATTGATGATTTGCGTGAGTCCAAAGCATTGGAAGTAGTTGAATCTTTGCAGGAAGATGGATATGAAATTAAGGTAGTTGAGCCAAACATTAAATCATATAAAAATTTTTCATTTTTAAACCTTTCAGATGCAATTAAACAAGCAGATATTTTATGTATTTTAGTAAATCATCGTGAATTTACGAATTTCAAAATTAAAGAAAAATTGATTCAACGTGGTGCTTTCGATTTTTGTGGATCTCTTACTTAATTTAAATGCGAATTCTAATATTAAGTTTTTTTTATCCGCCTGACATTGGACCAGGTGCATTAAGAGCCAAGTCAATTGTTGACGCTTTAATTAAAGAAGGACCACCTGGTCTAGAAATTGATGTGTTAACTACAATGCCAAATCGCTATCATTCATTAAATATTTCGGCATCACAGCGTGAAGTTAGTGGCAAAGTTTCTATTTTTCGATTTATTCTACCTAAACATAAAAATAATATTTTAGACCAATCAAAAGCCTTTGCTTCATTCAGTTTGTCAGTTCAAAAATTTGTTTATAAAAAAAAATGGGATATTATTTTAGCTACTTCAGGACGATTAATGACGTCAATCTTAGCCACCTGGGTTGCAAAACAAACTAATTCAAAACTTTATTTAGATATTCGAGATTTATTTACTGATACAATGAGTAATATTCTTGCAAAAAAACCTTTACGAATTGTAATGCCTATATTTAAATTATTAGAAAAATGGAGTTTTTGTTCTGCTGACAGAATAAACATTGTATCTGCTGGTTTCTTGGAATATTTTAAAAAAATTTCACCAAAATTATCTCCTACAGTTTTCACAAACGGAGTAGACGATTTGTTTTACAAAAATGATTTTTCAATAGATCAAGCTAAAAAAAAAACTATTATATTATACGCTGGTAATATTGGAGATGGACAAGGGTTACATAAAATTATTCCAAGAGTAGCTTATGAATTAAAAGATGTTAATTTTAGATTGATTGGTGATGGTTCTGCAAAAGAGTTATTAATCAATAATAAAATATTTGGAGTACAAAATAATATTGAAATTTTAAAACCAATTTTACGAGATGATTTGATAAATGAATATCAAAAGGCAAATATTTTATTTCTTCACCTGAATGATTTTAATTCATTTCATAAAGTTTTACCCTCAAAAATTTTTGAATACGCCGCAACAGGCAAACCTATACTAGCTGGCGTTAAAGGATATGCTGCAAAATTTTTACGTGAACAGGTAAAAGGTGTAGAGATATTTGATCCAGGAGATACAGAAAGAATGAAAGTTGGATTACAAAAATTACTAAATGGACCAAAATATATTGATCGAAAGAGTTTTTGTTTGCAGCATTCTAGAAATAAAATTATGAAAAAGTTAGCTAAAGACGTACTAATGTTATTATAACAAAGATTAATATAAAATTTAAATATATATCTAATTTTATGAAAAAAATTTTAATAATAGGAGCGAGTGGAATGATAGGAAACTCCATATTAGCTTTTTTATTAAAAAAGAACAATTATTCTATTTTTGCTACTATCAGATCTTCTAATACTTTTAAGGCACCTAAGAGCTCAAGCGAATATCACTTGTTTAAAAATATTGATGCCGAAAACAAAAAGAGTTTGGAAAGGGTATTTAATAAAGTAAACCCAGATATAGTAATAAATTGTGTTGGGATAGTAAAACAGTCTAAAGAAATGAAAAATATTTATAAAGTAATCTATCTAAACAGTCTTTTACCTCATTATTTACAAAATTTGTGTAAAAGTCATAGTTCACGCTTTATAAATATTGGTACAGATTGTGTTTTTTCAGGACTCAAAGGTAACTATTCAGAAAAAGATTTACCAGATGCAACAGATTTATATGGTCGTAGCAAATATTTAGGAGAGACATCTTCTAGAAATACAATTACTTTAAGAACATCGTTAATAGGTCATGAATATAAAAATGCTTATGGACTTTTAGAATGGTTTTTATCACAAAATAAAGTTGTTGAGGGATATAAAAAGGCAATTTTTTCAGGCTTAACTGTTATTGAGTTTGCTAATATTGTTAATGAATATGTTATTCCGAATAATAAATTAATGGGATTATATCATATTTCTGCGGATCCTATTAGCAAGTATGATTTGCTATTGTTAATAAAAAAAATTTACAGTAAAAATATAATTATTGTTCCTGAGAATAAAAAAATGGCAATTGACCATTCTATAAATTCATTTAGCTTTCGAAAAGCTACTGGTTTTATGCCTAAAACTTGGCAATTAATGATTGAAGAAATGTTTGATTTTAGAAAAAATGAATATGAAAAAATTAAAAGATAATACAACTATGAAAAATTCTCATGCTTAAAATTTTAACTATTTTTGGAACTCGTCCAGAAATTATACGTCTTTCTCGCATAATTGATAAACTGGATAAAAACAGTGTTCACAAAACTATACATACAGGGCAAAATTTTGATTACGAGTTAAATAAAATTTTTTTTGAACAACTTAAAATTCAAAAACCAAATTTTTTTCTTGAAGCTGCAGGCGAAACTCCATCTCAAACCATAGGGCAAGTTATTGGTAAAGTAGATAATTTATTAGCTATAGAAAAACCAGATGCAATTTTAGTTTTAGGAGACACAAATAGTTGTTTGGCAGTTATTCCAGCAAAGAGAAGAAAAATTCCTATTTTTCATATCGAGGCAGGTAATCGTTGTTTTGACCAAAGAGTTCCAGAGGAAATTAATAGAAAATTAGTCGACCATATATCAGATATTAATCTTGTATATAGTGATATAGCAAGAGGAAATTTGCTAAACGAAGGTTTGCCTACCAATCAAATAATAAAAATTGGAAGCCCTATGTTTGAAGTTTTAAATTATTATTCCTCACAGATTAATAATTCAGATATTCTTAAAAAGCTGAAATTAGTGTCAGATCAATACTTTTTAGTAAGTGCACATAGAGAAGAAAATATTGAATCTGATTATTTATTTAAAAAACTTGAGAATTTACTTAATATATTAGTAGAAAAATTTAACCTTCCCATAATTGTATCAACACATCCGAGAACAAGAAAAAAAATCAACAAAATTGGTATTAAAACTCATCCTTTAGTCAATTTTAGTAAACCATTTGGATTTTTTGAATTTATGTATCTGCAGATGAATGCTAAAGCAGTTCTTTCAGATAGTGGCACTATTACAGAAGAGTCATCAATTCTAAATTTCCCTGCTTTAAATCTTAGAGAAACGCATGAAAGGCAAGAAGGAATGGAAGAAACATCTGTAATAATGGTAGGATTAGAAGCTAACCGTGTCATTGAAGGTTTAAATATTTTAAAAAATCAAAAAAAAGAAAAAAACCGATTATTAAATTTAGTACCAGATTATAATGTTCCGAATGTTAGTGAAAAAGTTTTAAGAATTATTTACAGTTATACTGATTATGTAAATAGAATAGTTTGGAAAAAAAATAGTTAATTGAAAATTCTTATAACACATCGTTATTATTGGCCTGATAAAAGTTCTTGTTCAAATATTATACATAATATTGCAACACATTTATCCAAAAAACATCAAGTAGATGTTCTTGCCTCTAAGCCATCATATATTTTTGATAAAGGTTCAATTAAGACTGCTTCTTTTGAAATTGTTAAAAAAGTAAATGTAAGAAGACTTAGATTATCAAATGAAACTTATAGTCCAATTCGAAGGATATTAAATGCAATTTACTTAGGTATTTGGATCTTGATTAAGTGTATGGTAAAGAAATATGATGTAATCATAGTAACAACTATACCACCTATTCTTAATGGTTTCTTCTCAACCATTGCTGCAAAATTAACTAAATCAAAATTAATATATTATTGTATGGATATAAATCCTGAAATTGGAAACAAAGTCTCAAAAGATTTTAAAAATTACAACCTATTTAAATTATTATCAAAAATTGATAATTGGACATGTAAAAATGCTAATCTAGTTTTAGTACACTCTCAAGATATGCTCAAAACTTTACGTAAAAGGAGTCATGGAAAAAAATATAATATAGAAATAATGAAAAATTTTTCCTCGCGAATTAATAAAAATTATAGAAATAAAAAAGTTTATTCTTTAACCAAATCAAAAAAAAAACTTAAAATAATTTTTACAGGTAACATTGGACGATTTCAAGGATTAGAGACTATTATTGATGCAATGGGCCTAATAGTAAATAGAAAAGATATAGAATTATTAATTGTTGGTGACGGTACTAAAAAAAAAAATTGATAGAAAAAGCTAAAAGTAAAAAATTGAATATTAAATTTATTGATCATCAACCAATTGAAACTGTAAAATATATGATTAAAAATTCTGATATTGGATTAGTAAGCTTAGTTCCAAAAATTTATAAATATTCATATCCTAGTAAAATTTCTACATATTTAGAACAGGGAAAACCCATAGTCTGCGTTGTAGAAAAAGACAGTGAAATAGCTAAAAGAATGAACTCTTTATCATACGGATTTAATACTCAATTTGGTGATAAGTATTCATTGGTTAATCTTTTCATTGAATTAGCAAATAATAAGCAATGGAAAAAAAAAATGAGTCTTAATGCATTAAAGGCATTCAATAAGCACTATTCTTCAAATGTGATCTTAAAAAGATGGTCAAAAGTTGTCAATGATCTTAGCCTAGTAAAATAGATAAATTATTTTTTTTTATATTTTGTATGAGCGGGGATAATTGTATTTGACCTTATTTTAGTTGGTGCAATAATACTCACATTAGAACCAATCTTACAATTTTTTCCAATTTTTGTAATTGATTTTGAATTTGTAGTAAAATTATAATTACAAAAAACTGTACCTGCTCCTATGATTGTATTTTTATTTATTGTGGCATCACCAATAAAAGCACGATGAGAAGCGTAACATTTATCATCTAGATAACTTCGGGTAATTTCAACGTAAGCACCAATAATACATTTATTTTTTATTTTGGTTCGATCTCTAACATAAGCGAAAGGACCAATAATATTTTGGTTATTAATTTTTGAATTTTCTATAAAGGATGACATTTTAATTATATTATCATTTCCAATTACAGTATTATTTAATAAACAATTTTGACCAACTATGTTATTTTTTCCTAAATCTATTTTTCCTTCAATTAAAATATTTGGGCCTAATTTTAGATTACTCTTAAAAGATAAAATTGAGTTTTTTTTCATTCTCAAGCTTGTGTCTTGAAAATATTCTATTAATTTTTTTTCGGAATTAATTATAATTTTTTTAGACATTTTTTAAGGTATATTTCAAATTTAAAAATTATATTATAATTAATCTTTAAATAATGATATGGAAACAAAATTATTAATTTATATTTAATATTTAAATATGGATCATTTAAACAAATATATTAAAAAAATTATTTTTTTTTTAGGTTTTTTATCTGCATTACCATTTTTTTTTATAACCATTGAACCATTCGTTCATTTCAATTTTTTTTATAGCGATATTATCTGGAGTCATAAATTAACGCTATATCCAGGATACACGGGAAGTCTGTATAATCTCTCTGGTTTGTCGTCTCCTTTTATATTGCCATTTTTATTTATTTATTTTTGTTGGTTTATTTTTTTTTTTAAAGATAAAAAAGAAAACTTAAAATTAATTATCTTAGGTATATTTTTAGTAATCATTAATACTTTAATATTATATACATTATCATCATCCATAAAATCACTCGGTGCATCTAGTAGTTTAATTGGATTATTTATGATTTTGACTTTAATGAATAATATTAATTTTAAAATTTATTCTAAGGGTTTTTTAGTTTGCTTATCTATATTTATTAATTTACATGCTTTATCAATATTATGTAATGGTATTAAAGTTTCTTATTCAATACATGGTACTTCAATCTTTGGTATTGAAATATATCAGTCATTAGTGTCATACGTGCTTGTTGTTAGTTTTTTTTTAGCAACTTTAATTTTAAAAAAGGAAACTTTTGACAATTTATTTAAATTTGAGAATAAAAAATTTAATTATATTTTATATCTTATTACTTTATTTTCTTGTGTTATAATTATTGTTTTTCTTGCTAGAAGACTTTCATTTTTAATATTTTTGATATCCGTAATTATTTGGTTCGTTATATATTTAAAGAATATAAAAAACAGACCCTTTTCATGGATATTTTTAATAGTAAGTATTTTTTTTTCGATAGTAATTTTATTAAATAAATTTTTTTTTACAGGTTCAAGAGCTATTAATTATGTGGACATGATAGAACCAAGATTTAACTCAATAGTATATAATTTAAGTGAAATTTTTAATTCAAGTGGTAGAAATTTATACTTTGGAAAACTTAAAGGATGGGGAAATATAGAGAGTGGCTTTATAGATATATTTTTGAATACAGGTCTTATTGGTTCATCAAGTTATCTATGTACATTTATATTTTTAATTTATTTTGTTTATAAAAAATTAAATATTCTAATTTTAAAAAATAATTTTTATTATATTCTTTTTTCATTTTTTATTTTATTAATTACCAACATTGTAAATAATTCAATTTCTACACCATATTTTTTTGTATCATTTTTTATTATATTAGTAACTGTCTTAAAAAATAATAAACCTGCTACAATCAATTAAATTTATTTAATTGATCTTCAATATTCTCTTTCTAGTAATTTTAAAAAAAATTTATTTTCTATTAAATATTAATCACCATAAATGACATGAGTTTTTTAGATTTGGAAATTAAAATAGTAATTGAAAAAAAAGATGTCAAAAAAATATTATAATTATATTAAAAAATTCTTAGACCAAGTTCTATTAAAACCATATCAAAATAATCCTAAGTTATGAAATTTGCAGATAAAGTTAGTATAATTTCAAAAACTCCAATGAAGTTAAAATAAAAAAAACTGTCAGTAGAATGTATGAAAAAAAAGAGTTAATTATATTAATCCTCATTCCAAATTTATTTGCTGCAAATGAAAAATATAACTTTGAATTACAGAAAGAACAAAGAAAAGTAAAAATTATTTAGAAAATTTTTTTTAAATAGATAATTTTTTTTATAGTTGGTAACTCTGTTAAAACTTTCTTTATTTTTTAAAAAATATTATTAGTTTAATTTATTCTAATGATCTAAATAAAGAATACATGCAATATTGTCTTAGATAATTATCAAATAAATTAAATTTGAAAGGTTTGTAAAATGTTTTTAAATGTTTAAATCCAAATAAATTCAATTTTGACACCAGTTTTGTATTGCTGTAATGAATTTTATGATCCTCTTCACTTTCAAACCCTTTTTTTCCAGGCACACCTATAAGAAAAATACCATTAAGTTTAATAATTCTTTTGCACTCTAAAAGTAAACCATCTGGACTTTGAATATGCTCCAAAACATTATCCATCAAAAGACTGTCGTACACATTCTTTTTTACGGGTATTTTATTGTTTTTTATTAAAAATGCACTAAATCCATCTTTTTTTAAAAGTTTTATACTTATAGGGTTAATATCTGCAGCATCAGTATTTTCACGGTATCTTACAAAGCTTCCTAAGCCACAACCTATGTCCAGGCATTTGCCTATCAAATTATTATTGAGAGTATTAAAAATTATATATTTTCTATAAAAACTTCCTAACATTGTAGTTTTTTTCATATGATTAAAATATTCTAAATAATTTTTACTTGACATAAAATTTTAAAATTTATTGGTTTAAAAATTGAGTACCTCTTATTTTTAAAGTTAATGAAATTAGATAATCTAAAAATAATACATCTGTTTTTTCATATTCTCCATAGTATTCTATAACTTTATCAGTAAGTCCCATTTTAAAATGTCTCATTTTGAAATCATATAAACCACCAAGATCATAAGTTTCAATTTTATTTTTATAACAGTCCTCAATAATTGACCATAATAATAAGTACCCTGCCTTAAGTTTTCTGCCATCATTGCTAGTTGCTCCATAAATATCCCATCCAATATTTTGAAATAAGAATGCCATTCGAAAACCAACTAGTTCATTATTATAGTATGCTGTTTTAATAGTTAGTTCTTTTTTGAAAAATTTTAACATATTTTGAACTTCTTCCATGGAATGAATTTGTTTAATTTTTTTATTTTCTTCCATTTCATTGGATATTCTATTCAAATCATTTATACTTGGGTTTTCCTCAGTTTTAATCAATATTTTGCAATTTTTTTTTGCTTTTTTGTAATTATATCTCCATTTTGGATCAATGAGTTTTAGTTTTTCAAAACTATTTTTGTTTAGTTCAATCCTTAACGATTGATTAAATCTATTATTTTTGAATATGCATTCTTTAAAATTTTGTTCTTTATAAATATTATTTTTTTTATCAAGGCTTGTAACTGGTTTATTGTCATCAATTCTAATATAAAAAAATCTACAATTATTGATTTTTTTAACAGATGAAATTAATTCCTCTATATTCTTATTTTCTTTTAGCCCACCAGGTATATATATAAATATAATTCTGAATTTCTTTTTAAAAAAAACATTGGCATAATTAATTACTTTATTGTTTGATGAGTATATCATTTTTAAATTAGACCAATTATGGAGCTTTTTATATTCAGCCCAATTTGATAATTGTCTATAAGTATAAGCGTTTTCTTTAACAAGCTTATCCCACGACACATCAGATAATTTAAATATTTTCCACATAAGAATTAATATTTTAGAGTTTATTCATTTATAATTTGTTTTTATATTTTATTTTAAAATCTTAATCTTCCAGAATAAAATATCTCAATATAAGAAATTTTAAAAATTTCATAGAATTATAATACTATTAGTTTAAGCTACATATCGTTATAAATAAATACATTTAAGATTAATTTTATAATCTTAAATTTTTAAAAAGAACAGATATTAAAAAAACATTAACTTATTTGTTAATAATTTGTTAAGTAGTTTTAATTAAGACTTAAATAAAAAATTCTATTTATGAATAGAAATATATTAAATTATATTAATTTGGTTTTATTTATTATTTCGCTGATATATATTATAAATATCTTATTAGATAATTATGATTATCTAAAAGATACTTTTGTTAAAATAAAAACATTATACATTTTTCTATTATTGTTATTAGCATATTTAATTAATTTTTCTGGTAATTTTTTAACATATCTTTTAATCAAACCTTTTATCAAACTAAAGTTAAATAAGTTTACAGAAATAAATTTATGCAGCAATCTGATAAATGGTGTGATCCCTTTTATTGGAACAATTTATAAAGGATATGTTTTAAAAAAATTTAATTTTGGTTATTTAAATTATATAAATGTTTTATTTTTAATAAGATTTCTTCAGATATATGTCGTTTTTATTATGTGCTTTTTTTTAATTCTTTTTTTTGGAGAAGGATTATTTCTTAAAATAATTGTATCAATTGCTTTTTTATTACAATTTGTTTTTTTGTTTTTTTTTAAATCAATCCAAATTAACCATAACTTTTTTTTAAATAAATATATTAAAAATATAAAGATTATCTTTAATTCATCTATGCTTATAAAAAGAAAGGTATTTTTTAATATAATAATTATGCGTATAGTAGATTTTTCAATTTTTTTTATTTTGGTAGATAATATTATCTCACTAGAAATTAAAACTTTTTTAACAATTTATGTTTTAAGGTTATTTATTAATCTTTTACCTGTGATAGGAAGTACCACAACAGCAGTAGTTGCATCTACATTTGCATTTTCACTCATGGATCTAAGTTTTTTAGATAGTTTTTTTATCAATTTTTTACACAGTATAATCATAATTTGTGGAACAATTATGTGTCTTTTGATTAATTATATATACAAAGGATTTATAAATAGTTTTATTAATCATTAATAAGATAATTGTAATAAAATTGTAAAATATTTTTTTAATTATATTAGTAAAATAAACATGAAATTATTTTTTATATTGTTATTTCCATTAATGAATTTTTTTTATATAAAAATTTGGAATAAGTTCTCAGATAAAGTTCCATCTGGTATTGGTGTTCTACTAAGTATTCCAGTTCTTTTTTATTTAGAAAAAAATTTGGATATTATGAATATTGTACTACTTTTGTTGTTCTCTTTTATATATTTTTTAGATGATTTAATTGAAATTAATTTTTTGTATAGGATTCTATTGCAAATTTTTGCTTCAATAGTTATTTATTATTCATATACATTTGAACTAAACTTTATAATTTTTTTTCTTAATCTATTATTTTTTTTAATATTGGTTAATACTTTAAATTTTCAAGACGGGGAAGATTTGAATATTGCAATACTTTTAATATTAATATTCAGCATCTTTTATTTTTGTTCAGAAAACAAATTTACTCAAAATACATCAGAACTAATTTTAATTTTCTTAATTTCTTTTTCTTTATTTAATATTAAAAAAAATTTCTTATATTATGGAGATAGTGGCTGTTATTATATTTCAATAATAATTTTTCTTTTTGTTTATAATGAAATTCACAATACATTTTTAATTAAATTATTAATCGCAACTATTATTTTTCCAATTATTGATGTATTTTATGTAATTGCTTATAGAATTTTTAACAAACAAAACTTATTATCAAGGAATTACTTACACCTTTATCAAATTTTATCACAAAAATTTAATTATAAATTATATCTTCTACCTAATATTTTATTTTCAGTTTTAAATATTTCTATTTCATTAAATTTTTCTTTAGGAATAAATCTTATAATATTATTATTAATTATTAATATTTTTCTATTATTTGCAATTCATTCAATAGTTATGAGGATGTCTAATAAAAATGAAAATTAAAAAAATTTGCATCGTAGGATACGGATCGCATGTGAAAAACACTATAATCCCATCATTAAATATGCAGACTAAAAACATTAAAATAATTACAAAAAAAATAGTTGATGAATTTGATACATTTTCAAGTATTCATGTTGCTTTAAAAGAATTATCTAAAGATTATATTTTTTTCAATTCTACACCACCAAAATTTCATTATTCAATATCAAGATTAATTTTATCTTCAGGCTTTAATGTGATAGTTGAAAAACCCTCGTGTCTTAGAGTTAATCAACTTGAGAAATTAAATAATCTAGCAGAAAAAAAAAAGTTATTTTTATTTGAAAACATGATGTATTTTTATTCAAAACAATTTCAAGTATTAAAAAATTTGTTAAAAAAAAGTGATATTAAGGAAATTAATATGAAATTTTCTATTCCTGATTTCGCCAGTAATTCTTTTAGGGTAGAAAAAAGTTTAGACTCTTCAATACTTTATGACATGGGATGTTATCCATTTTCTTTAGTTTCTTATTTTGGTTTTGATAGTAGTAATTATAAGGTTTTGTATAAGACTAAAAAAAAAAAATAAATTTTATAGAGATTTTATTTACATCAAAAGAGATAAAATTTAAAATTACTCTTGCTATTTATAAAGCATATGAAAATTATGTTAAAGTTATTTTTAAAGATAAAGCTATTTATTATTTTAATCATTTCTTTTATGGAAAAAAAATTAAAAAAACTAATTATGTGCATCGACCAAATAAAAAAATTATAACACAGATAATTGATGAAGAAAATTTATTTAAAGCTATTTTTAATTTTTCAAATCAGAAGTTATTAAGATTATCTAAGAACCAATTTTTTATAATTAAAAATTATTTAACTAGCTTGAGTAAAATAAAAAAACACATCAAACTATAGCTCTTATTAATTTAAAACCCTCTGCATAATTGCAACCATTTTGAGAACCTCTAAATCTAGCTAGAGCTTTTATAGCTTGGATTGATCTGGATTGATTATTTTTTATTTGAGATTGGTAGCAATTTAGTGCTTTTATTTTTTCCTCAATAGTATCATCAACATTCACAAAAAAATCTGGATTAAAGTTTGGTTCTATATATGGAGCATTCCAATGAGTTTCAGATAGGGTTTCATAAGATAAAACAAATTTTGGATAATCTTTCTTATTAGGCCTGGTATTTACCATTGCACAGTCAAAAACAGTTCGATGGTCAATATGTCTATCTGGAAAAGGGATAAACACTGTTGTTGGATTAAAATTATTTATTAAGTTATTTATTTTTAAATTCATTGTGTTGTAATATTGTTTATGAAATTCTAAGGCAGGTATATCAAGGTATTCTACTTTTTTCACCCCAAGTATCTTTAAGGCTTTTTTAGACTCATTTTTAGTAATTTGATAATTTTTTTTATTATACAGAGGTGGTAAATGGCCTCCAACAATAATCACATTCACATCAATTTTTCTTTTTGAAAATTTTTTAATTGTTCCTCCTAAAGCTATTGTTTCATCATCTAAATGTGGAGCAATAACTAATGTCTTTTTGAAATCAACAATCATATTTTTCTTATATTTGTTTTTGGCAGAGGAATAAATAATTTTATATTTTTAATATCTAGATTTTTTAATCTCATTTCTATTTCTTTAGAAAAATTCCAGGCAAGTATAATGATTACTGAGCCTGGATTAATTTTAATTTTCTTAGTATTAATTATCTTTATATCAGAACCTGGAATATATTTATTACATTTTAAACTATTGTCTTCAAATGAATTTTTTATCATATTTTTGTTTAATTTTGAGTTAATCAAAAGTAGGCTTGCTTTGGTTGGAGACCCATATGCATAAACATCATTTTTTTTACTAATTTCTTTTTTTACTAGTGAATTTAATTTTAGTAATGTTTTTTTAAAATTTAATAATTTATTTTTTATTTTAATTTTTTTGAAAAATTCTTCCTCAAATTTAATAAACTTTTCAACTTTTTTAAGTTTAGTTTTTAATTTACTTTTTTGTAATAATAATCTTAATGTTCCACCTTGGATTGTATTAGTTGATAAATCAATTACTTTAAACCCTATTTTTTGAAGAAATTTAACCAAGGGTTTTGCATGATGGTAATCTAAATGCTCATGATAAATAGTATCAAATAAGTTGTGTTTCACTACTTCTTTAAAATAACCTACTTCAAAACAAAAGTAGGCATCTTTTTTAAGTATATCGTATATCGATAAAAATATTTCCTGTATATTTTCAGTATGTGCTAATACATTATGGCTTGTTATAAAGTCCATTTTTCCATACTTTTCTTTAATATTAATTGAAATTTTTTTATTAAAAAAATCATTTATTGTTTTTATACCTTTATCATTTGCAATTTTGCTTGGTTTTTTAGCTGGATCTATGCCTATTACTTTCATTTTATTTTTTTTAAAATAACTTAAGCATGTTCCATCATTTGAACCAATATCTAAAATTAATGATCCATCTTTTAATTTACATTTTTTGATTATAAAATGTGAGTAATCGTTGAAATGATTTTTAAAAGTCTTTGTCACACCAGTTAAATATGTATAATTTTTTGCATAAAGTATTCTTGGGTTCACTGATATAGAAAGTTGAAAATGGTTACATGCCAAACACTGCATTAATGATAAAGGAAATTTTTTACAATTTAATGATTGAAATCTATATTTTTGAAGATTATTTCCTATAGGAATTAATCCAAAATCATGAACTTGTCTTATTTTTTTTGAATTACACAATCTACATTGTGAAATTTTTTTGAAGTTATTTAATTTTTTTTGCACTTTTTTTTATTGATTGATAGTTTTTTAAATCAATAAGTTTTTCTCTAACTGTGTCTTGTTCATAAGTTTTTTTATCTCTTGGATTTTTACTCGATACTAACAAAACCGTTTTTACTGGAAAGTATGTAGCATGTAATTCTTTAGGAGGTGTAAAAACATTGTCTCCTTTTTTAAGTTTCATAAAAAATATTTTATTTTTGATTACATAAAAGTATTCCATAATACCTTCCATGACATACATGTAATGCCAATCTTTTTTATGCCAATGATTTGACCTTATAGTTCTTGGTAGACAATTTATTATAGAAACATTTTTAACTTTCTCATCAACTATTGAAATAATTGATCCTCGACTATCTTTACTTCGGGTAATTTTATTTATTTTTTTAGACTTGGTTGAAAGCATAAATTGACAATTTATTATTTAGTTTGACAAATCTTTAACTAAGACTTTATAATCATAAAATCAATAACAAAATTTTATTTTGGTATAATTTAGAAATTAATCATTAAGTCCAATAGTCTATATGAAATAAAGCTCAATATATTTAGTTTATTTAATTATTTATAATAATATTAAAATCCAAAATTATTGTTTTTTATTGTTGTTGGTTTATTATTAAATTTTATTAATGATTAATCTTTTAATTCAATAATAATTATGCTCACTTTAACTGATATACCAAAAAAAATAGCTAACTGGCCACGTTTCTTCAAAAGATTGGTTGTTATTATATTTGATTTAATTTTATGTGCTCTTTGTACATGGCTTGCATTTTATTTAAGATTAGAAAAGTTTATTAATATAAATCAATTAACTATTTTTGTAACACTAATATCAATTAGTTTAGCAATTCCAATATTTTGGCTATTTGGCTTGTACCGAACAATATTTCGTTTTGGAGGACAGTCTTTTATTTTAAATGTAGCCCTTGCTTTTGGAATATACGGCTTATGTTATTTTTTTATTGTAGGCATTTATGTAATTAAGGATGTTCCACGATCAATTGGTATTATTCAACCATTATTATTATTTTTTGGAGTTTCAACCTCTAGGACAATTATCAAATATTTATTTGTTAATAGTTTTTTTTACACAAATTTTAAAAATAAAAAGAAAATATTAATTTATGGCGCAGGAAGTGCTGGAAGACAAATATTGACCAGCTTAGAAAACAATCCTGAGATGAAAGTAGTTGGTTTTTTGGATGATGATCCTCAGTATCACAATCAATTAATATTAGGTCAAACTGTTTATGATCCATTAAAAATAAAGGAGTTAATAATTTTAAAAAATATTGACCTAGTACTTCTTGCACTTCCATCAATAACTAGAGCAAAAAGAAATGATATCATAGATCATCTTAATAGTTTCAAAGTAATAGTCAAAACCTTACCGAGCATTCAAGATATTGTTAACGATAAAATTTCATTTTCTGACATAAAAGATTTAACTGTTGAAGACCTTTTAAGTAGAGATGAAGTTCAGCCAAATGAAGAATTATTATTTAAGAATATTAATTCTAAAACTGTTCTGGTTTCTGGCGCTGGAGGATCTATTGGTTCTGAGCTGTGTAGACAAATTATTAAATTAAAACCTCAAAAATTATTACTTTTAGAATTAAGTGAATATGCCTTATTTAATATTAGTGAAGAATTAAAAAAAATAGGACATAATATTAAAATTATACCTTTGCTAATTAATATTCAAAATTCTTCAAGACTTAATTCGGTATTTGAAACTTTTAAAATTGATACTGTGTATCATGCAGCTGCTTACAAACATGTTTCATTAGTGGAAGAAAATATTTGTGAAAGTGTAAAAAATAATGTTTTTGGAACTTTTTTAATTGCACAGGCTGCTATTAAATATAAAGTATCGAATTTTGTTCTAATCTCAACTGACAAAGCTGTAAGATCAACTAATGTAATGGGAGCAACTAAAAGGCTTGCTGAAATATGTGTACAATCTTTATATAATTACGACAAAGTAAAAAAAACAAAATTTGCTATAGTTCGATTTGGTAATGTTTTACAATCATCAGGGTCTGTGATTCCTAAATTTAAAAAACAAATAATTGAAGGTGGCCCAATAACTCTTACAGATCCTGAAGTTACACGTTATTTTATGACTATAAAAGAGGCTTCACAACTAGTAATTCAAGCAGGGGCTATGAGTGAAAGTTGTGAGGTCTTTGTTTTAGATATGGGAAAAAGTGTCAAAATATATGATTTAATTCATAAAATGATCAAACTTTCTGGTTTAACTGTTAAGGATACTAAAAATTTGGATGGAGACATAGAGATTAAGATAACTGGACTAAGACCAGGAGAAAAATTATATGAGGAATTATTGATAGGAGACAATCCTCAAAAAACTTTTCATAAAAAAATTCAAAAAGCTCAAGATTTATTTATTCCTTTCAATGAACTTAAAATTGATTTAGATACGCTCTCAACTTTACTTGAAACAAATAGCGTGTCTGAGGTTAAAAGTATGCTTAATAAACTGACTCCATCATTTCAATCTAATTCTGAAATTATAGACCATATTCATGAAGAACAGTTAATTCTTAAAAATGAAATTAAAAAAACTTCATTAACTAATTATAAAGAAAATAAGGTTGTAAGTATCAAGACCAAGTAATCTATTATTGATTTAATTAAAACTTTTTATGAATTATTTTAAAAACTCAAGTTTATTTTTTATAAATTTAATTATGGCATCAATAATTCCCTTTTTAATCCTGGGTCCTTTTTTACCAGATTTAATTGTAAGTATTTCTGCATTATTTTTTTTGTTTTATGTATTAAAAAATAATAATTTTTCATATTTTAATAACATACCATTTTATATATTTTTAATTTTTTGTATAATTAGTATAATCTCTAGTTTAGAGGCAAATGATATATCCAAAAGTATTAAGAGTTCGTTATTTTATTTTAGAATTGGATTGTTTAGTTTTTTCATTTGTTATTTAATTAATAGGGATAAAAGTATTTTATCTTATTTCTATTATGCAATAGTAATATGTTTTTCAATTTTAGTTATTGACGGATATTTTCAATATTTTAATGGTTTTAATTTATTAGGATTTAAAAACGCTCGTGTTTCATCTTTTTTTGGAGATGAATTAATTTTGGGCTCATATTTATCAAGACTATTTCCGTTGTTATTTGCATTATTTTTAGTAAAAAAAAAACAAAAATTTGAAATTTATTTTATAGGGATATTATTTATTTTAGTTGATGTATTAGTTTTTATCTCAGGCGAGAGATCTGCTTTCTTTTTTTTAAATTTATCAACTGTTTTTATTATTCTTTTGATAAAAAAATATCAAAAGTTTAGATTAGTTACTTTCATAATTGCAATTATTGCTATCATGTTTTTAAGTCTTAATTCATCTAAATTAACTAATAGAATGTTTAAAGGTCCTGCAGAAGAAATGGGTTTTTTGAAAAGTTCTGACAAATTAATTATTTTTTCTCATGCTCATGACAGTTTAATTAGAACTGCTTTTAATATGTATCAAGATAAGCCAATAATAGGCCATGGCCCTAAAATGTTTAGGCATATATGTAAAAATAAAAAATATGCAGTTGGTATTATGCCCTGTAATAGTCATCCTCATAATTTTTATGTACAGTTATTAGCTGAAACAGGAACTATAGGTTTTTTGATTCTACTAAATGCTTTTTGTTATGTTTTATATTTAGCTCTGAGGCAATTAAAATCTATAATCTTTAGACAAAAAAGACCTTTAACTGATTATCAGGTATGCTTATTGGCCGCTCTACTGATTACTGTTTGGCCTCTAACTACAAATGGCAGTTTTTTTAATAACTGGTTAATGATAGTTTACAGTTTACCGTTAGGTTTTTATCTTCAAACTATTTATAGTAAAAAAAATAAAAAAACTCATAAATATGCTTAAAAGTGTAAATTTCAAATTTTAAGATTATGAAATAATAGAATAAACTTTACATGAGCTATTAATTTTAGTAATAAACTTTGCCTGGTGATTATTGCGAAAGTGTAATACCCGATCCCATTTCGAACTCGGCAGTCAAGCCTTTCAGCGCCGATGGTACTTTGTCTTAAGATATGGAAGAGTAGGTCGTTGCCAGCAATACAAAAAATTATGAAAATTAAAAGCTCACTTAAATCAATCAAAAAAAGAGATCTTAATTCTAAATTAGTTAGAAGAAGAGGAAGAATCTATATAATTAATAAGACTAACCCAAAATTTAAAGCAAGACAAAAATAATTTATGGATAATGAAAGCCATAAAAATACTTGGAATAATTTTACAAAATTTGTTTTATGGGGA
>MDTB01038737.1_pt1 | contig 19200 bp, 19 predicted proteins | sample 811161 | NCBI WGS metagenome assembly MDTB01 (sample SAMN05326650, study PRJNA326480) | marine metagenome | isolation source: seawater | place: Mediterranean Sea | collected 2009
AGCTGACCAAAAAAGATTAATAGTTGACGCCTTTGCAAGATTTAAAATTGTAGATCCATTAAAGTTTTATATTTCAGTTGGAAACGAGAGAGTTGCAAGATCAAGATTATCTACGATTATTAATTCAAGAATTAGAGGTGTACTAGGTACACAAGAATTAGCAACTTTACTATCAACTGATAGAGCGAGACAGATGCAAATTATACAGTCACAGGTTAACGCAGAGGCAGAGAATTTTGGAATAAATATTGTAGATGTAAGAATTAAAAGAGCTGACTTACCACCTGCTAACAGTGAAGCGATCTATAAACGAATGCAAACCGAAAGGGAGAGAGAAGCAAAAGAATTTAGAGCACAAGGAGCAGAGATTGCACAAAAAATCAGATCGACAGCAGACAAAGACGTTACTGTAATTTTGGCTCAAGCAAATAAAAAGTCTGAGATAATGAAAGGTGAGGGAGATGGTCAGAGAAATAAAATATTCGCTGATGCTTTTGGCAGAGACCCACAATTTTTTGCCTTCTACAGAGCTATGCAAGCATATGAGAAAGCTTTAATAGGTGGAGAAACATCATTAGTTTTATCACCAGACAGCGAATTCTTTAAATTTTTTGGTAAATCAATAAAGCCAAATACAAAAAGATAACTATAGTTAAAAAATTGTGAGTGAGTTTATTATTGCAATTGGCCTAATATTTTTTGTGGAAGGTCTGTTTTTAGCCATTTTCCCGTCAAGAATTAAAAACATATTAGAATTAATCAAAAATACTCCTGAAAATAAACTAAGGTTTTTAGGCGTGGTATTTTTAATTATCGGTTTTTTAATAATTTGGTATATAAAAAGTTAAATGAAATTACTCAACAAAATATTATTTTTTCTTATTATTTTAAATTTTTCTTTTGCTAATTCAAAACCTGTACCCGAATCTTTTGCAGACTTAGCAGATCAATTGATGCCTTCGGTTGTTAATATTTCAACAACTCAAACAGTTAGAACAACCACTAATCAATTTCCTTTTCAGTTTCCTCCTGGATCACCTTTTGGTGAGATGTTTAAAGACTTCGAAAGACCAACAGAAAGAAAAGCGTCATCTTTAGGATCAGGGTTTATAATTGATGCAAAAGGAACAGTTGTTACAAATAATCATGTAATTTCTGGAGCAGATGATATTTTAGTAAGAGTTGGAGAAAAAGAATATAAAGCAAAAGTAATAGGCGCTGATCCATATATGGATATTGCAGTTTTAAAAATGGAGACTAAAGATCAATTTAAACCAGTGAGCTTTGGCGATTCCGATAAATCAAGAGTTGGAGATTGGGCAGTTGCAATTGGAAACCCTTTTGGTCTAGGGGGAACAGTAACAGCTGGTATTATTTCAGCTAGAAATAGAGATATTAATTTGACAAGATATGATGACTTCATTCAAACAGACGCATCTATTAATCAAGGTAATTCTGGCGGACCTTTATTCAATCTAAAAGGTGAGGTAATTGGGATCAACACTGCAATTATTGCACCAGGTCAGTCTGGTTCTATAGGAATTGGATTTGCAATTCCAGCTAACGCAGCATCAAATGTTATTGATCAATTGATAAAATTCGGAGAAACAAAAAGAGGTTGGTTAGGTGTAAGAATTCAAGAAGTAACAAAAGAAATAGCTGAAGTTGAAAAATTAAAGAAACCTCAAGGCGCTTTAGTAGCAAGTGTTGGAGAGAAAAGTCCAGCTGATAAAGCCGGGATAAAAGCAGGTGATATAATTTTAAATTTTGATGGGAAAAAAATTGATACAATGAGAACACTCCCAAAAGTTGTTGCCACAACTGAAGTTGGTAAAAGTGTGGAGTTAAAAATTTGGAGAAATAAAAAGTTAATTTCAAAAAGATTAATTTTAGGAAGACTTGAGTCATCTGAAGAGTTTAAAGAAAAAAAAACTAAAGTAGTTAAAAAAGTTGAAGATATTGAGAAATTAAAAATTGCTGTTAGAGACATTACTGAAGAAGATATATCTTCTAGAAATTTAAATAAAAAAACTTCAGGAGTTGTTATAACTGAGATCTCTAATAGAAGTCCGCTAACTAATCTATTAAGCGTAAACGATATTATAATCGAAGTTCAAAAATCACCCGTAAAGTCACCATCTGATTTAAAAAGATTAGTCGATAATTTCTTTCAAAAAGGAGAAAAAACATTGCTCTTAACTGTAATTAATAAAAATAATCAAAGACGTTACCTCGGCGTTAAAATAAATTAGTCTTGTCCAAAAAATTATTACTCTTAGCAGGTCCTACAGCTTCGGGAAAATCAAATCTTGCAATTCAATTAGCAAAAAAATTGAATGGCGAGATTATCAATGCAGATAGTATGCAAATTTTTAAAGAATTTAATATTTTATCTTCAAGACCAACCCTCATTCAAACTAAAAAAGTGAAACACCACCTATATGGTATTATCTCAGTAAAAAGATATTTTTCAGCAGGTGATTGGCTTAAGCGAGCAAAAAAAAAAATTGATAGCTGTATTAAAAGAAAAAAAATTCCAATAGTTGTGGGAGGAACTGGTCTTTATTTTAACGCAATTATTAAAGGCATGAGTAAAATCCCTGATATCGATTTAAAGGCAAGAAATATGGTAAGAAATCTTTATAAGAAAAAAGGTTTAAAAAAATTTTATAGCCACCTGCTTAAACTTGATCCTAAAATAAAAGGAAGAATACCTCCAACTGACACTCAAAGACTCCAAAGAGCGTATGAAGTTAAGTTGACAACAAATAAATCATTATTTGACTGGTTTGCAAATACAAAATCTGAATTTATAGATTATGAAATCAGCAAAATTTTTATTGATACTCCAAGAGATGTATTGCTTAAAAAAATTTCTTTAAGAACAGAGAAAATGTTTAAAAGAGGATGCGTGAGAGAGGTAAAAAAATTTAATAATCTTAAAGTGGGTAAAAGTTTATCATCAAACAAATTAATTGGTGTTCAAGAAATTAATGATTTTTTAAAAAATTCAATATCATTTGAGCAGTGTAAAGATCTTATCAATATTAAGACTAGGCAATATGCTAAAAGACAAAATACATGGGCTAGGGGCCATATGAAGAATTGGAATAAGCTTTATTCCAAAAATTTCTCAAATCTTTTAAAAAAATCATTAAAAGTCGTAAGCTAAAACTTGACGCAATCCATTTCTAGGCTAGATTGTATGTATGCCGAAATTATTGAGCGGAGCAGAGATTGTATTTAAAGCACTTGAGGATCAAAAAGTAGAATATATTTTTGGTTATCCAGGAGGTGCAATACTACCGATTTATGATGAGTTAAAAAATCATAAATCAATTAAACATATTTTAGCTAGACACGAGCAAGGAGCAGGACACTCAGCAGAAGGTTACGCACGATCAAGCGGCAAGCCAGGAGTTTTATTAGTAACGTCTGGACCTGGAGCAACTAACGCAGTAACTGCTCTTACAGATGCTTACATGGACTCAATTCCTCTTGTTTGTATCTCAGGACAAGTTCCAACTCATTTGATCGGAACTGACGCCTTTCAAGAATGTGATACAACCGGAATAACTCGACCATGTACTAAACATAATTGGTTAGTAAAAGATGTAAACGATCTTTCAAGAATTTTACATTTAGCTTTTGAAGTAGCAACTACAGGAAGACCTGGTCCAGTCTTAGTTGATATTCCAAAAGACATTCAATTTAAAAAAGGTAAATATAAATTTTTTAAGAATACACTTAAAAAAAAACTTAATGGCAAAGCAACTCATAAAATATCTAATTCAGAATTAGATAAATTTATTGATCTTATTAAAAGATCATCTAAACCTATTTTTTACACAGGTGGAGGTGTTATAAATTCTGGACCAGAAGCTAGTAAATATTTAAGAGAGTTAGTTTCATTAACTGGCTTTCCAATAACTTCTACATTACAAGGACTTGGAGCATATCCTGGAGATGATCCACAATTTTTAGGGATGCTGGGCATGCACGGAACTTATGAAGCTAATAATGCGATGCATGATTGTGATTTGATGATTAATATCGGCGCAAGGTTTGACGACAGAATTACAGGTAAAGTAGATGAATTTTCACCAGGATCAAAAAAAATTCATGTTGATATTGACCCATCCTCAATAGGAAAGAATATAAAAGTTGATTTAGCAATTGTTAGCGATGTGACATCACTTTTGAAATCTTTAATTAAAAGATTCAAAGAAAAAAATAAAAACTTTGTAAATTCCAATAAGCAAAAAACATCTAAATGGTGGGAACAAATTGGAAAATGGAGAGAAAAAAAGTCTCTTAATTTTATTAACAGCGATAAGATTATAAAACCTCAATATGCAGTTCAAAGACTATATGAACTAACAAAAAATCAAGATACGTTTATTACTACTGAGGTTGGCCAGCATCAAATGTGGGCAGCTCAACATTACAAATTTAATAAACCTAATAGATGGATGACATCCGGAGGTCTTGGCACGATGGGATATGGGCTCCCTGCAGCAATTGGAGTTCAAATTGCAAATCCAGGAAAACTTGTTGTTGATATTGCTGGAGAAGCATCTGTTTTGATGACAATGCAAGAAATGTCTACAGCGGTACAATATAGATTACCTATAAAAATATTCATATTGAACAATGAATACATGGGAATGGTAAGACAGTGGCAAGAACTTTTGCACGAAAAAAATTATTCTGAAAGCTATACAGCTGCATTACCAGATTTTGTAAAGCTAGCGGAATCTTATGGCTGTATTGGCATAAGAGCTAAAACACCAAATGAACTGGATGAAAAAATTAAAGAAATGATTAATGTTGATAGACCAGTAATTTTCGATTGTGTTGTAGACAAGGCTGAAAATTGTTTTCCAATGATACCTTCAGGTAAGCCGCATAATCAAATGATCTTAGGACCTGAGGAAGAGGAAGAAATTTCAGACGAAGGGAAAGTTTTAGTTTAATGGTTAAGTCTAAATCAGCTTACAGTGTACCTGGCAAAATAGGAAAAATTGAAAGACACATAATTGTAATATGGGTTGATAATGAGGCTGGTGTCCTCGCTAGAATTGCCGGACTTTTTTCTGGAAGAGGATATAATATTGAGTCTTTAGCTGTTGCAGAAGTTGATAAAAAAAAACACATTTCTAGAATTACTATTGTCACAGAAGGAACACCACAAGTAATTGAACAAATAAACCTTCAATTAAAAAAACTTGTGCCAGTTCATAAAGTAGCAGACTTCAAAAGAGGTGAGAAAGATATCTTATTCAGAGAATTGGCCCTTTTTAAAATTTTAGGAAATTCAAATAAAGTGCAAAAAATAAAAAAAATTTGCAAAAAATTTAATCCTGTAATTCTAGATAAAACAAATAAATCTGTTGTAATCCAAGTAACTGCACTAAGAGCTGAGATTGATAAATTAGCTCTTGATTTAAAAAGCTTAGGCCTTATAAGCACTTCTAGAACAGGAGCTGTAGCTATGACAAAAGGACCAAAAATATTTAACTAGAAATGAAAACTTATTACGATAAAGATACTAATAAAGATTTAATTAAAAATAAAAAGGTAGCTATTTTTGGTTATGGAAGCCAAGGACATGCACATGCATTAAATCTAAAAGATAGTGGTGTGAAAGAAGTTGTAGTGGCGTTAAGAGAAGGATCTTCAAGTATTAAAAAAGCTGAGAGCGCCGGATTAAAAGTAATGTCTTTATCAGATGCAGCTGCTTGGGCAGACGTAGTAATGATGTTAACCCCTGATGAGCTTCAATCAGAGATTTACAAAAATCATATCGAACAAAGAATGAAAGAGGGAACAAGCTTAGCTTTTGCTCATGGATTAAATATTCATTTTGATCTGATTAATGCGAGAAAAGACCTCGACGTTTTTATGGTTGCTCCAAAAGGCCCAGGCCATACTGTTAGAAGCGAATATCAGAAAGGTGGAGGTGTTCCATGTCTAATGGCTGTTCATAAAGATAGTTCGGGAAAAGCAAAAGACTTAGCATTATCCTATGCATCTGCTGTTGGGGGTGGTAAAGCAGGAATTATAGAAACAACTTTTAAAGATGAATGTGAAACTGACTTGTTTGGTGAACAAACTGTTTTATGTGGTGGTCTAGTTGAATTAATCAAAAATGGTTTTGAAACTTTAACAGAAGCGGGTTACCCACCCGAAATGGCTTACTTTGAAACTCTTCACGAAGTAAAATTAATTGTTGATTTGATCTATGAGGGTGGAATAGCAAACATGAATTATTCAATTTCAAATACTGCTGAGTATGGCGAATATGTATCAGGCAAAAGAGTTGTCGATAACAAAACAAAAGAGAAGATGAAAGAAGTTCTTAAAGATATTCAATCTGGCAAATTCACTAAGCAATGGATGAATGAACACAAATCTGGTCAAAAAAACTTCCTAAAAATGAGGCAAGAGTTAGCAAAACACCCTATTGAGAAAGTTGGTAAAGAGCTTCGAGCAATGATGCCGTGGATTGGCAAAAATAAGCTGGTTGATAAAGATAAAAATTAACCCAATCTGAGTCCAAACACGCACTTTTACTACATAATTATTTGCAAATTCTATCTTTGATTGTAATATGAAGAGCTTTAAATTTTTATAAAGTTATGAGTGATAAAAATAGAATAATAATATTTGATACAACGATGCGTGATGGAGAGCAATCTCCAGGAGCATCAATGAGTTTAGAAGAAAAATTACAGATTTCAAGAGTATTTGATGAACTAGGAGTTGATGTAATTGAAGCTGGCTTTCCTATCGCTTCACCAGGAGACTTTGAAGCTGTTACTGAGATTAGCAAAACTTTGAAACGCTCGATACCAGCTGGTTTAGCTAGAGCTACAAAAAAAGATATTGATGCATGTCACCAAGCTTTGAAGCATGCAAAAAATTTTAGAATTCACACATTTATTTCGACAAGTCCTCTTCACATGAAACACAAACTTAATAAATCACCAGAGGAGGTTTTAGACTCGATCAGAGAAAGTGTTACATATGCAAGAAAATTTACAGATGATGTCGAATGGTCTTGTGAGGATGGAACGCGAACTGAAATGGACTATATGTGTAAAACAGTTGAGCTTGCTATAAAGTGCGGAGCAAAGACAATAAACATTCCAGACACAGTCGGCTATACCGTTCCCTCAGAGTTTAAAAAGATTATCGAAACACTAATAAATAAAGTTCCAAATATTGATAAAGCAATACTATCTACTCACTGTCATAATGATTTAGGCCTGGCGGTGGCAAACTCTTTAGCTGGTGTAATGGCTGGAGCGAGACAAATTGAATGCACAATTAATGGAATTGGAGAAAGAGCTGGAAACGCTGCACTTGAAGAAGTTGTAATGGCTATGAGAACACGTCATGACTTAATGCCTTTTACAACAAATATTAATTCAAAATTATTGAGTAAAGCATCCAAAGTAGTTTCTAATGCTACTGGATTTCCTGTTCAGTTTAACAAAGCCATTGTAGGAAAAAATGCCTTTGCTCACGAGTCAGGAATTCACCAAGATGGAATGTTAAAAAATAGAAATACCTATGAAATAATGACTCCTGAAAGTGTCGGAGTAAAAAAAACATCTTTAGTAATGGGCAAACATTCTGGAAGGCACGCATTTAGAGATAAGTTATCCGATATGGGTTACGTAGATATTACAGATGATGTAATTAATACTGCTTTCGGAAAATTTAAAATTTTAGCTGACAAAAAAAAACATATCTACGACGAAGATATAGCAGCACTTGTTGATGACAGTTTAGTTACAGAAGATAACGTAATTAAGTTGAAATCGTTAAAAGTATATGCTGGAACAGGTGAGCCACAAAAAGCTGAAATGACTTTAGAAGTATTTGGAGAAGTTAAAAGTGCTTCAGATACAGGAGATGGACCAGTCGATGCTATATTCAAATGTATAAAAAAACTTTTTGCACATGAAGTAAAATTATTGTTGTACAATGTACATGCAGTAACAGAGGGAACAGATGCTCAAGCAACAGTAAGTGTTAGAATAGAAGAGAAAGGCAAGACTACTGTCGGTCAAGCAGCAGATACAGATACTTTAGTAGCCTCTGCTAATGCTTATTTAAATGCATTAAATAAATTAATCATTAAAAGAAAAAAAACTGCGCCAGATGATGAAAATCTAAGCGTGCAAATATAGAAAGGAAAAAAATGTTCAAAGGATTAACAGGCTTATCATCAATGTGGTCGCAAGATATGGCTATTGATTTGGGTACAGCCAACACTTTAGTTGTTTTAAAGGATAAGGGGGTAGTTTTAAATGAACCCTCTGTTGTTGCAGTAATTGAGGATGCAGGTAAGAAATCTGTTTTAGCTGTTGGAGACGAAGCTAAAACGATGTTAGGAAGAACTCCAGGTAATATTTCAGCTATAAGACCCCTAAAAGATGGTGTGATTGCTGACTTCGTAGTCACAGAGGAAATGATAAAACATTTTATTAAAAAAGTTCATTCTAAACGAGCTTTTGCTAACCCAAGAATATTGATTTGTGTGCCAACCGGTTCAACTCCAGTTGAGAGAAAAGCAATCCAGGACTCAGCTTTAGCAGCGGGGGCCAGAAAAGTTCAACTAATTGAAGAACCAATTGCTGCAGCTATTGGTGCTGGTCTGCCAATTTCAGAAGCTACTGGATCCATGGTTGTTGATATTGGAGGAGGAACAACTGAAATTGCAGTGATGTCACTCGGCGGGGTCGTTTACTCTAAATCTCTTAGAGTTGCAGGGGATGCGCTTGATCAGTCAATTATTGCTTACATGAGAAAAAAAATGAATTTGATGATAGGTGACTCAACAGCAGAGAAAATTAAGAAAGAAATTGGTACTGCTATTCCATCTACTAATAATACCTTTTTAATGAAAGGTAGAGATATAAGATCAGGAACCCCAAAAGAGATAGAATTAACTGAAAAAGATGCCTGCGAAGCTCTTATGCCAATCTTAAATCAAATACTTGGCGGAATTAAAGAAGCTCTGGAAAATACACCACCTGAATTATCTGCAGATTTAATTGATATGGGTTTAGTTTTGACTGGAGGAGGCGCTTTGTTAAAAAATATTGATAAATTAATTTCTCAAGATACCGGCTTACCTGTAACAATAGCAGATGACCCATTATCGTGCGTGGCTATAGGAACTGGTAGAGCATTAGAAAATGAAGAATTGTTTTCTACAATGTTATCCGAGTACTAATTTATTTTAATGAATAGATGTCAGTTAGTAGAGATGATTTTAGTATAGCTTTTCGTTCAGCTCTTCTTCAAAGAGGAGGAGCCCAAAAATTTTCAGTTCTTTCTTTAATATTTTTAGCTTTAATTATATTTTTTTTGGACGTTTATGGTGCGAAATTTACAAAACCTATAAGAGGATTTTTAAATGATGTTGTCTATCGTGTATCATTTTTAGCCTCAGCTCCAACAAGATTCTTTCCTCAAGTAAGTAAAGATATTTCAAGCTTTATGAATGTTAGAGAGGAAAATCAAAAATTAAGAGCTTTGGTAGAAAATTATAAATTACTCGAACTTAACGTAGAATTTCTCACTGAAGAGAATAAAAATTTGCAAAAAATTTTAGAGACAGAATATTTTAATAAGAATTTAAGTAATATAATTCTTGCAAAAGTACTAGTTGATAAAAATAGTCCATTTTTAAAATCAATTATTATCAATAAAGGAACAAGAACAGGTGTCTTAAAAGGAATGCCAGTTACAAAAAATAACTATCTTGTAGGAAGAGTTGTTGAAACCAATTACTTATCGTCAAGAGTATTACTATTAAATGACTTAAACAGTCGAATTCCAGTTACTTTAGATGAAGGTGCGCAGGCCATTTTATCAGGTAGCGGAGCTGGCAAACCAATCTTAGAATATTTACCAGAAGATTATGAGGTAATTGAGGATATAAGTGTTTTTGCATCAGGGAAAGATGGGATTTTTTCACCTGGAACTCCTATCGGTAAAACTAACAACCAGGGAGAAGTAGAGCTATTTGTTGATCCTAATCAATTATCATTTGTGACAGTGAATTTAAATATTCAAAAAAGAGAAAATTAAAAATGGCTAAAAATTCTATTATAAATAAAATTTACAATACTGGACCTCTAATTCTATTGTACTATCTTTGTATCAGTGAAATTGATACTAACTTGGAAAAAATATTTGAAATTTTCACTTTAAACTTTCAAATAATTTTAATTTACTTTTGGGTTATTAAAAGGCCAGATATAATGGCAAACGGACACATATTTTTAGCAGGATTAATCAATGATGTTGTAATGGGTTTTCCCTTAGGAATAAGTTCATTATCTTATTTAATAATTATTTTTGTAGGAACTTACGTAAGAAATAAAAGTGTAAATACTACTATAGCATCAGATTGGTTTACTTTCTTTTTAGCCATGATATTTGCTAATTTGTTATTTTTTTCATTATTAAACAATTTTTCAGAGTTAAATTACTCATTTTCAAAAATAGGCTACAATATGTTTTTCACGTTGTTTATGTTTCCAGTTTTTTGGCTTTTATTCAATATTTATTATATGACATTTATAGGAAATCGAGATGCTTAGCCCAAGTTCAGGAAATACTGTCATAAAATCCAAATTGATAAGCAGAAGGATGTTTTTACTTACAGCTTGTAAGGCATTAGTAATGATTGGAATCGTAGGTAGACTTGTATCTCTTCAAATAAATGAGAGAACAAAATATAAAACTCTTTCAGATAAAAATAGGTTTAGAGAATGGAAACTTGCACCTGAAAGAGGCATTATCAGAGACTTTTTTAATCGAGAAATTGCTTCAAACGAGCAAGTCTATCAGGTGCATTTAATCCCTGAAAACTCAAAAGATATAGAGAGACTTTTTGTAAGATTAAAAACTATTTTAAATATTTCAGAGAATAAGCTTTTTTATTTAAAAAAGATTATAGCTAAACAAAAACCTTGGGAGCCAATAATTGTATCTGACAATATATCTTGGTCAGAATTTTCAAGACTTAATTTATTTCTTCATGAGCTTGAAGGGGTTAAACCAGTAGTATCAGTAGCAAGAATGTATCCAGATAATTCATCTGCTCATATATTAGGCTATGTTTCGCAAGTGAGCTCTAAAGACCTTCAAACAAAAAAATATCTTAAAGATCTCCATGTTCCTGGAATGAGTATTGGGAAAACAGGTTTGGAGAGAAAATTAGACAAAGATATAATTGGGCAAATAGGATTTCAGAGGTATGAAGTTAATGCTTATGGCAAGAGAATAAAGCAAATTCAAATAAATCAAGGTCAGGCAGGAAAAAGTTTTAAAACAACATTGGACTATGAAATTCAAAAGTACACTAGTGAACTTCTTAAAGATAAAGCAGCAGCAGTATGTGTAATGGATATCTTCAATGGTGATATTGTATCTTTAGTGTCTGCGCCTACTTTTGAACCTAACGAATTTGTTCATGGTTTGGATAAAAAATACTGGAATAGTTTAATTAAGAATGAATTGAGACCGTTGACCAATAAAACTATTTCAGGTCTTTACCCCCCAGGTTCTACCATTAAGACTTTAGTTGCTTTAAGTGCATTAGATAATGGAATTATTAAACCTTTAGATACTTTTAGGTGCAAAGGAAAAATAGAACTTTACGGTGAAAAATTTCATTGTTGGGAGAAAGATGGTCATGGAATAGTTAATTTAAGAAAGGGAATAAAGAGGTCTTGTGATGTTTACTTTTACGAAGTTGCTAGAAAACTAGGAGTAGATCGTTTATCAAAAACTGCAAAAAAATTTGGATTAGGAAAAAAAGTTTTAAAAGGTTTTATTGAGGAAAGATCAGGCGTAGTGCCTAATACAAAATGGAAGAAAAAATTTATTGGCCAAAATTGGTACTTAGGAGAAACTTTGCACTCAGGTATTGGTCAAGGATATTTTCAAAGCACACCATTGCAACTATGTCTAATGACTGCACAAATTGCGAATGGCGGATTTAAAATTGAACCTAGAATATTATTCAATGAAAAAAATAATAACTTAAGAGAATATATTAAATTTAAAAATGAAAACCCTAATCAGCCTCTTCCAACTGATTTATTAGTTTCTAACTTCAGTCTAAAACCATTGTTTAAAAATCAAGAACATATTAATTTAATTAAAGATGCAATGTACTCTTCATCTAACGAACCTGGGGGAACTTCTTTTAGACATAGACTTGAGAATAAAAAGTTCACATTCGCTGGTAAAACAGGATCTTCTCAAATTAAACGGTTCACTGAGGCACAACGTGATGCAGAAGTTAAGCAAGAGAGCTTACCTTATAAAGATAGAGATCATGCTTTATTTGTTGCTTTTGCTCCTTATGACGATCCTAAGTATGCAATAAGTGTTTTAGTTGAACATGGAGGTTCTGGAGGAAAAGCTGCCGCTCCAATAGCAAAAAAAGTTATAAAAAAAGTATTAGAGCGACATGATTTGAGAGAAAGAGTAAGAAATTTAATTGGGGAGCAAGTTTAATGTTTAGAGCCAGATCAATTCAGTCTTCCCTTACAATTAAAGATAAGATTTTATCAATTGATTACATTTTAGTTTGTTCAATTTTTATTCTTGGATTGATAAGTATATTAGCAATGTATTCTACAGATGGTGGAGAATTTAAGTATCATACCAATAGTCATATACTTCGATTTTTTGTTTTTTTTTCAATGTTTTTTGTTTCTATCATTTATTCAAATTAGGTTTTGGCATAGTCAGAGTTATTTAATTTATATCTTGTTTTTTTTATTGTTACTTGGCGTTAAATACTTTGGCTTAACATCATCTGGTTCAAAAAGATGGCTTGATCTTTATTTTATGAATTTACAACCCTCAGAATTAATGAAAATTGGTTTAATATTATTTTTGGCAAAATATTATCATAGAATCTCAATTGAGAATATCAATCAACTAAGATACCTTTTTTTACCCATAGTTGTTTTAATTGCTCCAATTATCTTAGTTGCAACTCAACCCGATCTTGGTACAGCTTTATTAATAGCAGCAGGAGGACTTACTGTTGCTTGGCTAGCTGGAGTACGGGTCAAATTTTTTGCTTTTTCTGCATTAGCTTTTATTTCAGTGTTGCCAATTGCGATTTCATTTTTAAAACCTTATCAAAAGTCTAGAATACTTATTTTTTTGAACCCAGAAAGAGATCCGCTGGGAGCTGGATATCAGATTATTCAATCAAAAATAGCCATTGGCTCAGGAGGATTTTTTGGAAAGGGTTTTTTACAAGGTTCTCAAAGTTATTTAGATTATTTACCTGAAAAACACACTGATTTTATTTTTACTTTATTTTCTGAAGAATTTGGGTTCTTTGGTTCATTATTCATTTTAATTCTTTATGCAATCATAGTCTGGAGAATTGTAAAAATTGGCAATATAACGAGAAGCAATTTTGGAAAACTATATTGTTATAGTTTTGCTACTGCTTTTTTTATATATGTAGTAGTAAATATGATGATGGTATTAGGACTTTTGCCTATAGTAGGCTCACCTCTGCCAATAATGTCCTACGGAGGATCTTCAATGATGGCAATAATGCTTGGTTTAGGTATCGCAATGTCATGTAGAGTATACAAAGATACTCCAGTGAATTGATGGATTTAAACCTATTTTGACCAAATTAAATTTTAATATCCACTTGTATATTTTGTAAATAGGTGGTTAATTTAGAAATAAAATGTTTGGTGATAAAAAAAATAAATTAACAGACTCTGAAAGATCTTTAATAAGTGAAACCGTAAGTATTGAGGGTACTATTAATAGTTCTGGTGCAATTGATGTTGCTGGATTAGTAAAAGGACCAGTGTACTCGAAAGAGATTATAATAAGAGAAACTGGTTCAATAACTGGGTCTGTTGAAGGAGATCATGTTGAAATTCATGGTCATTTAGATGGAAAAGTTTCAGGGCAAGATGTAGTGATAGGATCCACAGGGACTGTAAAAGGCGACATTGAATTTGGGAATAACTTAAAAACAGAAAACGGTGCAGATATTGACGGATACATCAAAAAGACCAACAAATCCAAATCTACTCTCACTGGAGATTTCTTATTCAAAAAGAAAGATAAAAAAGAGTCTACTGACAAAGAAGATAGACCTGAAGTTGTCAACAAAGAAGCTTTGGCATAATCTACCGCATTTTAGTTTTTCTCAAATTTTATTAGTGTTATGTTATGTCTCTTCCTAAATGTAATTCTGTTGGAATAATTGGTTCAGGTATACAAGGCGTCTGTATTGGCTTGCAACTAATTAAAAAAGGAATACCAGTTACCATTTTTGATCGCAACGATCCACTCTCTAAAGAATTTAAACCAGCCTCTTATGGTAATGCTGGACATTTTTCACCATATGCTGTCATTCAATTTAATAGACCAGATATACTATACGATGTGCCAAAAATGCTTTTAAGTTCGTATGGGCCTTTGGCACTTAAATGGAATTATATTCCAAATATGTTTAGATGGTTTTTTTATTATCTTAAAAATTGCAATCAGAAATCAATGCTTCACACTGCAAAATACATGAATCAAATTTTGAGTTTATCTAATGATGCTTATGAAGAAATTTTTCAAGAGATTGACACAACTGGCTTAGTTGAAAAAAAAGGAATTATTTACATTTGGACGAATAAAAACCTTAAAAGCAGAAAATTAGAAATTAAAGTTAGAGATGATTTAGGCATTAAACAAAAACTTTTAAATCAAAAAGAAGTTTTAGAATTGGAGCCAAATTTACAACCAGTATTTGATGCCGGTGTATTATACGATTATGCAATGCACGCAAGAGATCCTTATGGAATTTTAAGAGAAATTTTTAAATTGTTCTTAAAAAAAGGTGGAAAATTTATACAATCCAATATTCAAAGCCTTAAGCAAATCAATGCAAACGAAACTGTAATCAAGTCTGATAGAGATGAATATAAATTTGAGAAAACTGTTATTGCATCTGGAGCTTTTTCAAAAAGGCTTACCGATCAATTAGGTGAAAATATTCCCTTGGATACTGAACGGGGGTATCATGTTCATTTTAAAAATAAAGATAACTTAATATCAAGACCGGTAATATTTCTTGATCGAGGTTTTGGAATGACTCCCATGAATCAAGGCTTAAGAGCAGTTGGAACAGTTGAATTAGGTGGCTTAAAAAACCCCCTATCAAAAAAAAGAATTGATTATATAGTAAATTGTGCAAAGGAGTTGCTCCCACAACTTCAAAATCATGACGATGAATGGTTAGGATTTAGACCTACATTGCCAGATTTTTTGCCAATATTAGGCCCTTCTTTAAAAAACAAAAATATTATCTATGCTTTTGGTCATCAACATTTAGGCTGGACTTTAGGGGCTATAACAGGCAAAATAATTTCTGGTTTAGTTGCAGGAGAAAAAACTAATTTAGATTTAACCCCTTATAGTTCGAAAAGGTTTAACTAGGATTTTTTTGTCAAAGAATTATTTAGCTTACACCTTTCTTATATTTGCGGCTTTATTTTGGTCAGGAAATTTTATAATCGGAAAATTTGCGACTTTATTTGAAGTTCCACCATTAACTTTAAACTTCTTAAGATGGGTTATGGTTTGGTTTTTATTAATTCCTTTTACTTTTAAAGAAATATTAGCAAAGAAAGATTATATAAAAAAAAACTTTCTTGTAATCGGACTCATGGGCATATTATCTATTAGTACTTTCAACTCGGTGGTTTATTTTGCTTTAAACTTTACTCAAGTTATTAATGCAGTTTTAATGTTAGCTGCTATTCCGCCAACGATAATATTTTTTTCCTCAATAATGAAAATTGAAAAAACAAATATACTCCAAATTTCCGGATTATTTTTATCAATAATTGGGGTGGGAACAATTATTTCAAATGCAGATATTCAAAAAATAATTTCTTTAAGTTTTAATAAGGGTGATATATGGATGCTAGTTTGTGTTTTAAGCTGGTCATTGTATTCAACTTTATTAAAAAAAAATAAATTAAAATTATCTCAATTTTGTTTAATACAAATAATGGTTACTGTAGGTTTAATATTTTTAGTTCCACAATTCCTCTATGAACAATCAATAGGACTTGATGTAAGAATAAATAAAGCTTTTGTTCTAATTTTAATTTATGTAGTTATCTTTCCTGCAATCGCAGCATATTACTGTTGGCAAAAAGCTATAGATTTAATAGGACCTAACAGATCATCTATGTTTATTCAGCTAATGCCACTCTTCAGTGCGCTATTAGCAATAATAATTTTTAAAGAAAAGTCTCAATTATTTCATTTTATTGGAGCAACTTTTATTATTTCTGGTATTTATTTATCAAATAGGAAAACTCAATGATTAAAGTTGCAGTAATAGATGATTATCAAAATGCTTTTCAACAAATTGTTGATACAAAAAAATATAAAGATAAATTTATTTTTAAAATTTTTAATGAACCTTTTATAGATGAAACAGAAGCTGCAGTCGAACTAGAAGATTTTGAGGCATTATTTATCATGAGAGAAAGAACTCCAATTACAAAAACTTTAATACAAAACTTGCCTAAATTAAAATATATCATGACTTCTGGAATGAGAAATAAAGCGATTGATTTGGAAACAACGAAAAGTCGAAATATTCTTGTTTGTGGTACCGAAATAAATTCAAATCCTGCAGCAGAAATTACTTGGGCTTTAATTTTAGGACTTTATCGAAATATGAGACAAGAAATCGACAATATGTTTCAAGGTTACTGGCAAACAACCATTGGTTTTGAATTGAAAGGTAAAATGTTAGGTCTCATTGGTCTTGGAAAAATTGGAACCCAGGTCGCAAAAGTCGCTAAAGCTTTTGGAATGGAGGTTTGTGCATGGAGTGAAAATTTAAACTTATCCCATGCGAATGATCTTGGAGTATTACCAATGAGCAAAGAAGATCTTATAAAGAATTCAGATATAATTTCTATTCATCTAGTTTTTGGCGAAAGATATAAAAACTTAATTACAAAAAAAGAATTTAAAATGATGAAAAAAACAAGTTTTATAATAAATACTTCAAGAGGACCTATTATTAATGAAAATGATTTAATTGAGGCTTTAAAAGAAGAAAAAATAGCTGGGGCTGGTTTAGATGTTTATGATACAGAGCCTCTTCCACAAGACCATACATTAAGATTTCTTCCTAATGCTTTATTACTACCTCACATTGGTTACGTAACGGCTGAAAATTACTCAAAATTTTATTTGCAAATGATAGAAAACCTTGAAAGTTGTCAAAAAAATAAGCCAATAAGATTAATCTCTTAGATTAGCTATTCCATTACAGGTTGTATTATATATAAACTCATAATGAGTGATTCGTTTGTTTAATAACAATCGAATCTCTGCTTAGATTAGTAAAATTTAAAAGGGAGTATGAAAAAAATATTTGGATTTTTGATTACCTTGTTTTTATTAAATGGCTGCGCCGAGTCAGTGGCTTTACTTGGTACTTCAGTTGGTGGAGTTTCTAATGGAAAAATTGTTCAATCCTCACTAACTTCTTCGATTAGTTATGGAGTCAAAAAGCAAACAGGCAAAGGTCCTTTAGAGCATGCTAAAGATTATGTAAAGAAAATGAATCCAGATAGAAAAAAAGAGCCGTGTTTAGAATTTCTTGAAAAAACCAATTCAGAAATTTGTGCAATTGTTAAAAAACGATTAATTTTAACAAAATCAAAAATAAAATTCCTTAATTAGCAATCAAAATAGATACCTAAAATAACTAACTTATATTTCAACTACCATGAGTTGTGTTAATAAAAATTTTAACCCCTATAATTACCTTTTATTTAAAGAGGAAGTAGATATTAAACCAATTAAACAATTTTTAACTTATGAAAAAGATACTACTTTTGCTTACGACAATTTTATTGCTCAACGGGTGTGCCGAGTCATTAGCATTGCTAGGTTCTGGAGCTTCAAACGGAAGAATTGTTCAATCCTCCTTAAATTCAGCAATAAGTTATGGAATTAAAAAACAAACAGGCAAAACTCCGTTGGAACATGCTATTGCGTATGCAGAAGAGATAAATCCTGAGAGAAAAAAAGAGACCTGCATTTCTCATCTTGAAATAACAAGGTCTGAAATTTGTACAATTGTAAAAAAACAAGTTAAGCTCAAAAGCACAGAAATAATAGAAAAGACTGCTGAGATAGTAAAAGAGTATCCAAAAAATAAAATAAAAAAAATATCTAAAATCGAAAAGATAGCAAAAAAATCAATTATTTATAATAGAAGGTAATATTAATTTTTTCTAGAATGATGGCCCCAATATAAATAATTGGGACCACCAAATTTTTTATGCAGCCAAAGCTTGCTTGATATCTGCAACAATATCGTCTGGATGTTCTATACCAATCGATAATCTTACGTAACCTGGTGTAACACCTGCAGCTAACATTTCTTGCTCAGTCAATTGACTGTGAGTTGTTGTAGCTGGATGAATTGCTAAACTTCTAGCATCACCAATATTTGCTACGTGGTAAAGCATTTTTAAGCTATCAATGAATTTAGCCCCTGCTTCTTTTGTTCCAAGATCCATACCTATCAAAGATCCATAACCACCCTGCATATATTTTTTTGCTCTATCTCTAATTTCACCTTGATAATTAGTTGGATAGATAACCTTTTGAACTTTTTTGTGACCATCTAAGAAATTCACAACTTTTTCTGCATTACTACAGTGTTGTTTCATTCTTAAAGCTACAGTTTCCAAACCTTGAATGATTTGAAAAGCATTGAATGGACTTAATGGAGCTCCTAAGTCTCTCAATAAAACCACTCTTGCTCTGATAACAAATGGAATGTTAGCACCAGTTAATTGTGGAACTGCATCTGCCCAAACTGCACCATGATAACTTTGATCTGGTTCATTTAATAGAGGTTGTCTTTTTCTATCTTTTATCCAATCAAAATTTCCTCCATCTACAATTATTCCTCCAATTGAAGTACCATGACCACCGATATATTTTGTCAAAGAGTGCATTACAATTGCAGCTCCATGAGCTAAAGGCTTACATATCACTGGTGAAGCTGTGTTATCGATAATTAAAGGAATACCTTTTTTTCTACCGATATCAGAAACTTCTTTAATTGGAAAAACA
>MDTB01160022.1_pt1 | contig 19200 bp, 16 predicted proteins | sample 811161 | NCBI WGS metagenome assembly MDTB01 (sample SAMN05326650, study PRJNA326480) | marine metagenome | isolation source: seawater | place: Mediterranean Sea | collected 2009
CAAACCAGGTTTATTTCTGTGGGTATATGTATTGGACAATCCATTCTTATCTACATCGTAATAAGCTGTAAGCAAATACTTTTTTAATTTCTCTACTATTTGATCTACTTTATCATTTTCCAAACCTCCCATTTGCATAAATTCTCTTCTTAAAGTTTTCTTGAAATTTTCCATATAAATTATAATAGAAAATTTTTATCATTTATCTTTTATTTTTAAAATAGATTCAAGGACTTCAACTAGATTTTTTACTTGAATTTTTAAATCTTTAATTTCTTTTTTAAGATAATCTATTTCTAATTTTACTTTTTTATTTTCTAAAAGTTGATTTTTGTCTTCAATTACTTTTTTATCAACTGATTTTATAGGTGCTTTTTCTTCTTTTTTCTCAATTAAATTCTTTTCTTCAATTACAGGTTTACTTGGTTTTTGTTCTACAGGGATAGATTTTTCTTCCTCTGGTACTTTATCTTTTTCTTTCTTAAGATTATCCAAATCTATATTATGAACTTTTTTTTTTAGATTATCATTTTCGGTTTGTAAGTTATTTAAACTTGATTTAATAGTTTCTAGTTCTTCTTGTAATTTGCTATTAGTTTGATTTAATTTAGATAAGGATTCTCTATCTGTATTTTGTTGAGTAGTATATTCTTGATTTTTAATTGAAATTTCAGCAATATTCCTTTTTAATTTTTCATTTTCTTGAGCTAAGTTTCTTAATTCAGGATCTTGGGTTTTTTTATTAGGTCTAACTGATAAAACCTGAAACTTTTTATTCATATATATTTCTGTAGAAATATTTTTTAATAATTCTTTTAATTAATTCATTTCTATAGAAATGTTTCAATATCGCTTTGGTATGTTAGTCCAAAACATTTCTCAGTACATATCTTTGAAATTAATTCTATTTGACTTTTTTTGATAAATTTGTTTAAAAAATCAGGTAATAATGCTTCGATGGATTTATTTTCACTATTATTTTTTTTGAATTCTTCCATTTCTTTATAAAATAATTCAATTATCTCAGGTTCAAATTTAAACAAATTCATTGAAACTAAGACGTTATTTAATTGTTGATTTGTAAAATCATTTCTATCTATTGATAATTTTTCTTCAAAGTCTTCCACTACATAATCTCTATTTACATTAATTATTGCACGATTTACTTTTCCATTTTCGGGTAGACAATTTTTTAAAATATAACTGACCATTATATTATGTGAATCATCTATTAAATTTTTGAACGCTTTCTCTCCATACAAGTCATCACTGTTACAAAGTACAAATGGTTCTTTTATAACATTATTTAAACTAGCAACGCAATCTGCAGTACCCCAAGGTTTTTCTCTATTTTCTGGTATCTCTTGGTAACTATATGTTATTGGAATATTTTGATAGGAATCTCCCAAATGTTCGTAAATTAATTTATAAGTAGAATTATTAACAAGAAAATGAATCTTGTCAATACATTTACATGATAGTGCTTGAGATAATGAAGTCTCAATTAAAGTTTCATTGTTTGCCCCAATTTTAGCTAGTAATTTTGGATAACCACCAAATCGACTAGATATTCCAGCTGCAATGTAAACTAAATACATAATATCTTATATAGATTATTGTGTTTAAATCAACTTGGTTAAAGTTTATTTTTCCTTTCTTTCTAACTTGGCTATTCTAAGTTGTCTATCTTTAGATAGGTCAAAATTGTTATGTTCAAATCTTTCGAATTGTCTATTAGATAGAGAATCATAATCTAATCTTTTGTCTTTGCGCAATGGGACATCAAATTGCTCTATTTCTTTATATTCAAATGATGGGACTTCATTATGTTCTGTTTTGTTTTCTTCACTATCTTCAATTATTTTTAGTAAATCATAGTTTTTCCTCAAAGATGAATCCGTCAACACAAATTTTGCTACTTTTAAATTCTTAATAGTGACTTTGTCTTTACTAGTTAATTTTTTTTTATTAAGAATTTTTAAAGTAAATTCTTTAATCTTCTCATCATATTTTGCGATAATTTCATCGGTATCAGATCCAAGATCAACATCTAAAATCTCATATAAATCATCCAGATTTTCTAAGTTCATTATAAAAAAATTATACATTAATTTTTTATACTGAACTAACTATAATATCCATTTCAAATGCATAATTATAATAGTCTTTGTTTCTTTCTTCATTTAAAAATACTATATCAATTTCATTAATTTGTAAAAATTTTTTTGATAAAATAGGTGGTGTTGGATATATTATTTCATCTATAATCTTTATATTTTCTAGCATCTTTTTTCTTTGTTGAATATTATTTGAAGTCAAGTCTTCTGAGTCCATCAAACCAACTATCATATAATTACCAAATTTTTTGGCTTTTTCTAAATATTCTAAATCATAATAATTAAAATTGTCAAAGACTCCATCCAAGTAAATAATTTTAGTTTTTTTATGGGGAACAATTTGATATTTTAATAAGCTGATATCTGTATCCATTTCTTCTCCATAACTTACTAATTTAACGTCTCTTTCAATTAAATCAAATACGTTTAGGTATTTAAATAAACTAAAATGCAAGACCCAAAAATTACCTTTATCAGGAATAATATCATCAGAAATACAAGCGAATTCGAATGGGGACTTGAAAGAAAGCCAATCATGATCAAAAGAAGATAAAAAAATTTTAGAATTAATTTTATTTAAAATTTGTATTAAATTATTTTTTGATTTGCTACTAACATTTTTGAAATCAGTTTTTATTTCTACATTTAAAACAAAATTTTTTTTAAAATTTAAGTCAATTAAATCTGAAAGTAAAGAAACAGAAAATTCTTGACCTTTCCAAGAAATTTTATTAATGTCACTGTATTCAGTTTCATTTACTTTCTTATTGATTCCATTTAATCTTAATAAATCATCGTCATGATACAATATCCATTGATTATCTTTAGTAAGCCTAATGTCAAATTCAACTCCATCATATTTAATATTATTATTTGTATCTAATATGGAGCCTGTTGTGTTTTCTGGATAATATTCTTTGATTCCTCTATGACATATGAACATATTAAAATAAAACTAGATTATTTTGGCAAACAAACTTAGCACCATTTATATTATTATTTACCAAATTTCTTATCAAAAGATTAAATCTTTTAGTTTTTTCTTCCCTTTTGATGATTATAAATGGTGATATATAACTATAGTCACCTCCACCTTTTTGTTCTTTAAATAAGCTGGTATTTAGGTCTAGTAAATTATTGTATGCAATTCTGTAATCATAATCAAAGAAGATAATATCATTATTTATTAAATAATTTTTAAACTCTAAGTATTTCATTTAAATTATGTTAGAAATAAATTTTTAGTTTTAAAATAATTGAAAATAAATATTTAAGAAAAAAGTATATTGATATTTAATGTTGTTTGAAAAAAGTCAGCCTCAAATTAAAAAGTTATTTAATAGCTTGAATAAGAACGATGAGTTTGAAATTATGTTCTATAATTTTAGAAATGAAAACAAGTGTTCATTAAATAAATTCATTAACGTATTAAAATATATAAAATGGAGAAGTGATAAAGAAAATATTAAGATCACTAACGAAAATACACTTGATGTTATTTATAATGACAATGATAAGAAAGATAAAAGAACTACTTACAAATCCATTATAACTGGTAATGAAAATATTAACAATTTTCTTAACCTTGTTTATTTGAGAAAAAATAATATTATATTATCAATATTGATGACTCAATTTTTATCTGATAAGAATTTCTCATTTATAAAAAAAGTAAAAGATCCAGTAAAAATTATTGATATAGATGATCATGATATTAGAATTAGAGTATCATCTGAAACTGATTTTGATAATAAGACAATAAATGATCTTGCTAACCTACCTTTGTCAGAATCCGAAAGAATAATTTTTAGGTACAAGAACAGAGTTTCTCTAAAACTAATAGATGATAAGGATGAGAAACTTTCGATAGATTTGACAATAGTCAAAACTGGTAAAAGTCCTGATTCAATAGATACAGGAGTTAAATGTTTTGAGATTGAAATTGATTACATGACATCAAAGAAATTGTCTGATAAAACATTAAATTTAATATTAAGCGAAATAGAGCAATTGAAAAAAGTATTAGAAGAAACTCAAGAATTGTTACCAAAAAAAGATTTAAAAACAGTAGAAGCAAAATATAAATCGCTAGTGTTTGGATCTAATAATGATCAGTTTAAAAATCTATATAGTATGCAACCAATTTCAGCAGAAGTACAACATATAATAGATAAAATACCAAATAGTTATTCTGTTTCGGATAAAGCCGATGGTGATAAGTATGTTTTGTTCGTACACAATAGTTCATGTTATTTAATTTCAAATAATTTAAATATAAAGAAAGTACCAGGTGAAATTAAAGGATATGACAATACAATAATTGAAGGTGAGTTAGTACATTTAACAAATTTGAACAAGTATTTATTTTTAGCTTTTGATTGTTTATTTTTCAAAGGAAAAGATATTAGGTCAAACGTATATCTTAAAGATAGATTATCAGATTTACGAGATGTATGTGCAAAGTTAACTCCAACAGATTATAAATTCGAAGAGTATAAATTAAAGTCTGGAAAAAAATATGATTTAAACGACCAAAAGAAATTTACACAGCAGGTTATTGAAGGATTCTATGACAATTTAAATAAATTAATTTCAAAAGCAAAAGTGAATGATATTATATTTCACACAAAGTTATTTCTATTTCCACTCGGAGCATCAGACTCAGAAGTCTTTCAGTACTCTTACTTAGTATGGTTTAATTGTACTAAAAATGAAAAAATAAATTGTCCATATTCATTAGATGGTATAATTTATACTGGTATTGAGCAAAAATATAGCAAGGATAAAAGGGATCATAAATATCCAATTTACAAATTCAAACCTCCTGAGATGAATTCATTAGATTTATACATTGAGTTCCAAAAAAATGAAATGAAAGGAGGGTATCTAGATGTCTTTGACAATTCATTACCAGACAAAGTTGAAAATCAATTTTTCAGAGTAACTGATTTTTTTGTTGGTGATATTGCAGGAACAAAAGAAGTCCCAATACCATTTATGAAAGATTCTGATAACCATTTTGGATATTTACCAATTACCAAGGGTCAAGTTAGAGATATTGAGGGTAATATTGTACAAGACAAGACAGTTATTGAAGTGGTATATAATAATGATCCAAATATTCCACACAAGTATAGATGGGTTGTATTAAGAACAAGATGGGATAAAACAGATTGTGTGTTAAGGTTTAATAAAAAGTATGGCAATTTTAGAGATACAGCAATTAGAGTTTGGAAATCAATGATTGAAGCCGTTACAATAAAAGAATTAAAAAATCTTTCAAGTCCGGAATCATATGCATTTCAGAAAAAACAACTTGAGGCAAGGCTTGATTCTTCAATTATTGTTTCAGATAGAAAGCAAGATATTTATTATCAAAAGACAACTTTCTTGGCAAAACCTATGAGAAACTTTCACAATTGGTTAAAGTCAGTTTTGATCTATACATATTGTCAGCCAGTGACTTTTACCAAAAATTCTAAAAGATCAAAATTACATGTATTAGATGTTGGTTGTGGAAGAGGTGGTGATTTAATGAAAATGTATCATGCTCGTGTTGGTTTTTATGTAGGTTTTGATCCTGATTTCCAGACAATATCATCAGCAACTGATGGAGCAATATTGAGATATAATCAAAACAAAAATAAATTTCCAGATTTCACCAAGATGACATTTTTACATGCAGATGGTGGTACAATTTTAAGTTCCAAAGAACAATCAAAAACTTTACCAAAAATGACAAACGAAAATAAAGATATGCTGGACAAAATATTTGGTAAAAAGAATACTTTTGATGTTATTAATTTTAGTTTTAGTATTCATTATTTGTTCAGTACAAAATTAACAACTAATAATTTGATAGAGAACATTAAGAATAATTTAAAAATAGGTGGATTTGTAATAATGGAAACTTTTGATGGTAATAAGGTTATGGATTTACTAGGAGATAAAAACAACTATGTATCATATTATACTGATGAAGAAGGTAAAAAAGTAAAATTCTTTGAAATTGTTAAAAAGTTTAAAGGTAGCATTGAAGATAAACCAGGGCAACCAATTGATGTTCATATGAGTTGGATTAACGACGAAGGTTCTTATTATGAAGAATATCTGCTTACTAAAAAATTTATGGTAGATACTATGAAGAAAGCAGGATGTTACTTGGTAGATACAGATATGTTTTCTTCCATATTTGAAGTAAATAGAGAGTTCTTTGAGAATGTTATCAATTATGAAGAAAATAAAAAGAATAAAAAGTTTTATCAAGACGTTTCTCAATTTTATGGTGATTTGAAAGGTGTAGATAAGGAAAGTATTACCTACTCATTCTTGAATAGATATTATATTTTCAAAAAGATTGAATAAAGAAAACATGAAACATTAATTTATATATATAATGGAAGGAAGGGTATCATATTCAGATTTTATAAATTCAAATATAAGGTTAGTACCAAATATTGGTAATATTATTCCTTATAATGATCTAATGGAAATATTATTTGGTAATATTATTACAGATATGTCAAAATTAGAACTATTAAATAAAAAATACTTATTAGAAAGAGATGGAGAGCATTATTTTGATCTATCAAGATTCGAAGACTATTTATTATTGGCACTTAAAAGAGTTGATTTTCACAATAAGTTGTGTCCTATTAATTTCTACAACTGTATTGATCAGTTGGGTCATTCTTATGTTATTCCAGAAAAACTACAAAAATTATTTTCAGTACTGGTATCATTTAAAAATTTTTTAAGAGAGAAGAATGATATAAATGCAAAAATAATGGAAAAGTTATTTTGGTCAAATCGTTTTCACGGGACAATTAAAAGTTGTCACATAACACCAGATATATTTATGATTTCTATTATGTTTAAAAGAACTAATAACTTTCCATTGTTCTTAAATTTTTCGGATTATGGAGGACCCAATGGATTGTTATCTCTAAATCAAGAAAATGATTTTGAGCCAATATATCAAACTTGGCTACAAACTTTATTGATGGAAGATCCAGACAAGTATGTTATAAGTTGTTTGGAGTCAATAACTGGGTCATTAGATATGGCAACTTTTATATTCAAATCACATCAAAATAAAGATGAGTATGTTATTAATGTCAATGATTTGAATAATATTATAAAATTTAAGAATGAAGGAAAATTAAATGAATATATGAATGAATTTAAAAAGATGTACGCTGATTCGAATATTTACGAGGAGAACATTTATTCATTATTCCTAAACTTTGAAGGGTTTAACAAATATTTATTAAATTTAGATATTAAGTATTTAATAAATTTTTCAGAGAAGGATGCAATTAATACACTATATTGTAATGTTATGGATGAGTTAGTTAATTCATACAAAAAATTATATTTTTTTTATAAGAAAACTTAAGGGTTAAGTTGAATACTAATGTAAGGAGTTATGTATGAGTAAAAGGTTGGGATGTAAACAGAGTTAAGTCTGTATACATATGGATCATAGTAGTAACTGTAAATTGGGAAAGTACTAGTTGGAACATATCTTTGAACAGTTTTGGTATCAAAATCAGATGAATCATCAGCAATATCAGAGTCTATATCATCGAAAAGATCATCTTCATCATCAGTTTTAGATGCTTTCTTTTTTGGTTTTTTAGAAGTTTTTTTACCAGATTTAGATCCTTTCTTTTTTGTTTTCTTTTTAGCTCCTCCGTCTTGAGTAATTTGATTTTTTTCTTTAAATTCATTTAATTTAACATTAAAACTCTTGAAAGAATCTGCTTCATTTTTAATTGTAACTGGTTCAATTGAAAAGTTAATTTCATTATCTACTTTCTTTTCTTTAACTTTAAAGTTATAGTATTTACCATTGCCAGAATTACCTTTTTGGATTGTAAATAAAAATTTTGGGATGTTGTTATTGAAATGTTCTGATAAGTTATTGTATAACAATTTACCAGCTTCAATTGAATTCTTAGCCTTAATACTTTTTTCAAAACTTCCTTGAATGTAAGGATTTACAAGTACATATGTATTTACCATTTATACATTATTATAGATTTTTTTTAAGATAAAAAATAAAATAAAATTTAAACGATTTCTTTTTAAAGAATTAGTCGACTTTTTAATTAATATATGGTAAAGATTATCGAACTTAAGACAACACAATCATCAGCCATAAAAATATTAGTTGATACATTAAATTCATTATTGACTGATGTAAACATAACTTTTTATCCAACACAAAGTGAAGTAGATGATTCAAATGATTCAGAAGATTCAGAATATAATGATGATTCATCTGAAAGTCAAAATGATACTTGTGAAAAGAAAAAAAAACAAGTAAATAAGAAAGGAGGTGTTGTTATTAAAGAAGTAAATAAAACAATCACAGTTCTTGTTTATTGTAAACTTGATGGGTTTGAAGAATATAAATACAATTGGCATAAAAATAAATTGATGATTGGGGTAAAATTACCAAATTTATTAAAATGTTTAAAATGTATGACTCATTTTGATACAATGTCATGGATTATAGAAGAGGAAGATATGAATAAGTTAGTTGTAATCTTAGAAAGCACAGAAAGAAATGAGAAAAAGATTTTTAAATTGAACCTTATGGATTTAGATGATGAAAAATATGAAATTGAGCCTGTTCAATTTCCTTATGGAATAACATTACCTTCACAAGACTTTCACAAATATTGTAAAGATATGGCGTCAGTCATGGCTAATAAAATGGATATACAGTGTACTTCAAATATGGTTTTCTTATCAGGAAAAAGTGATATAGGGTCTGTTGATTTTCAAATAGGTGAGACAATAGGAGGATTGCAAATAGATGTGAATACAGATAAAAATGAAATAGTTCAGGGTATATTTGAACTCAAATATTTAACAATATTTACAAAGTGTACAAATCTTTGTAATGAAGTTAAATTATTCTTAAAAAATGATTATGCATTGGTTGTTAGATACCAAGTAGCAGCGTTAGGGGAAATTAAATTAGTATTATCTCCAAGTGAACCAGATAATTAAACAGTTATATTAACATCCGGCATATGAGCAATGTAAATGATATCTAAACCCCATTTATTTAGGATATCTTTACATAATAAATTTAAACTATTGTTTTTATTTTCTTTGTTCCAAATTTTAACTACTGAAAAATTATTTTTTTTCAAACAAACTGATAAACCAACGATATCATCTTTAACCGAACTCATGTTTTCAGTAACCAAGTAAAGAGATAAATCATTCCACAAGTCTTGTGCTAATGAATCATTTATTTTGAAGGACCAACATCCTCCCATTTTATTAGATGGATCTTCCCAAATTGGAGTAATATCATTTTTCATCATAAAAAAATGTTTATTATTTACTCCACCTAATTTATCCCAATTATTGTACAATTTCCAATAATCTTTGATAGATTTTATGGTATAGATTTTTTTATATCCATCAAGAGTCCAAATATCTCTTTGACTATGGTACCACAAATTCCATTCATTATCAAAATTAGTGTCCATTCTTAAAATATATAAAAAAACTTATTTAAATAGCTTTTTATTTATATGTTAAATGTTAATTGATAACATGGTTTATTTACGTAATTTTATTGCATATAATTTTTTAACAAAGATAATAGCAATCAAAAGCGAAAATGGATTATTAAAAAATGAATATTTATTAAAAGTAGTTAATTTATTACCATATTGTTTAACTAATAAGATTTTTAAATTAATGAGTTTTAATTATTTGTATAAAGTTGATGAAATAATTTATTATTCAAAAGATTTTTTAACCAGTATTTCACCTTTATTATTAAAAGTGACACTTAATGGAACATGTATTAAAGAAAATCTAGATAAATACGATAATTATGTACCTTTAAATTTACTATTTGAAAATGAAAACTTTATTTTAAAAGATGACGATATTATAAAAATTAAAACAATGTCTATGGGAACAGTTTATGAGAATACTTTTGAATACAAAAAAATAAAATTTAATCTAAAAATTCATTTATTATCTCAATTAAAATATAATGAATAAAATATTAGAAATAATTAAAGATAACAAAAAATTTATAGTTTTTTTGGTTATACTTTTATACTTAGGATGCAAAACATCCAAAGAAGAAATGAAATGTGATCTAGGAAGACCAAAATTTAATTATTTTTTTAAAAACAAGAATAACAGAGTATTAAAATATGATCTGGGGAAAGAAATTTATTATATAAAATCTATTTTTGATTTTGATACAAATAAAAGTAATTATTTCTCAGACGCCAGAACATTAGATAAATATATTGAAATGAATGATTCAAAAGCGAAAAGTGCATCTTTTATAAAATTAGTAAATGAGATATTGAATAGTAATAGAATTTGGAACTACAAACAAGATTATAAAGTTGATGGTAATACAAAAATTTCTGAATTAAGACATATTTGGTTATTAGACAAGTTATTAAGTGATCTAGAATGTGATGTTGATAGTAAAAAAATAATAATGGGTATCAAAGAAATGCTAAATACTAAACCGTTTAGAATCTGTAGCGATAATGATGTTTTAAAATATTGTTCATACATTTCATCAAAACCTAAATTAGGAAATTTAAGTCACAACATATTGCAAGATGAATTTGATCATCTTTTAAGAGGTGAAATTAGAGATGAAAAAGAAAAATCAGTTGAAATTAAAGATTTTAAATTAGTATCAATAGAGTCAAATATCAAAAATTTTGGACCAAACTATTATGATAAGCCTTTAGCAATTATCTTAAGCGGTTTAAAACAAAAATTTGAGACTCAATATTTAAGGAAATTTAATAAAATGGATAGAAATGATTTTGCAAAACTAGTAATGATATACATACCAATTTTACAGAAAATGATAAATATTTATCATGAATCTAAAGAAAAGAAAAAAGAGTTAGGTTTAAAATTAAATCTAAACAAAAAATTATTCTATTTACTAAAGCATCAATATAAATTAATATCTATCTATAATTTACTTAATGATATGATAAAAGATCCAAAAGAAAAAGAAAATGCTCTTAAATGTTGTAGTTCAAAAAGTAGTAATGGAAAGTGTTTTGATTTTGACTCTGGAACAAAATCCAAAGTTGTTGTTTATGGATTCAATAAATATGGATATGTTAAAGATTCAAAATGTTCTCCCGAATCAAAAAGGAAAGTATTGGAAGATATGAAAAAATCACTTATATTGATATTAGAATCAATGCCAGAATTTAGTTCTTTAAAAAAAGATATCAAGAGCAAGTTTTTTGAAAACATGAAGAAATTATTAAATTACTTTTTAGTAAATAAAATAACAACTGATATTAGAAAACTTTCAATTGCCAAATTAATAATTATTTTAGATAAGGTTAAAATAGATTCAATAATACCAGATAAAATATCAACTGTTCCAGGTTATTTTTACAAAGTTGATATTATAGTAGAAGCAATGATAAAATCTGTTCAAATGGCTTCTGAATTGAGCACTATTTACACAATTGCAAATGATAATGGATTATCTTATTTTGATTTATTTTCATTAGGAAATAATATTGATAAAAATAAATTTGCAATTATAAAATTATTAGAAGTTAGAGATTTGTTAAAATCTTATCATGTATCAGATAGCATATTAGGTGAAAGTATGAAAAAGGTATTAGGTTTAGATAAGTTAGATATAGAATTTTACAAAATATTAATTAATATAGGAGTACAAGTAAGATATCATAGTTCATTTTTATCAAATTTAACCAAAATTTTAAAGGATAATAAAAAAATAACACTACGTAAAATGGATGAAACTTCTATACCATATAAAGTTATTATTTACAGTGAACAAATTTTCCCAAATACTAAAGAGAAAAATGTTTGTAAAATTTATGATCCAATTTTAACCCATTTAAGAAGAAGTAGAAACATCAACCCAGCTGAATATTTAGATTTTAAAAACACAATTGATGATTTGTGTGGTAAAAGGAAAAACTTTTTAATAAAAAATAAACCATTACTTTTTAAAGATGCTCAAGGCAGAATCAGAGAGGTAGGTAAAAAAGAAGTTATTGACAAAAATAATAAAATGGTAAATTTGTTAGTGAAAAAGAATACTAAAAATATTGTAAATGTTATAGATAAGAAAATTGTAGATACTGGATTGATAATTGAAAATAGTGAAGTTAAAGATTTAAAGAATTCGTCAAGTAAAGAATATACTTTATCAACAATGAAAAATAACATTCTTGATGAAACAATAGTTGTTGCAAATAAATTAGAAATTAAAGATGAAGTTCCTGGATTTATTGCATCTGAAAACAAATACCAGAATCTTTTAAAAACAAATGAAGAATCTAAAATCATGGATGAAGCTATTGTAACTAAAAAACCAGAGCAAAACAGTATAATTTCTAAAGATTTTGGTGATACTGTCTTACAAAAAAATTTGTTTGGTTTTTAAAATAACTTAAAAAATTGTTAGTTTATAATATCATTAAATATGGAAATTATAAATTTACTATTAATTACTATTGGTTATCAATTAGTATATGGGTATCACTTTTACATCAAATCTTTGATTTTATTTTGTATGAGTATGTTCGCTTCGATGTTAATTAATCATAAATATTTTGAAATAAAAAGTAAAGAAGAAAATAAATCTTTTATGACAAAATTTATGTATCTAACTTTATTCTCAATAATTCAATTGGTATTTTTATTATATAATCTTTCAAACACTTTCTTAGAAAAATTATTAGAAATAAAAGGGGTTAACAATATTTATCAAGTTTTAGTAAAAGTTAACGATCATTTTATAGTAGGAAGAAATAGGATTATGATGAATATGAGTCAGATGGTATTTACGGTAGTAGTCCCAAAGAATGGACTAATGAATATGATGCTTCAATCGAGATTACCGCCACAAAATAATGAGATTACAGAAGAAAAAAAAAATGTATTTACTAATGAAGAAGAAATGAAGTTTTTTCTAGATGATCTAGTAAATAAAAAAGACAATTAAAAACATTTTTAAAAAGAAAAATTAAGATTTTTCTTTTTAAAAAAAAAAATTGATTAAACAATTTTATATTAAAAAGATAAATCCTAATTAAATATAATGTCTTTAGTAGAATATAATGATATAAAAAAACTGATCAAACTGTATTTTGATCAACCAAAAGTTTTGTATCAGCATTTATTCTTATCATATAATCAATTAATAGAAGAAATAATACCTTTTTCTCTGGTGAAAGAAAACAACTATTTTCACGAGTCTCCAGAAAAAAACAATATTTATCTTCATGGGTTTAAATGTAAAAATGTTAGGGTAAAGCCGGTTGTTTTTGAAAGTAATCCAAATGAAATCATGTTTCCGGATCAAGCTAGGAAGAATCATTTAAATTATTTTGCAACTGTGCATGCAGATGTTGAACAATTCGTTGAAAGAAGAAATATATTAACAGGTGAGAAAACAATAAAAATAGTTGGTAAATCTTCTAATTCTGATCCAATTGCTGTTGCAAATATACCAATTATGGTCAAGTCAAAGTATTGTTCTACAAATGTAGAGAAAGATTTGCATGGTGAGTGTAAATATGATCCTGGAGGATACTTTATTGTTAATGGTCAAGAGAAAATTGTAATGTCTATTGAAAAAATGGTTGATAATAAACCTTTAGTGTTTACAAAAAAAGATACTAGTTTTCCAAAAGGATATTTTCATACTTGTCAAATTAACTCAAAGGAAAATGATTGGTCAGATAATTTGCAAATTCTAACAATTAAAGAAAAAAAGGATGGTACATTAACAATTAGTACATCTCAATTAGCAGATATTCCAATAGTAATTTTTCTTAGAGCATTAGGATTAGAAACTGATCAGGATATAATTTCAAATTGTTGTTATAGTTTGACCGATATTAACATGATTAACTTGATAAAACCTTCAATAGATTTTCCAACAGATGAAGAAGGAAATCCGATTAGAACAAAAGAACAAGCTATTGAATATTTGATAACAAAATTGAGAAGAAATAGAAGATTTAGTCAAACAGATGAAGATTTAGCAAAAGTGCAAAAGAAAATATTTTTACAACAAATATTTAGAGAACATTTATTACCTCATGAAGGTACAGATATTTCAATAAAGATTAGATTCTTAGGGAGAATGATTAACAAATTGTTTAGAGTAATTTTGGAAAGAATAGAACCAGATGACAGAGATGCTTTACAGAACAAAAGAATAGAAACACCGGGTGTACTAATTGGTCAATTATTTAGACAAAATTGGAAGAAAATGTTAAATGAAATCACTAAGACTTTCAAAAAGAAAAATCAATCAGATGAAAATCCAGTTTCTGTAATTAATCAAATCAAACCAAATATTATTGAACAAGGAATAAAAACTGCATTGGCAACTGGAATATGGGGAATGAATAAAACAAAGAAAGGTGTTGGCCAGTCTTTACAAAGGTTATCCTGGTTTCAAGCTATATCACTTTTTAGAAGAGTTATGTCACCATCATTAGATGCTTCAACATCTGGTGTAACATCAATTAGACATGTTGTTAACCTTCAGTTTCAATTTTTATGCCCAGCGGAGACTCCAGAAGGTCAGAAGATTGGTATTGTAAAGAGTTTAGCAATGTCATCATCCATTACCACTCAAAATGACAGTCAAATAGAGGTAGTTAAAAATGTTTTGAAGATGTTTAAAAATTATTTACAACCAGTGGATGTAGATCCTACAGAAATGAATCAATGGGGAAAAGTATTTATAAATGGTTCATGGACTGCAGTAACAAAAGATATATATGGTTTGTTCAAATTGTTCAAGAAAAAGAGACAAGAAGGAGTAATCGATAAATACACAACGATATATTTAGATTTTCACAACAAAGAGATAGGAATTTTTTGTGATGGCGGTAGATTAATCAGACCAGTACTAATTGTTGATAATAATAAGGTAAATATGTCAAACGATGTTTTAAAAGAATTGACAAGATTAAATAAATCAAAAGAAAAATCTAAATCATGGAATTTCTTATTAGAAAAGTTTCCATCATTATTTGAATATGAAGATATAGAGTCTTCTAACTTTTTAATGATTGCTGAGACACCTTATGATTTGGTCAAGAACGATGAGAATTCAAATAGAAAGGTTGAATACAAAGATTCGGACAAAGTTAACAGATATGGTGATTACAGGTTTGTAAATTACACTCACTGTGATATTCATCCATGGTTAATGATGGGTGTGGTAGCTTCAAGTATTCCATTCAGTAATCATAATTATGCAAATAGAAATATTATCTTTTTCTCACAAGCAAAACAAGCAATTGGAGTTTATTTGACAAGTTACAAGGATAGAATGGATATTTCACAAATTTTATATCATCCTCAAGTACCAATTGTTAAAACAGAAGGTATGCATATTAACAATACAATGGATTTACCATTTGGAGAGAATGTAGTTGTGGCCATCATGAGTTACATGGGGTATAATCAAGAAGATTCAATTATATTTAATGAAGCAGCAGTAAATAGAGGTCTTTTTAGGGCAGATACTTTGAAAAAGGATCATAGTGAAATCTTAAAAAATCCATCTACTTCACAAGATGATATTTTTACTAAACCTGATGCTAATAAAGTTACTGGTATGAAGCAAGGAAATTACAACAAATTAAACGAAAAAGGTTTTGCACCAGAAGAAACAATAATAACAAATCAAGATGTCATAATCGGAAAGGTATCTCCTATTCAACCTACTGGTAATAATAATAAAGTATATAAGGATAATTCCAAACAATTTAAAAGTAATGTTGATGGAGTAATAGACAGAGTCCATACTGGAGTTTATAATAACGATGGTTATGAAATGATAAATGTTAGAATTAGAATGGAACGTGAACCCATCATTGGTGATAAATTTTGTTTGACTGATGATCATGAAGTTTTAACAACTGATGGTTGGAAGAAAATTAATAGAGTTACAACTGATGATACAGTTTGTTGTTTGAATCCAGAAGATAATACAATTGTTTACAATAAACCTTCAGAAACATATAAATTTGATCATGAAGGTGAAATGTACTCACTTAAATCTCAACAAGTAGATTTGGTAACAACAATGAATCATAAAATGTATGTTAAGAAAAGAGATAGAAAATCATTTGAATTATTAGAAGCTAAAGATGTAAATGGAAAAAGAGTAAGTTATAAGAAGAATGGAATTAATAATCAAAGAGAACTTGAAAGTTTCAAAGTACCAAATTCTGAAAAGATTTTAAATATGAATGATTTCTTAGTATTCTTAGGTATTTGGTTTGCTGAAGGATGGACTGATAAACATAATAAAAGAATTACAATTTCAGTAAATAAGAAAATAGTACAAACTGAAATAGAAAGAGTATGTAATAGTTTAGATATTCATATTATAAAATATAACGATAAGTGGCACATGCATCAAATAGAAATTTATAATTATCTGAAAGATTTTAGTAATGGTGCTGTTAATAAATCTTTACCTAGATGGGTTTTTAATTTGAATAGAGATCAATCGAGAATCCTATTGGAATCCATGCTAAAAGGTGACGGTTATAAAACAAAATCAAATACATGCAAATATTTTACATCGTCAAAACAGCTTAAAGATGATGTTCAACAATTAGCATTACATTGTGAATGGTCTGCTAATATCTACGAAAGAGATATGACTGGTCCTTATTCAATAAATAGCAAAGGAAAAGAAATAATACCCACCACACAAGCTTATGAAGTATCAATTATTAAAAATAAAAATAGTCCAACAATAAATCATGGTCACGTAAAAACTCAAAATGGTCAGAAAGAGGAAATAATAGATTTTAAAGGAAAAGTTTATTGTCTAGAAGTTCCTTCACATATATTTTATGTAAGACTTAATGGAAAACCTGTTTGGACTGGTAATAGCAATAGACATGGACAAAAAGGTACGTTAGGTATCCTTCTACCTCAAAAAGATATGCCTTTTACTGAAGATGGTATTGTCCCAGATCTAATTATGAATCCTCATTCTATTCCTTCGCGTATGACTGTAGCACAGTTAATAGAATGTATAGCTTCAAAAATAGGAGCTGTTAGTGGTGAATTTATAGATGGTACACCATTCAATAATTATGATGTTACAAAGTTACCAGAAATTTTAGAAAAGCTTGGTTACAAACCTTATGGAACAGAAACGATGTATTGTGGTGTAACAGGTAGAAAGATGAAATCGGAAATATTTGTAGGACCAACATATTATATGAGATTGAAACATATGGTTTTAGACAAGGTGCATTCAAGAAGTATTGGACCAAGACAGGCTTTAACTCGTCAACCATTAGAAGGTAGATCAAGAGATGGTGGTTTAAAAATTGGAGAGATGGAAAAAGATGCCATGGTTGCTCATGGTGTAGGACAATTCTTAAAAGAAAGAATGATGGAAACTTCGGATATCACCAAGGTGCATGTATGTGATATTTGTGGTAGATTTGCATCAAAAGTATTTGACAAAGATTATTATTATTGTCAAGGATGTAATAATTCAACAAGTATATCTGCTGTATCAATGCCTCATGCTTGCAAGTTAATGTTTCAAGAAATTACAAGTGTCAACATTTTACCTAGAATTAGGACAAAACAATCTGTTTATGATGCAAATATTTAGAATAATTAAAATCTGTTTTTTTATTAAATGGTAGAATATTATCTAAAAAATATTTATTTTAAAAACATTCAAGGAAAAAAAATATATTTTTTTCCTAACGAGATAGTATTTTATATATCGACTTTTTTACCATATAGAGAATATAAAGATGATATAAAAAATAAAAGATATTTAACTGATGGACTTTGGTACAAAAGAATTACAAGTAGGAATATTATAGATTTAAGCAGGGATGAAATAAATTATTTTGATTGGTATAAAATTTTTCATAATAAGGATTATAGTATATTGATAAAATTTGAGAATGCATTAGTTAAAAAACTTTTAAAGTCAAAAACAAAAGAAGAAATTGAAAAAATACATATGGATAATCTTGAAAATTGCCATATAAGAAATCATATGAATTTCAAAAGTAGATAATCTCGGGAGCCGGAATCGAACCGACGACCCTAGGATATACTGCAAACAATTTTGCAGTGGAAAAACCATTACAGTCCTATGCTCTGCCAACTGAGCTATCCCGAGTGATACTATATAACTATATCTATCTTTTAAATAGTATTAATAAAAACTTTTTTTCTAAAAATTCCTATACATGAGTAAAAATCTAAAAAATATGCTAAAAGACTTCTCTGAAGAGAAAGTCAATAAAATAATAGAAATGATAAAAAAATTAGAAGGTAAAATTCCACAAGGAATAAAAGTTAAAAAACTAAATACCAAAAGTATATCAATAATTTCAAATAATTTTGTATTAAAAAGTTATTCAACAAGTGATTTTTTTACTGAAGAATACTGCCCAATATTAAAATTAACTGATATAAAATTTAAACATGTTGTCAAAGCGTACGATTATGACTTTGAATATGGTTTATTATTATTAGAAAAATTAAAAAGTATTAATTTAGAAGATTTGACAAATGTAGCTTTTGTAAAAAAATTAATATACATAGTAATTAACTTTATATCAAATTTGTTTATTGACAATAGTATGATAAATGTTAATATGACTCACAGAGATATTGGTATTGACGAATCAGGAATTATCAAAGTATTTAATTTTGAAAAAAGTAGGTATATTAATAAAGAAAATGAATTCATATCTAAATTTAGATTGTATCAAAATTTTAAATTTTTTATTGACAAGTTAATGGAAACAATAACAAATAAAAATATAAAAGATATGATTGAAGAATTTATTATTGATTTTAATTATAAATTAACCGATTTAAAAATTTATGAAAATCCATCCGTAAGTGGTAACTATGAGAAAACTAAAGTTAGATTATTTAAATTCTTAGATTTCAATAGCATCATCAATTATGTAAAAGCATGGAGTTTGAATTAAAAAAATTGATTAGTCAAGCTATTAATATATATATTTATGTTTTAATA
>MDTB01092315.1_pt1 | contig 19198 bp, 20 predicted proteins | sample 811161 | NCBI WGS metagenome assembly MDTB01 (sample SAMN05326650, study PRJNA326480) | marine metagenome | isolation source: seawater | place: Mediterranean Sea | collected 2009
GTTTCGCTCTAGTTTTGTAGCTTAGGCAGGTCAGAAAAGATGCGTTTTTCGTAAAAGCAAAATTTTAAAAAGTAAGTAATGGCTGGATAAGTATGTTAATCGTCTTAAGGCGGGTAGGGAATTCTTTGCATTTCAAGACCGGTGCTTTCAACCGCTCAGCCATCTCTCCATGAGCATCGTTTTATAATTATAATTATTTAATTCAACTATAAAATGGTCTATTACAAATTTAATTATTCAATACTTAAACAAAATGAATCATCAATTTAATAAGGGTTTATTATTTACTTCACTAGGTTCTTTTTGGTGGGGTTTCATTGGTGTTATATATTTCAAATACTTAGAATTTATCGGTTATATAGAAGTCATTATTCATCGATGTATCTGGACAGCAGTCACATTAATTATAACTACTTCCTTATTTTCAAAATGGAAGATTTTTTTTTCAGTTATTTCAAGTAAAAAAAATTTAATTTCACTTTTCACGTCAGGTTTTTTAATATTTCTTAATTGGAGCGTATGGATATATGCAGTAGCTACAGATAAGATTATAGATGCTAGCTTTGGTTATTTTATTATGCCAATTTTAAGCGTGTTTCTTGGTTATTTATTCTTTAAAGAAAAGTTAAATAAAAAAAGAATTTTTTCAATATTACTTGTTATGGTTTCAATTCTGATATTGATTTTTTTTAATCTCGAGTCATTACCGTGGGTTGGTGTTATTGTAGGTACAAGCTGGGGCTTCTATAATTTAATTAGAAAAAAAATTAATGTAGATACTGATATTGGATTGTTAATTGAAAGTTTGTTTATTCTGCCATTTGCCTTATTTGCATTTTTCTTAGTTTACAAGAATGGTTTGAATGATTTTTCCTCGAATAATATTGGTTTGTCATTATTTATTCTATTAGCGGGACCAATGACAGTGATTCCTCTTTTTCTATATGTGCGTGGTGTTGAATTGAGCGGTTTAGGCCCTGCTGGCATGATTTTTTATATAACACCTACACTTCAGTTTTTATTAGGATTTTTATATTATAATGAACCATTTTCTTTGACAAAATTAGTTAGTTTTATTTTCATTTGGGTAGCTGTTATTGTATATCTCAAAGATCTTTATGAAAATAATTAAATTATTTTTTATTATTTTTCTATTACAGACTTTATATTGTAAAGCAAATAACAATGATACATTTGATCATTGGAAATTGAAATTTAAGTCAAGAGCTTTAGCAAATAATATTTCTGAAAAAACGTTTGATATGGTTATGGAAAATGTAAAATTTTTACCTAAAGTAATTGAGTATGATCGTTTCCAGCCAGAGTTTTACGAGGATACAAAAACATATATTGACAAAAGAACATCAGATAAGAAAATAAATATAGGTTTAGATTATTATTTAAAAAATAGACAACTAATAAATAATGTAGAAACAGAGTTTCAAATAGAAAAAGAATTACTTTTATCATTAATGGGAATCGAAACTAATTTTGGATCTTATGTAGGTAAAATGGATATTTTGTCTTCATTGGCTACGTTAAGTTTTGACAAAAGAAGATCAGAATTTTTTACGAAAGAATTAATTACTTTATTAAGATTGATTGAAAGGAAACAAATCGATCATAATACTTTATATGGTTCATGGGCGGGTGCTTTTGGTTTTTTTCAGTTTATGCCTAGCACAATTACTAACTATGCAATTGATCATAATAAAGACAATTATATTGATTTAAAAGATAATGAGGATGCTTATCCATCTGCTGCTAATTATCTAAAAAAGATTGGATGGAAAAAAAATGCACCATGTTTTTACAAAATTAGATTAAATACTAAAATACCAAAAAAATATTTAAATGTTTCAGCAAAACAAATACACAGTAAAAAAAAATTAAAATTTTTTGAAAAATATATTGATAATTATTCAGAGTTAAAATTTTTAGATAATTCTCTGAAAACAGCTATTATTACTCCAGATAAAGATATTATACCAGATGCAGAGACACTTAATCCCGCTTATATTATATTTGATAATTATGAAATAATTTTAAAATGGAATAGATCGCTACGTTTTGCACTAGCTGTTTGTACATTAAAAGATAAAATTAAGAATGAAATTTAAAAATTTATTTATTTGTTTTATTATAATTTTATTTACTGGTTGTGAAAGATATACAACAAAAGAATTATCTAAATTTGATATAAAACATGAAGCAAAGTATCAGAACGTGGGATTTTCTTTGATATATGATGAAGATCTTTTTAAAAAAAAATTAGATAATAGATCTTTACAAATATTCCACAAAAATCTAAAAAGTAAATCTCTAGTTAAAGTCACAAATCCATTAAACGGAAAATCAGTAATTGCTGAGGTTAAATCAAATAAAGTTAAATTTTCTAATTTTTATAATTCTATAATAAGTCAGAGAATTGCTGAAGCGTTAGAACTCAATATAAATGAACCATATACCAAAATAAATTTAATTTCAAAAAATTCTACGTTTATTGCAAAAAAAGCTAAAACTTTTGATGAAGAGAAAAAGGTTGCAGAAAAAGCACCAATAGATGGAATAAAGATAAGTAATTTGAATGTAAAGTCAAATAATCAAATAAAACAAATTTCAAATGACCAATTTTCTTATTCTATTAAAGTTGCAGACTTTTATTATAAAAAGACTGCTAAATTAATGATAAACAAAATTAAATTGGAAACCTCAATTAAAAAAATTAAATTGATTGAGATATCTAAAACCAATTACAGGGTATTATTGGGTCCATTTAGTGATATATATTCACTAAAAGAATCTTACGAAAAGATGAATTCTTTATACTTTGAAAATTTAGAGATACTTAAAAATGTATAAGCTTATATCGATTATTTTATTGTTAATATTGAGTTTTATTTCAAATTCTTTATCAAATATTGAAATCAAAACTAGGACTGCAATTTTACAAGACTTTTACTCAGAAGAAATTTTATACGAGAAAGATCCCGATAGATCTATTTATCCAGCTTCAATGACGAAAATAATGACATCTATAGTAGCTTTTGATCTAATAAAGTCTGGGGATTTAAGTCTTGAAGACAAGTTTATAGTTTCAGAAAAAGCTTGGAGATTATCTACTTCTGGCTATTCATCAATGTTTATAATGGTAGGAGATGAAGTTTCTGTTGAAGATTTACTTTATGGAATTATTGTTGCTTCTGGAAACGATGCTTGTATAGCTTTAGCTGAAGGTATTGCTGGTACAGAAGAAGAATTTGCAATTTTGATGACGGCTAAAGCTAAAGAAATAGGTATGGATAAAACTAATTTTTCTAATTCATCAGGTATTAATGATCCTGACAATTATTCAACTGTTAGAGATATTTTAAAAATGTCTCATTATTTAATTAAAGAACATCCAAAGTTCTATGAATGGTTTGCTATTAAAGAATTTACTTGGGATAGAACAGGGGGTGATCCTATAACTCAGGGAAACCGAAATCCACTTTTATATAAAAATATGGGCGCTGATGGTATCAAGACAGGTTATCTAGCTGTAGAAAAATATTCTCTAGCAGCATCTTTGGAGAGAAATGGTCGTAGATTAATTGCCGTTGGTAGTGGATATGAGACAAAAAAATCTAGATCAAAAGAAAGTTCAAAATTATTAACTTATGGACTAACGAATTTTGATTTAGTTGAAATAAATAGATCTGATAAACCAATAGGAAAAATTGATGTTTGGCTTGGAAAAGATTCAAATGTAGATGTTTATGTAAATCAAGATATTTATAAAACTATAAAAAAAGCAAAAAAAAAATTACTAAAAATAGCCTTAAAATATGAAGGCCCTATTGAAGCGCCAATCAAAAAAGATGAGATAGTCGGGAAATTTAGAGTTGTTTATAATGACGAATTAATTGGTGAATATGATTTATTAGCTGCAAATAACGTTGAAAGGGTCAATATTTTTTCTAGATTAATAAAATCTCTAAATTATTTAATTTGGGGTGATGTCTAAAAAACCTGTTATAGTATTCGAAGGGATCGAGGGAAGTGGTAAAACCCATCATATTACTAAAGTTTGTAAATATCTAAAAAAAAAAAAAATTAGTTATATAAAGCTAAGAGAGCCAGGCGGAAGTCTTAATTCAGAAAAAATTAGGAAGCTTATTTTAGACAAAAATTCAAATTTTAACAAAATGACTGACTTATTACTTTATTTTGCTTCAAGAAGTGAAAATATGTCTTTACTAAAAAAGTTTTACCATAAAAAAGTTATTTTAATTGATAGATTTATAGACTCAACGATAGCTTATCAACATTATGGGTTTGGGATAAATCGTAGATTTATTGAATTAATAACTAATTATTTATTAGGAAATTTTAGGATTAATTTAACATTTGTGAATATTGTTGATAAAAAAAATATGGTTAAAAGGTTAAAAAGAAGAAAATTTTTAAATAGATATGATAAGTTTAAACCAAAATTTTATGAAAATGTTCAAAAAGGTTTTTTAAAATTATCAAAAAAGAATAAAAAAAAATATGAGATTATCAATTCAAATTTAAATATTAAAAAAAACGAAAAACAAATTATCGAAAAAATTAAGAAACTAATATGAATGAATTAAAACCAATAAATCAAAAAAAACTTTTTGGTTTACAAGGTAAATTTTTAGACCTCATAAGGTTGTATAATTCTAATACTTATCCTAATAAACTTTTATTAAGTGGGCCAAAAGGTCTTGGAAAATCCACCCTAGCTTATCATTTTATTAATTATGTTTTATCAATTAGTGAAAAATATAAATATAATCTTGATAATTTTGAAATTAATGAAGAAAACTCATCATTTAAAACAATTCTTAATAGTTCAAATACAAATCTGATTACGATAGATATAATTTCTGGGAAAAAATCAATTGATATAAGTCAGATTAGAGATTTGATATCAAATTTAAATAAATCTTCTTTTAATAATAAACCAAGGTTTATTTTAATTGATAATATCGAGTTACTTAATATAAACTCAACAAATGCATTGTTGAAAGTCTTAGAAGAACCTAATCAAAATGTTTTCTTTATTTTAATTAATAATAATAAAAAAATACTTCCAACTTTATTATCCAGATGTATTAATTATAAGATTAATTTAACTAATAAAGAAACTTTAGATATTTCAAGCCTTTTATTGGGTGATAAATTAGATAATCTTATCAATAAAGATCTTTTAAATTATTATTTTACTCCTGGGACGATCTATCATTTAGTAAAATTTTCTCAACAATATAAATATGATTTAAAAAATTTGAATTTAAAAGAATTTCTTAAAATATTAATAAAAGAAAATAATTATAAAAAAGATCCATTTATGAATTATATGATTTATCATCTTATAGAATTTTATTTTACAAAATTAAATCAATCATTTTCAAAAAAAATTAATGAAAAATATACTTATTTTCTTCAAAGAATTTTTGATACAAAAACTTTTAATTTAGACGAGGAAGTACTTTTGTTAGAATTTAAAAATGATATATTAAATGGATAAAAATTTCTACATAACTACACCTATATATTATCCATCAGCAAAACCACATATGGGACATGCTTATTCAAGTATCATTGCAGATTTTTTTGCTAGATTTAAAAGAATCGATGAATTTAATGTTAGTTTTTTGACTGGTACAGATGAGCATGGGCTTAAAATACAAAGAGCTGCTGAAACTAAAGGTTTAAAAACCCAAGATTTTTGTGATGAAATTAGTAAGACATTTAGAGATCTCTCTAAAGTTCTAAATCTTACAAATACGGATTTCATAAGAACTACTGAAGATAGACATAAAAAATCTGTTCAAAATCTTTGGAATGAACTAAAAAAAAATGATGAAATTTATCTATCAAAATATTCTGGATGGTATTCGGTATCAGATGAAGCATTTTACACTAATGACGAAATTGAAGAAATTGATGGTAATAAAACAGCAAAAATATCAAAGTCAGCTGTAGAGTGGGTGGATGAAGAATCTTATTTTTTTAGACTTTCAAAATGGGAGAAGCCGCTGTTGAAATACTATGAAGAAAATCCAGATTTTGTGCAACCCAAAGCCAGAAAAAACGAGGTTATTAGTTTTGTTAAAAATGGACTTAAAGATTTATCAGTAAGTAGAAAAAGTTTTTCATGGGGTATACCAGTACCTAATAACAAGGAGCATGTTATCTACGTATGGTTAGATGCATTAACGAATTATATAAGCGCTCTAAATTATCCTGATACAAATAGTACAAAATATAAAAAATTTTGGCCTGCATCAATTCATTTAATAGGGAAAGATATATTGAGATTTCATGCTGTATATTGGCCAGCTTTTTTATTAGCTGCAAAATTACCATTGCCAAGAAAAATTTATGGTCATGGGTGGATTCTTTCAGGGGATGAAAAAATGTCAAAATCAAAAGGTAATATTTTAGATCCAATAGAAATAGTTGAACAATATGGTCTTGATCCTTTGAGATATTACTTAATTAAAGAAGTTTCATTTGGAAACGATGGGAATATTTCTCGAGAAAAATTAGAAGATTGTGTAAATAGTGATCTTGCAAATAATTTTGGTAATTTATGTCAACGAGTTACTCTTTTTGCCTTTAAAAATTGTAATGGGAAAATACCAATTGATATAGAGTTTAAAGATATTGATTTAAAAATTCTTGATAAATTTAAGTTAAATCTAAAATTGATTAGAGAAAAAATAGATAATCAAGATATTAATTATTATATTGATTTTATTGTAAATACATTATTTGAAACTAACAAATATTTTAATGATCAAGAACCATGGAAAAAAAAGGATGATATTATTAGATTAAACACAATTGTTTATACATCTTTAGAAATTATCAGAAAGATAAGTTATATGCTCTATCCAATAATACCCCAATCAAGTTTGAACGCTCTAAAAATATTTGGTATTAATGAAAATGAAATTAAATTTTCTTCATTAGAAAATCACCAATACCTAAACGGTAATAAAGATATTAATAAAATTGAAATACTTTTTAAAAAAATAGAGAAAAAAAATGATTGATTCTCATTGTCATTTAGATCATGAACCACTTATAAATAATTTAGATCAAATTTTAAAAAGATCAAAAGACATAGGAATAAAAAAATTATTAACAATTTGTACTACTTTTGAAAGTTTTAGAAAAATTAAAGAACTGGTAACTAAAGATGAAATAATATTTGGTACATATGGAATTCATCCTCATGAAGTAAAAAATGATAAAATTGACTCAAAAATGATTATTGATGAAATAAAAAAAAATAAAAAAATAATTGGTATTGGTGAAACTGGATTGGATTTTTATTATGATCATAGCGATAGAAAAGAGCAAATTGTTAGTTTTGAAAATCATATTAAAGCTGCAATAGAGCTTAATTTCCCTCTAATTATTCATTCAAGAAACGCAGAAATTGAAACATTTGAAGTACTAAATAAATTCAAAAATAATAAGTTAAAAATTCTAATGCATTGTTTTACTGGATCAACCGTTTTCGCTCATAAATTATTAGATCTAAATGCTTATTTTTCTGCTAGCGGAATAATTACTTTTAAAAATTCTACTTCCCTCCAAGAAACTTTTAAGTCTATACCTCTTGAAAAATTATTAATTGAAACAGATAGTCCTTATTTAGCTCCTGTTCCTCATAGAGGTAAAAAGAATGAACCTTCATTTATAGATTTTACAGCTGCGAAACTTGCAGAAATAAAAAATATAAAAAAAACAGAAATTATTAAAATAACTACTAATAACTTTATCAAACTATTTTTTTAAGCAATATTTTATGAAATTTATAATTTTAGGGTGTGGAAGTTCAATGGGTGTACCAAGACCTGATGGTTTTTTTGGAAATTGTGACCCTAAAAACAAAAAAAATTATAGAACAAGATGTTCAGCACTTTTAAAAACCTCAAGTGAAAATATATTAATAGATACATCACCAGACTTAAGACAACAACTACTTCGCCATAAAGTTAAGAAAATTAGTAAAGTTTTATATTCGCATATGCATGCTGACCAAACTCATGGAATAAATGATCTCAGATCATTCTATATTAATAACAAAAAACAAATAAATGTTTATGCAGATAAATATACGTTAGGATATCTTAAAGATAACTTTTCGTATATTTTTAAAAGCTTTTCCAAAGAATATCCAGCTACACTTAAATTGAATAATCTAAACGATTTACCTTATTTTATTGATAAAGATAAAAGATTCGAGATTAAAAAAGTTGAAGTTCAGCATGGAAGTGTAAAATCTAATTGTTTCATTATAAATAAAAAATTGGCTTATATAAGTGATGTAAATAAAATTTTCGATAAAGACTTCAAATATTTTCATAAATTAGATTACCTAATAATTGATTGTCTATGGTACAATTATCATCCGTCTCACTTTAATTTAGATATCAGTTTATCAATGATAAAAAAATTCAAACCAAAAAAGGCAATTTTGACCAATTTATCTCCTGTTTTAGATTATAAAGTTCTTAAAAAGTTACTACCATTAAATGTAATTCCAGCACATGATGGATTAACTTTAGGGTTATAAGATTTTCTCAATTATATTTATTAATTTTTTTGACATTGGTTTTGTAAAAGATGCAAATGTATCTTCTATTTTTCCCTCTCTATTAATTAATATTTTATGAAAATTCCATTTTGGAATAGCAGATTTACCATAATTATTCTTCGCCCATTTATATAAAGTATGAGCGTTCTCACCTTTAACCTCAGTTATTGATGATAATGGAAAATTTATATCAAAATTAATTTCACAAAATTTTTTAACTTCTAAATTGTTATTTTTTTCCTGATTAAATGAATTTGATGGTACTCCAAGAACTATTAATCCTTTTGATTTGTATTTTTCCCATAATTCTTGTAATTCTTCATATTGATTTGTAAAACCACAATAACTCGCTGTATTTACAATTAAAATTACTTTATTTTTATACTCTTTAAAGTAGATCATCTCACCTGAAATACTCTCTATTTTCAAATCATAGAAAATCTTTTCATAATTTGCTGAGGCTGGATTTTTAAAAAAGATCATAATAAACAATAATCCTATAGATATAATTTTTTTCATTTATGAAATTTATTTATTTGGTGTAAGTAATATCAAGAAGTAACCAAATAAGGTGGATAATAGTGACCCAGTAAGAACACCTATTTTTACACCATCCATATATTGCATATTTTCAGCAAATGCGAGATTTCCAACGAATAGACTCATAGTAAATCCAATACCTGTAAGGACACCTACACCATAAAAATTAAACCAATTTGAGTTATTTGGCATTTGAGCAATCTTTGTTTTAATAGATATATATGAAAATACAAAAACACCTAATTGTTTACCAACAAATAATCCTAAAACAATACCCAAAGGTACTTTGTTTAAGAGCGAACTAAAAGACAAACCATCTAATGAAACTCCAGCATTTGCAAAAGCAAACAATGGCATTATACCAAAAGCAACATATGGACTAATTGCGTGTTCAACTTTAATTAATAAAGAAAAATCTTTTTCTTTTTTTCTGTGAGGTATTGTCATAGCTAATAAAACTCCAGCAATAGTTGCATGAATACCGGAGTTATGAGTGAAGTCCCAAAGAAAAATTCCAATTATTAAATAGGGTAAAAACTTTTTAATATTAAATTTATTTATAACTAATAAAAGAATAAAGGCTATAAACATCAAGATTAAATACTTTATACTTAAATCTCCTGAATAAAAAATTGCAATTATCAATATTGCACCTAAATCATCAATAATCGCTAAAGCAGTCAAAAACACTTTAAGAGACAAAGGAACCCTTTTTCCTAGTAGAGATAGGACCCCCAAAGAAAAAGCAATATCTGTTGCGGAAGGAATAGCCCATCCATTTAAGGTTTCACTATTATTAAAATTTACAAAAACATAAAACAAAGCAGGAACTACCATACCGCCAACAGCTGCAATTATAGGAAGTAATGCTTGCTTTATATTTGAAAGTTCACCTTGTAAAAATTCTCGTTTGATTTCTAAAGTTACAAAAAAGAAGAAAATTGCCATGAGAGCATCATTTATCCAATGTAGAACTGATAATTTTAATCCAAAATTATTTATGCCAATAAATAAATATTTTTCTAAGGTTGAAAAATATAACTCAGATAAATATGAATTACTTATTATAAGTGCTATTATCGCTGCAAATAATAAAACTAGACCACTTGCAGCTTCTAATTTAAAAAACCATCTAAAAGGTTTTGATATATATTGTATCATATATTATAAAAGATCTTTTACAAATAAAGATATATCTTTTATAGACTCAAATAAATTAAACAACAACAATTCAAGTCCAGGAAAAATATTACTTAATTGCGTATTAAATGTATCTAAAATAAGTATTATTGCTATAAATGATATTATACTTACAAAAAAATACGATACTAATTTTCTAAATTTAAAACTTTTTCTTTTTACGTCTTTATCTCTATTTTTTATTTTTTTAGTTTCACGAATTATATCATCTTTAAAATCTTCATTAATTTTTATTTCATCTTCTATTTCTTTCTCTTCTATTGTTGGTATAGAAGCTTGATCTTTTTGAATAGATATTGTTTTAGACACAATATTCGATGATTTCTCTAAATTGTGTCTATAAAACCATTCTTTGTCGCAGGCTCCACATTTTAATTTCCTACCTTTATCTGGTATTAAAGTAGCATCAATTTCAAATTTTTTTTTACACGACGGACATGTAATTATCATATCCATTTTATATCAGATTCTGATTAAAAATCCCTTGATTTACTCATCATTATACATTGAAAAAATAAATAACTATTGTATTAGTACACTCTTCGGAGTGTAGCGCAGCCTGGTAGCGCATCTGGTTTGGGACCAGAGGGTCGCAGGTTCAAATCCTGCCACTCCGACCAATTTTTTATGAAAAAAGCTAAAATCTATATTCCTAATAAAAGTCCAATGCAATCAGGTTTTGGTAAAACTGATAAATGGATTCTAGAATATGAAACAAAAGATCCAACAAATAATCCATTAATGGGATGGGAAAGTTCAGCAGATACTTATACTGAATTAAAATTAGAATTTTCAACAAAAGAGTTAGCAATTAACTATGCAAAAAAGAAAAAAATTGATTATGAGCTTATTGAACCAAAAAAAAGAAAAATTGTTAAAAAATCATATGCAGATAATTTTTTAGGATAAATAATGTTTAAATTTTTTACTCAAAAACAATGGTTTTTATGGAGTATTTTTGGCTCACTCTTTATTCTTATTTCTACATGGTATCAAGTTCAGTTAGATGTAAGGATTAATGAATGGTTTGGTGAATTTTATGATACTTTACAAAAAGCATTAACTACTCCAAACTCTGTATCAGAATCTGAATTCATTGGATATCTTTTTACTTTTGCAAAGATAGCTGCATTGTGGATTCTAATAGCAGTATTTACAGGTTTTTTTACAAGCCACTGGGTTTTTAGATGGAGAACTTCAATGGCTAATTATTATCATGAGCAATGGTTAAAGGCTCGATTGACAGAGGGAGCATCTCAGAGGGTTCAAGAAGATACTTTAAAGTTTGCAAGAATAATGGAAGGTTTAGGTACAGGATTGTTGGATAGTATAATGACACTAATAGCATTTACTCCAATACTTTGGGGTTTATCTAAGCAAATCGATGTTCTTCCTTGGATTGGTGAAGTAGATCACGCACTTGTTTGGGTTGCTATCATATCAGCACTAGGTGGTACTTTAATACTTGCTGCTGTGGGTATTAAGCTTCCTGGAATTGAATATGATATACAAAAAGAAGAGGCCGGCTACAGAAAAGAATTAGTTCATGGCGAGGATGATCCTATAAGAGCAGCTCCACCAACAATTGGTCAATTATACAATCGAGTGAGAGGAATTCATTATAAATCTTACTTTCATTATTTATATTTTAACACTGTAAAATGGAGTTACTTTCAAGGAATGGTTATTGTACCATATCTAGCTTTAGCTCCAACAATTGTTACAGGCGCAATTACACTTGGTTTTGTTCAACAAATAACTAGAGCTTTTGGTAGAGTTGAGGGTTCATTACAATATTTAGTTAAAAGTTGGTCAACTATTGTCGAAATGATTTCAGTCTGGAAAAGATTGAGAGAATTTGAAGAAAAGTTAAATGAAAAGATTAAGTTTGAAGTAAGTGTTTAATGACAATAGATAATAAATATATAGATTTATTTCATAAAGTATCAGCTAAAGCAGCTTTAGCGTCGTATGAGTTTGTAGGTAAAAAAGATAAGATATCTGCAGATAAAGCAGCAGTAGATTCAATGAGAGATAATCTAAACAAAATTAATATGAAGGGACAAATAGTTATAGGAGAAGGCGAATTAGATAATGCACCAATGCTTTTTACCGGAGAAAAATTAGGTAATGGAAAAGGTCCTGAGTTAGATATAGCTGTAGATCCTCTGGAAGGTACAAATTTCGTGGCAAATAATCTTCCCGGAGCCTTATCTGTAATTGCTGTATCTGATAAAGCAAATTTATTTAGCGCACCAGAAACGTATATGGATAAAATCGCTATTTCATCATCAGATAGTGGGATAGTTGATTTAGACAATTCACTAAAAAAAAATATAGATAATCTCGCTGATTACAAAAATACTAGACCTGAAAATTTAACAGCATGTTTATTAGATAGACCAAGACATAAAAATCAAATTAATGAACTAAAATCCTTGGGTGTGAAACTAAAGCTAATATCTGATGGCGATGTTTCCGGAGCATTATTAGTTACCGATGAAAAATATAAAGTTGATATTTTTCTTGGAATTGGAGGAGGACCAGAAGGGGTTTTGGCAGCATCTGCTTTAGATACATTTGGATGTTTTTTTCAAGGAAGATTTATATTTGATAATGATGAAGATAAAAAAAGAGCAAATAAAATGGGTATTAAGAATTTTGATAAAAAATATCAATTAGATGAAATAGTAACAGGCGACTCAATTTTTTGTGCTACCGGTATTACAAACGGTGATTTAGTTCCAGGAATTAAATTTATTAAAGATCATTTTATTTCTGAAACTTTGATTACTCACAAATCATCTAATCTAAAAAAAATCTTTAAATTAAAACATAATATTTGATGAAATCTGTTTCCGGTAAAAACTGGGAAGAAATATTTACTAATCCTAGATTAATTGAAAAGGCTAAATTAGATTATAATTTAAATGATTTACAATCAAAATTAGTTATTTCAAGAAAATTCACTGATATAGAATTATATACAATTAGAAATAAATTAAATCTAACAAACCCTTTTTATAAAAATTTAGATTTTATTTCAGCATGTGAATTATTAAAAAAACACTTAGATAAAAAAAATGATATACTTATTATAGGGGATTATGATGTTGATGGATGCATTTCAACATCTTTAATGGTCAATTTTCTTAAAAAATTTAAAACAAATGTTACTTATTATATCCCAGATCGATTTAAAGATGGCTATGGTGCTAATAAAGATTTAGTAAAAAAATTAATTTTTGGAAAAAAAATAAATTTAGTCATGTTTCTTGATTGTGGCTCAAGTTCTCATGGAGCAATTGATTATTTAAAAAAAGAGAATATTGATACAATAATAATTGATCATCATAATTTACATAAACCTTATCCATTATCAAATATAATAATAAATCCAAAAAAGAATATTGATTTCAAAAAATATGATTATCTTTGTAGTGCTTTTTTAACATATTTATTTATAGATCTTTATTATAATATAAATAAGATTAAATCATCTTTAAGTAAAAATCTTATTTACGTATTGCTTGCTACGATTTCAGATATAATGCCAATACGTGGTTTAAATAGATTATTAGCAATAAATGTACTTAGAAATTTTGATATAAACAAAAATATAATAATTAATACAATTTTTAAGTTATCTAATTTGAAAAAAAAGATAGAAATAGATGATTTGGGTTATTTAATTGGACCCATAATTAATTCAGCTGGGAGAATAAGTAATGCTAACCAGATTATAAAATTGTTAACATCTTCTTCAATAAAAGATAAAAATAGGATTATTGAAAATATAATTAGTTTAAATAAAAAAAGAAAAAATTTAGAAAAAAGAATATTAGATAATATAAATTATAAAGATATTGAAAAAACTAAAGGGATAATATTTATTTATCTACCTAATGTTTCCGAGGGGATAATAGGGATTATAGCATCCAGAATAAAAGAATATTTCAATAAACCTTGTGTAGTATTAACTAATTCATCTGATATTTTGAAAGGATCTGCCCGTTCAACATCTAATTTTAATATTGGTGATTATATTTATAAAGCTTTAAACAAAAATATCTTAATTAATGGTGGAGGTCATAATTTAGCTGCTGGCGTATCTTTATCAAAAAATAGGTTAAATGACTTTAAATATTTCTTAAACAGTTTCTTTGTAAATAATAACTTTTTGTTGAATAACAATTATATTTCAAGAATACCACTGAGTTCTATAAATAAGAAATTGATTAATGATATAAACTTAATTGGTCCATTTGGATTTAAAAATTCAAAGCCTATCTTTTTAGTTAAGAATATTTTGTTAATCAAACCTAAAATCTTGAAAAACAAATATATTTCTTGTTTTGTTAAATCGAATAATAAAATTATAAGAGCAATTTCTTTTAATCAAATTACATCTAGAGTTTCGTATGAAATATTAAATTCAAAAACTAAAGTAAATATATTTGTTAAGTTAGCGGAAAATGTATTTAATAATAGTAGAAACATTCAAGTGGAAATAATTGATATTAACAAAGCAACTATTAACACTTGATTATTAGATATTTATGCAATAATAACTTCATTTTTGGTCCCTTCGTCTATCGGTTAGGACACGTGGTTTTCATCCTCGAAAGAGGGGTTCGATTCCCCTAGGGACCGCCATAATTATGTATTATGTTTACTTAATAGTAACAAATAATAAAGATAAGCTTGTTTCGTATGTAGGCTTTACCAATAATATTAAAAAGAGAATTAGCTTACATAATGATTCTAAAGGAGCTAAATTTACAAGGGGTCGTATTTGGAAACTAATTTATTACAAAAAATTTAAAACGAAAATAAAAGCTTTAAAAGAAGAGTATAAATTAAAAAAAAACTATAAATTAAGAAATAAATTAAAAAAAAATTATATAAGAAATGAAAATATCAGTCTTACTTCCTTATAAAGAAAATTTTTCGGAAAAGTATGCGGGTGCGGTATCAATATTCGTAAAAGATATTGCTTTAAATAGTAATTACTTCAATACAACACATATTTACGGACATACGACGTTAAAAAAAATCTTTTTAAAAAAGTATATAAATATTCCACTAAAAAAAAATTTTTTTAAAAGTACAAGCAAAATCTATGTTGAAGAATTTTTAAAAAAAGAAAAGAAATTTAATTCAGACATCATTGAAATACATAATAGACCAAATTATATAAAATTTTTAAAAAGAATTAATAAAAAGAAAATTTTATATTTTCATAATGATCCTTTATCGATGACAGGGTCAAAAAGTTTACAAGATAGATTATTCTTACTTAATCATGTAGATAAAATTTTATTTAATAGCACATGGTCTCAAAACCGTTTTTTTATAGGAATGGAAAACAAAAAACTTTTAAAACAAAAAACATCTGTTTGTTATCAATCGACATCGAGATGTAGGATAAATTTTAGTAAAAAAAGAAAAATTATATCTTTTGTAGGTAAGCTAAATACAGCAAAGGGTTACGACTTATTTGGAAAAGCCATAATTAAAATACTAAATAAATATCCAGAATGGAGAGCAAATGTAATTGGTGATGAACCCCGTGAAAAAATTATCTTTAAGCATAAAAATCTAAAAATAAACGGTTACACAAGTCATGACAAAGTATTAAAATTTTTGGAAAAAGTAAGTATTTCTGTTGTATGTTCAAGATGGGAAGAGCCTTTCGGACGCACAAGTTTAGAAGCAGCGAGTAGGGGTTCTGCAGTAATTATTAGTAATAGAGGTGGGCTACCTGAAACGAGTTCAAAATCAATTATTTTGAAAAAACTTACATATGAAAATATTTTTAATGAGGTAAAAAAATTAATTTTAAATCCTAGAAAACTAAAGGAGATTCAAAAATTAAATTATAATTCATTCGTATTTGATCATAAATATATTTCTAAATTAATTGATAATATAAGATTAGAATTAGCTCCAATTAAAAATATATATACCCAGAAAAATAGAATTTTTAAGATAATGCATATAACTAATTTCAATGACCGATTTGATGGTAGACTTCATTATAATACCGGTAGAAGAATAAATAACGGTCTTATAAGAAATGGTCATAACGTTCTATCTTTAAGTGATAGGGACATTATTCATAATAACAAACGTTTAAATGATTTTAGTGGTAATAATTCTTTACAAAGTAAAATCCTTAACACTTTTAATAATTTTAAGCCTGATTTAATAATTCTTGGACATGCAGATCGAGTTTCAAACAATACTTTAGAAAATTTAAAAAACATAAATAAAAATTTGAAAATTGGTCAGTGGTTTTTAGATCCATTATCAAAATATGGTCCAGATCATAATAATAATAAAAAAAGAATTCTCGATAAATCAGATTTTTTAGATGCTACTTTTTTAACTACAAATCCAAAATCAATAAATTTTAAAATCAATAATTCTTTTTTTATACCAAATCCTTGTGATAAATCTTTTGAAGTTTTATCTAACTTTAAAAAAGATTGTAATTTTGATGTTTTCTTTGCGATGAGTCATGGTGTTCATAGAGGTAGGCTAAAGACAGGTAAATTTGATGATAGGGAAATTTTTATAAATAAACTTATCAAGAAGAACAAAGATATTAAATTTGATGTTTATGGTATGAATAATGTTCAGCCTATTTGGGGAGATTTGTTTATTTCCAAAATTTCAAATTCTTATATGGGTATAAATTTAAGTCGAGGTAAACCTATAAAATATTATAGCAGTGATAGAATTGCACAATTGGTAGGAAATGGTTTACTTACATTTATTGACAAAAAAACATACCTGAACGATTTTTTTTCTGAAAAAGAGTTAATTTTTTATAACGATATAAACGATTTAAGCGAAAAGTTGACTAAGTACAAAAAAGATACTTATTTAGGAAAAAAAATTGCTAAAGCAGGTAAAGAAAAATATTTTAAATATTTCAATTCAGATATTATTTCAGATTATATTGTATCTATGCTATTAGATATTTCACCTAAAAATCATATTATATGGTGATATGTTTTCAATAGTAATACCTAGTTACAATAATTTCAAATATCTTAAACTTACAATAGAAAGTATTAAAAAAACATCTAATTTAGATAATGAAATACTAGTGCATGTTAATGATGATGAAAATTTTATAACTAGAAATTATCTAAAAAATATAAACATAAATTTTACTCATTCAGATAAAAATATTGGTCTTTGTTCATCAATAAATTTAATTTCAAAAAAAATATCAAAAGATTATATTATCTATTCACATGACGATATGTATTTTTGTCCTGGTTGGGAAGAACCATTATTATTTGAAATAAATAACCTTGATCATAATAAATTTTACTTTTCTGGATCGATGATTGAAACCAATTCAGGTCATATTGAATTTGATTGTGGAAAAAATATCGGTGATTTTAATGAAATGAAACTATTAGACAATTATTCTAAACTTAATATCGATGATCACCAAGGTTCTCATTTTGCACCACATTGTGTTCATAAAGAAATGTGGTTTAAAGTTGGTGGTTTTAGTGAAGAATTTAATCCAGGTATAGCTTCAGATCCTGATTTCAATATGAAATTATGGAATGAAGGCGTACGAATTTTTAAAGGTTTGAACAAATTTAAAGTTTATCATTTTGGATCTATAACTACTAGAAAAAACAAAAATATTATTAAAAATAAAGGTGATGATATTTTTTTAAGAAAATGGCATATTACAACAAAATTCTTTAAAAAATACTATTTAAGATCAAAAACAAAATATAACGGACCATTAAATTATCCAAATAAAAATTTTTTTTATTTTTTAGATTTGATAAAATGTAAATTAAAATTGTTGCTACTTAAAATATTTAACTAATCAAATTTTAATCTTATTTAAAGCATTATTCTTAAATAAATTAGCCTCTTGAATATATCTTCTAACCATTTGAGTTGTTTTATGTCCTGTCATTGCCATTATATTTCTTTCTTCAGCACCCGATTCTGCAGCAGTTGTTGCAAAACCTGATCTTAAACTGTGACCTGAATATTTCGTTGAGTCTAAACCTGCTTTTTTTGCATATTTTTTTATTATAAGTGCTACAGATTTATCTGAAATATTAAAAATTTTTTCTTTTGTCTTATCCTTTATCTTTGAATTTATATATTTTTTTAGAGTTAAAACTGGACAGAAATTGTGATTTTCAAAGTAGGGGATAGCCTTAATAATTCCTTCTCCTGATTGATCTGTTTTGGAATTTTTTACAAGAATTTTTACTCCCTCAGGAACAAATTCAATATCCTCATAATTGATATTTACTAGCTCAGATCTTCGAAAACCACCAGCAAATCCGATTAAAATAAGAGCCTTATCTCTTATTTTTTCTTCATCTATAACATTAATTATAGATTTTAAATCATTGATTAATATAGGTTTTTTTGCTTTCTGTCTTGATCCTAGTACTCTTCTTATCCCATGTAAATTTTCCATAATAATAGGATGTTTTGTATCTAAATAATGACCTTTTAACTTATGAATAACGCTTATTGATGCTATTCTTCTTTTAAGTGTGCTAAATTTAGATGATTTAGAAAGATTTGTTATGTATAGAGCAAGGATTTTAGGCTGTGATGGCATCGATGAAAAACCATTTTTTTGGCAAAAAGCTGAAAAATCCTTATAATCAGAATGATAAGCTCTAAGTGTATTATTAGCTTTTGAATTTTTTAAATTTTTTAAAGTTTCAATTTCTAAGTTTTTTAAGTCAGTAATTAAATCATTCATAATAATTTCCGATAACCATTAATTATCGGAAGTTATATAATAGGTGATTTTTAATGTCA
>MDTB01190009.1_pt1 | contig 19198 bp, 22 predicted proteins | sample 811161 | NCBI WGS metagenome assembly MDTB01 (sample SAMN05326650, study PRJNA326480) | marine metagenome | isolation source: seawater | place: Mediterranean Sea | collected 2009
CATTTTCCTTAATTTCTGATATTCTGTCAAACATCAGCATTGGGGGAAGGGGTAATTTAGCATTTCCTGGACCAAAAAGCTTACCATTTCCACAATCTATTAGTTCTTTATAGCTGTAAGATGATTTTTTAATCATAAATTAATGTATTTAGTACTTTATTTAACATTATTATAATATACAAATTCACAAAAAAAGTTATAAATTATGCAAAAAAATGAGTAATAGCCGTATTTTTATCCAAAAATTGAGATCATCAGGTTTAAGACCTACAAGGCAAAGGATTGATATCTGTAAGTTGTTATTTGATAGGAAAAATACTTTTCATTTTACTATAAATGATTTAGCTCAAACCTTAAAAGATAGATTAAATAAAAAAATTTCATTAGCTACAATTTATAATACGATACATGCTTTTAAAAAAAAAGGTCATATAAAAGAAATTTCAATAAATAATGATAAGACTTACTTTGACACAAATATATCAAATCATCATCATTTTTTTAACCAAAGCACTAATCAACTTATAGATTTACAAGATTGTGATATTGGTGAGATAAAAATTAAAAAAAAAATTCCAGGAAAAAAAATTACTTCAATAGAAGTATTAGTTAAAATTGCAAATAGTAATTAAAATCAATTATTATATTTGATTAAAATAAATTGCGTCATTTACAGCATATTGACACTACTTTAGAATAGTTATAATGTACTCTAATGAGTAGTGAACTAGTTAAAGAACAATCAAAATGCCCATTTACCGGTGCCGGAACTCCACCTAAGTATCCAACTGGAAGAGGAACTTCTAATAGGGACTGGTGGCCAAATAGTTTAAATCTTAAGATTTTAAGTCAACATTCTTCTTTGGTTGATCCAATGGGTAAAAAATTTAATTATTCTAAAGAATTTAAAAAACTAAATTATAAAGCATTAAAAAAAGACTTACATAAATTAATGGTAGACTCACAGGACTGGTGGCCTGCAGATTATGGTCATTATGGACCTCTATTCATTAGATTAGCGTGGCATGCCGCAGGAACATACAGAACAGGAGATGGACGTGGTGGTGCTGGTACGGGAAATCAACGTTTTTCTCCATTAAATAGTTGGCCGGACAATGTTAACTTGGATAAAGCAAGATTATTACTTTGGCCTATAAAAAAAAAATATGGAAAAAAAATTTCATGGGCCGATCTTTTTATTTTAATTGGAAATGTAGCATTAGAATCAATGGGCTTTAAAACTTTTGGTTTTGGAGCTGGAAGAGAAGATATTTGGGAACCTGAAGAAGATATTTATTGGGGATCTGAAAAAGAATGGCTTGGAGTTAACCGTTATAGCGGTAAAAGAGAACTTGAAAATCCTTTAGGCGCGTCACACATGGGATTAATTTATGTAAATCCTCAGGGTCCAGATGCAAATCCAGATCCTCTTTTAGCTGCACATGATATTCGAGAAACTTTTGGACGTATGGCTATGAATGATTATGAAACAGTTGCTCTTGTTGCAGGCGGACATACTTTTGGTAAATCTCATGGTGCCGCTCCTGAGTCACATAAAGGACCAGAACCAGAAGGTTCAAAAATACAAGAACAAGCAACAGGCTGGAATAGTAATTATAAAAGTGGCTTAGGCGTTGATACTATTAGCAGTGGAATTGAAGGTGCTTGGACAAGTAATCCAATAAAATGGGATATGGGGTATTTTGATAATTTATTTGGTTATGATTGGGAGCTTACAAAAAGTCCAGCTGGAGCTCACCAGTGGAAGCCTAAAAAAAATGGTCACGATATTGAGATGACACCAGATGCTCATTTAAAATCAAAAAAAAATCTACCAATGATGCAAACAACTGATTTGTCTTTAAAATTGGATCCTAAATATGGGCCAATTTCTAGAAATTTTCATAACAACCCAAAAGAATTTGCAGATGCATTTGCAAGAGCTTGGTTTAAACTTACACATCGTGATATGGGACCAAGATCTTGCTATTTAGGTCCCGAAGTTCCAAAAGAGCAATTGATTTGGCAAGATCCAATTCCAAAGGCTAAATATAAAATTAAAAAGAAAGAAATTAAGATTCTTAAAGCAAAAATATTAAAATCAGGTTTATCTATTTCTGATTTAGTAACAACAGCTTGGGCGTCAGCTTCGACTTTTAGAGGCTCAGATAAAAGAGGTGGAGCTAATGGTGCAAGAATAAGATTGGCGCCTCAAAAAAATTGGGAGGTTAATAACCCATCTCAGCTATCCAAAATTATTAAAACTTTAGAAAAAATTAAAAAAGATTTTGATAGTAATAAGAAAGATGTTTCATTAGCTGATCTAATAGTTTTAGGTGGATGTGCTGCGATAGAAAAAGCTGCAAAAAAAGCTGGCCATAAAATTAATATTCCATTTACACCAGGGAGAGGAGATGCATCACAGGATCAGACAGACGAGCATTCTTTTGGATTACTTGAACCTAAAGCCGATGGATTTAGAAACTACATTGTAAAAAAATCTAACGGATCTTCAACAAAACCAACAGTATCAGCTGAAGAAATGTTAGTTGATCGTGCACAGCTAATGAAACTTTCAGCACCTGAAATGGTAGTACTTTTAGGTGGTATGAGAGTTTTAAATACAAATTATGACAAATCATCCAATGGAGTTTTTACAAAAAAACCAGAAACACTTACAAATGATTATTTTGTTAATCTACTTGATATGAAAATAACTTGGAAAGAAACTGATAAAAATGAGGAATTTTTTGAGGGAAAAGATCGCAAAACAAAAAAATTAAAATGGAAAGGTACACGTGTTGATCTTATATTTGGATCCAATTCTCAGCTAAGAGCTATAGCAGAAGTTTATGCTTGCGAAGACTCTAAGACGAAATTTGTTGATGACTTTGTTGCTGCTTGGACTAAAGTTATGAATTTAGATCGTTTTGAAGTTTAATATATTTTTACTCAACTTTTCCCCATATATCTTCATCATTAATCCAGCCTGAGTGTTTACCAGTTTCAATTTTACACCAATTATTTTTGCATTTTTTTACAATAAGTAATCTTCCGGTCTCTAATTTTAAAATTGGTTTTGAAAAAAAAGAAGGTTTTTTAAATAAAATCTTTTCTTTTAGAGTTATAAATGATTTTGAATCCTTAAGCTGAGAAATATGTATCCAGCCGCTATTTTTTTTAAAATCAATAATTTTTCTAAAATTTTCTCTTTTATCTATTACTTTTACTGGTAAATGAATTTTTTTATATATATATTTTACTGGATAATCTAATCCAGGACCATATCGAACGTTAACTTTATTATTCTTTAATGATAAAAAATAAGCACTTTCTTTAGAATAAGAAAAATTTACAAAAAAAAAAATTATAAATAAAATATAAAAAAAAATTTTCATTTATTACATATACATTTATAATATTTCTTTAATTTAACTTTTCTAAAATTTAAGTCTAGAAAATTTAAAATTAGAATAAAACCTTGTAAATTTTTACCTATATTTAATATTTTTTTTAAAACTTCATTTGCTTGAAAAGTTCCAACTATGCCTGCAACAGTACCTAAGACACCTTCTGATTCACAATTTAACAAGTCATCTGACGGTTGGGTTTCTTGAAAAAAGCATCTTAAGCATGGTAACTTTTTATTTTTAAAGTCAAAACTAAAAATATGACCATCAAATTTACTAATAGCTCCAGCAATAAGTATTTTTTTATATTTTAAGCAAAAATCATTTAATAAAAATTTTGTTGCAAAATTATCTGATCCATCAATTATATAATCATATTGTTTGATTATTTTTTTAAAATTCAATTTATCTAATTTTAAATTAAAAATTTTAATTTTTGTATCAGAGTTAATTCGATTTAATATTTTTTTAATAATCAAAACTTTATACTTACCTACATCTTTCTTTTCGTATAAACTTTGTCTATGCAAATTAGATAAATTAACTTTATCGTAATCTGCTATACCAATCTCCCCTACACCAGCTCTAGTAAGAAATTCTGCTGCAGGGCAACCTAAACCTCCAGCACCAACAATTAAAACCTTAGATGAAAGAATTTTTTTTTGTCCTAAAATACCAATATCCTTTAAAACTATTTGTCTTGAAAATCTTTCGATTAAATTTTTATTTAGCTTTTTTTTCATTTCCCTGTTGAACCAAATCCACCTTTTCCTCTTACAGTATCAGGAAGAACTTCAACTTCTTCCAAGTTCATTTTATGGACTGGTGATAAAACCATTTGAGCTATACGATCTTTATTATTTATAATAAATTCTTCATTTCCATGGTTGAAAAGAATAATTTTGATTTCTCCTCTATAATCACTATCAATGGTTCCAGGGGTATTTAAAACTGAAATATTATTTTTTGCTGCCAAACCCGATCTTGGTCGGATTTGAATTTCATAATCGTCAGGGAAGGCTACAGATAATCCCGTAGGTATTAGACATGATTTTTTAGGACCTAAATTTATAGTCTTATCTATAAATGCCATTAAATCCATTCCTGATGCACCTCTTGTTTTATAAGAAGGTATTTCTACAGAGGGATCTAATCTTTTAATTAATACTTTTACCATCAAGTTTTAATTTAATTGGTTAATCACCCTATCAACTATTTCATCCGATATTGCAGATTTTTTCTTTTTATTCAATTTTTCGTTAGAAATTTTTTTGTCTTTATAGAAAATTTTAACTTCATTATAATCCGAATTAAAACCAATTGTTTTATCTGAAACATCATTAGCAACTATCCAATCACAATTTTTTGTAATTAATTTTTTTATTGAATTTTTTTCAACATTATTTGTTTCAGCTGAAAAACCTATTACAAGTTTTGGTCTTAGAGAGTTATGATTTGAAATATAGTTCAGTATATCAATATTCTTTTCTAGATTTAAATTTAAATCATTATTCTTTTTTAATTTTTCCATTTTTATTTCTTTCAATTTAAAATCTCCCACTGCTGCTGAGAAAATTGCAACATCAACAGGTAAACTTTTTTGTGTTGCTTTAAACATTTGATCTGCTGTTTCTACTTTAATTAAATTTATATCAGTACTAACATTTAAGTCTGTTGGGCCCGATATTAGAGTTGTTTCAAATCCATTTTTAGATAAAGATTTTGCTAATTCAAATCCTTGTTTACCACTTGACTTGTTTGAAATAAATCTAACAGGGTCGATGTATTCATAAGTTGGTCCTGCTGTTACTAAAGCTTTAAATTTTTTATTTTTATTTAAATCAGAAAAATATTTTTTAATTATTTTTATAATATCTTGAGGTTCTGTCATTTTTCCTTCACCAAACTCTCCACATGCCATATCACCTACTTCAGGACCAATTATTTTGTATCCACAACTCTTTAATTTATTTATATTATTTTTTGTTAAGGGATGTTCCCACATCCTAACATTCATAGCTGGAGTTAAAAAAATATCTTTATCAGATGCTAGAATTACTGTTGAGGCCAAATCATCTGAGGAACCTGTACTTAATTTTGCAATTGTATTAGCTGTTGCTGGAACAACTAATATTAAATCTGCCCATCTAGATAATGAAATATGATCCATTTTTGATTCATCTTCAGGATTAAATAAATCCTCATGTACTTTTTCTTGAGAAAGTGAGGAAATAGATAACGGAGTGACGAACTCTTTTGCACTTTTAGTTAAAATAGTCTTAACTTCAGCTTTTTCTTTTTTTAATAGTCTTATTACTTCTAAGCTTTTATATGCAGAAATCCCGCCACAAATTATTAACAAAATTTTTTTTTCTAACAAATTATTCATCGAGCTGATTAAAATACTAATAGACCAATAATTACAAGCAATAATAATCCAATAATGGTCTGATTTCTAAATGCAACAATTTCTGATTTTTTTTCAATTAGCGCTAAATAAGAGTTTGATGTTTCTGGAATTTGACCACTAGCTAAAAAAGATAGAGCTTGATTTGCCTTATCAATTAATTCTGGAAATTCAGGTAATTTTTTTATTGCTTCTGTTGTATCTTTTAATTTGTCATTTAATGAATTAAATGGATCTTTGCTTTCTTTTAACCAATTTTCCAAAACTGGCTTTGAAGTTTCCCATATATTAGTATTTGGATTTAATTTTCTTGCTACCCCTTCTACAACAACCATAGTTTTTTGAAGTAATAACAATTGTGGTTGAGTTTGCATATTAAATTTTTCTGTGATTTCAAATAATTGCTTTAATAGTTTACCACCTGAAATGTCCTTAACAGAATGACCAAAAATTGGTTCACCTATTGATCTAAGTGCCTGAGCTAAATCGTCCATGGGAACATTCTTGGGAACTAAACCAGCTAAAAGATGAACTTCCGCAACTTTTTTGTAATCTCTTTTAATAAATCCAAATAGTATTTCTGCCAAAAATCTTTTATTCAGCTTATCTAATCTTCCCATTATTCCAAAATCAATGGGTATAATTTGACTATTATTATCTATAAAAATATTTCCTTGATGCATATCTGCATGGAAAAATCCATCTCTTATTGCATGTCTTAGAAAATGTTGGATAATATCTGAGGCTATTTTGCTTGTATCAATATTTTTACTTTGCAATATTTCAGTTTCTCTGATCGAAACTGCTTCTATCCAGTCAAGTGTTAGCACATTTTCACTTGTAAAGTTCCAGTATATTTCTGGCACATTAAAACCTAAATCATTTTTAGTATTATCTGCATATTCGTTTGCTGCAGCAGCCTCAAATCTTAGATCCATTTCATGATTAGTAATTTCTTTAAGTAGAAAAACAACTTCAACTAATTTTAATCTCTTAGTTTTTTTTAAAATCGACTCGGTAAAGTAAGCAAGGAGCATTAAAGCGTCAATTTCATCATTAAATATTTTTTTTATATTCGGTCTTAGAATTTTTATTGCAACATCTTTTAAAATACCTTTGTCATTAATCTGAGCTTTATGTACTTGGGCTATTGATGCTGCCGCAATAGGTTCACTTATATTAATTAAAGAATCAAATATTTTATCTCCAAAATCTTTCTTGATTATTTTTTTTGCTTCATCTATTGGAAAAGGAGGAAGTTTATCTTGCAACGTTTCTAGTTGTTTAGATAATTCCTCACCAATAATATCAGGTCTTGTAGCTAAAAATTGTCCAAGTTTTATAAAAGTGGTTCCCATAGACTGCAAAGAATTAGAAAATCTTTCTTCTTCTTTTACATTAAAGTTAATCGGATCTTTTTTTGAAAAAGAAAAAGAAAATAACTTAAAAAATATTTTTATTACTAAAGGTGGCTTATGAATTTTTGATATTATATTTAAGGCGTCTGATTGTGCTAATTTTCTAGCAATTTTAAAAAGTATTATAAGTTTTTTAATCATTATAATTTCCAACCTGAATGAATAGCTACAATACCATTATTTAAATTTCTATAATTGCAATTTTCAAATTTATTTTTTTTCATTAATTCCAGTAATTCAATTTGGTTTACAAATTTATCGATACTATTTACTAAATATTCATATGGTTCTCTATGTCCAACTATTATTTTTCCAATTAAAGGAATAATTTTTGAATAATTTTTGTAAAAAAATTTAAGATTAGAGTTTTCAATTTTAGAAAACTCTAAACATAAAAATCTACCCCCTGGTTTTAATACTCGATAAGCCTCAGATAAAGTTTTATTTAAATTTTTTGTATTACGCATTCCGAAGCTAATTGTATAGAAATCAAAAAAGTTATCAGGAGCCTTTAAATTTTCGGCAGAACAAACTAGCCATTTAATATTATTAAATTTTTTAAGCTTTAACTTAGCAATTTTTAGCATATTGACATTAGAATCAACGCAGTAAATTTTTTCATTTTCTCCGACGCTGTCCAAGTAGATCTTTGCGATATCTCCAGTTCCACAGGCAACATCAATTAGCTTTTTGCCTTTATAAGGATTCATTAATCGTATTAAATCTTTCTTCCAAACTCTATGTATTCCTAACGACATAAAATCGTTCATCAGGTCATATTTGTTATATACTTTGTTAAATACAGTTTTAACTAATCCTTTTTTGTTTTGTAAATCCTGAAGCATGTTAAATTAATTATATATGTCTAATAATATAGTGTGAAATGCCAGAATTACCAGAAGTAGAAATTGTTAAACAATCATTAGATAAAAACATTAAATCAAAAACTATTAAAAAAGTAATAGTTAGAAATAGAAATTTAAGGATGAAAATTCCAAATAATTTTGAATTTCTCCTTAAAAATAGAAAAGTAAAAAAAATAACAAGATTCTCAAAGTATATCATAATTCATCTTTCAAATGACATATTTTGTTTAATACACCTAGGAATGTCTGGAACAATACATTTAGTAAAAAAAATAAAAAGAAATAAGTTTACCAATATTAGTTTTTATAAATCACCAAATTTACCAAAAAAACATAATCATGTAGAACTTATATTTAATGAGTTAAAAATAATATATAATGATCCAAGAAGATTTGGTTTATTTGAAATTATTAAAAATAAAAAAAAACTATCTAGTAGAATTAATCATTTAGGCCCTGAACCATTTTCTAAAAATTTCAGTTTTACTTATGTTAAAAAATATTTAAATAAAAAAAATAAAAATATTAAAAATTTTTTAATTGATCAAAAATTTGTATCTGGGATAGGTAATATTTATGCTAGTGAAATATTATATCTTTGTAAAATAAATCCTATAATTAAAGTTAAAAAACTAAAAAATAAAGATTATAAAAAAATAATCTATTATTCTAAATTAGTATTAAAAAAAGCAATAAAATATGGTGGGTCAAGTATTAGAGATTTTAAAAATATTTCTGGTAACAGAGGTAATTTTCAAAAAGAATTTAGAGTTTATCAAAGAGAAAATTTAAATTGTCTAAGGGAAGATTGTTCTGGTAAAATAATAAAAATAAATATCTCAAAAAGATCGACTTTTTTTTGCAATAAGTGCCAAAATTAATTAATTATTGTATTGACCACTTTAAATTCTCAAGTTATACCATTTTGCTCATGGCAAACACAAAATCTGCAATTAAAAGAATTAGAAGAATAGCTCGTCAAACAGCAGTAAATAAATCAAGAAAAAGTAAATTCAGAAATGCTATTAAAAAAATGAATTTAATTTTAGAAAGTAAGAAAAAAAAAGAAGCAATAGCTTTTTTACCTAAACTAAATTCTGAACTGATGAAAATTGCTAAGACTGGAATAATTAAAAAGCAAAATGCCTCAAGAAATATATCCAGAATAACAAAAAAAATTAATTCCCTTTAAATTTATCTACTAGAGGTTGACTCTAGGTTTTAAAAAAAATTTTTTTTTTAAAAGAAAGATTTTCTTTTTGAAAATAACTACCTAAAGTTGATTCAATTATAAAGATCTACAACTAAAAGTAATTATACTAAATATAATTTTTTTTTTCAAAAGTTTACAAGATATAGTTTAAATAAAATTATCAAAGAATATTTAAATAAATTTTTTCCCTCAGAGATTTTATTTTAAAATTAATTTTTTTTAGAAGATTGTTAGAAAAAAAATTCACTTACAGATTTTATTTATTTTTAAAAAATAGCAATTTTTTATTGCATTAACCTCATTATAGTTTTAATAAAAATTCCTTCTTAACATGAACAATAAAAATATTTTAAATAAAGAGACAAAAAATTTATCTAGCGAAACATTTGACTGGAGTATTGTCCAGTTAGAAATGAAAAAAAAATTAGGCAATGATATTTATGAAAGTTGGTTAAAAAAAATAAATTTTGTTGAAGAATTAAATAACTATATACTTTTATCAGTATCGACTAGATTTATAAGAGATTGGATTACCTCAAGATATTTAGATCAAATTTTACAAATAATTAAAATATATAAAAAAAATATTAATAGAATTGAACTTAAAATTGATGAAGCGATTGATAGTGAAATTAAACAAATTCCAAAAAATAAAAGTAATAATTTTAATCAATTTGATAATACTAATGTATCATTTATTAAAGACAGCTATCTCCAATATAATAGAATCGATTCAAATAAAAATTTTAAAAATTTTATAATTGGTTCAAGCAATAAGCTTGCATTTGAAGCTTCAATTAAAGTTGCAGAAAATATTGCCTACTATAATCCACTTTATATTTATAGCGGTGTTGGGATGGGTAAAACGCATTTATTGAATGCAATAGGATTAAATTTAAAAGATAAAAATAAAGTGATGTTTATTTCAGCTGAAAGATTCATGTATCAATTTGTTAAATCAATAAAATCAAATGAGATGGTAAAATTTAAAGAATATTTTAGAAATACTGATATTCTTTTAATTGATGATATTCAATTTATGAATGGTAAAGAAGCTATGCAGGAAGAGTTTTTTCATACTTTTAATGCGTTGTTGGATAAAGGTTCACAAATTATAATTTCAGCAGATAGACCGCCAAATAAATTATCAAGAATACAAGAAAGAATAAAATCAAGATTTTCAGGTGGGCTTGTAGTTGATATACAAAATCCTGATTACGATCTTAGATATAAAATAGTTAAAACTAAAATAGATGAATTGAATCTGGTTTATTCAAATCAATTTAAAATCTCTGAAGATATTAAAAAATTTATTAGTTATGAAATTAAAACTAGTATAAGAGAATTAGTTGGAGCAATAAATAGAATAGCATCATTTTCAAGAATTTATAACAAAATTCCAAATATTTCTGAAACAAAAATAATTTTAAAAGATTTATTAAATTTTACAGAAAATAAAGTTACAATTGACTATATCCAATCAACTGTGTGTAAGTTTTTTAAAATTAGCAAAAATGAAATGTTATCTTCAAGGAGATCAAGATATCTAGTAAGACCTAGGCAAACAGCTATTTATTTGGCCAAAATTCTAACTTCTAAATCGCTACCAGAAATAGGTAGAGAATTTTCAAACAGAGACCATACTACAATTATACATTCTGTTAAAACTATAGAGGGATTAAAAAAAGACAGTCCTGAAGTAAACAACAATATTGATGTATTGAAAAATCAGATTTTATATAATAAAGGAAATGAAATTTAACGTTAATCAGCAGGATTTACAAAAATCATTAAATTATTGTCAGGGTGTAATTGAAAAAAGGAGCACTTTGCCAATATTATCAAATGTACTTTTAGACGTAAGCAAGTCGAAGCTTACAATTACAGCTACCGATTTAGACTTAATTTTTGTACATGTGGTAAAGGATGTAGAAATAATTGAAGAGGGCAAAACAACAACTACCTCTTCAATAATGTATGACATTATTAGGAAATTTTCTTCAGGCAAAAAAATTAACGTATCACTTAGCAACGAGAGTAAGCTACAGTTAGAATCTGAAAAATCAATTTTTCATTTAAATTGTATAAATGCTTCTGAGTTTCCTGTCACCGACGAAAATTTTAATAAAAATGAATTTGCAGTTAAATCAAAGAAATTATTAAAACTTTTAAATAAATGTAAATTTTCAGTATCAAATGATGAAACTAGACACTACTTAAGTGGTATTTTTTTTCATCAAAATCAGATTGAAGATAAAATATTTTTAACTGCCGCTGCTACTGATAGTCATAGAATGTCTATATCAAAGTTAAGATTAAACGAAAAAGTAGAGTTTGAACCAATTATTTTGCCTAAAAAAACTATTTTTCAATTGTGTTCTTTACTAGAAGATTATGATGGTGACGTAAAAATCTCAAACGTGAAATCGAAAATTAAGTTTGAACTTAATAACAGTATTCTAATATCAAAATTAATTGATGGGAAATTTCCTAATTACGTCCAAGTTATACCAAAAAATAATGAAAAAAAAATGGAAGCTGATTTAAAATTATTTTTAGATTCTGTAGATAGAGTTGCTTCAGTTTCATTAGACAAAAAAGATGGAGTTAAATTTAATTTGAAAAAAGATTTGTTAAATTTATCTGTAAACAATGCAAATAGCGGAGATGGTAAAGAAAGTTTAAATGTTAAGTTTGATCATGATTTGGATATTAGTTTTAATTCAAGATATCTTATAGATATAGCTTCCCAACTTGATGGTGAAAAAATAGAAATGTTTTTTAATGAATCAGGATCTCCTGCTTTAGTTAAAGACCCTGCTGATTTTGACAGTATTTTTGTAGTTATGCCAATGAAAGGTTAACCCAAATAGTCAAGCTCTGCATAAATATTTTCCTCTAAATCTTTTAAAAAAATATTTTTATCTATACCTGGGTCAATAGGTTTTAAAATAGAAACTGTTAATTCTTTATTAGGTATTAATCTTCCTTTTTTTGGCCATACATTTCCAGAATTAATTGCAACTGGTTGACATTTTATTTTCAAATCTTCATAAATTCTTCCTACACCTTTTTTAAATGAAGATCTATCTTCAGGTTCTAATCTGGTTCCTTGCGGAAAAATTATTAAAGGTCTATCTGTTTTGTTGATTACGTTTAAAATCTCATTTGAAAAACCAATATTTTCTCTACTTATTTTGTTTCGATCTATTGAAATAGACCCAATTTTTTTTAAATACCATCCAAAAATAGGTATTTTGATAAGTTCTTTTTTTAAAATAAATATAGGTGAGTTGAAAATTGTTTGTAGAAAAAAAGTTTCAAACATTGATTGATGAGAAGAGGCTATAAAAAATTTTTTGTCTTTAATTATATTTTCTTTTCCTTTTATAATTATTTTTGTAGACATAAAAATTTTAAGACAAATTTCAGCCCAAAATCCCATTATTTTACCTCCTAATAAAACAATAGACTGAGGTAAAAGTAGAGAAGGTAAAAAAATAATACAAATTAAAATAATACCTGTGAAAAAAAAAATTGAAAATAAATAATTTCTTATCATTTTAATAAAAAACTAAATTAAATCTTTTAACTTTTGTCTTTTTCTAATAATACTAATTTTAGATCCTTTAATTAGAATTTCCATCGGAGATCGTCTAACATTATAGTTAGAACTCATAGACATTCCATATGCCCCTGCATCGCTAATTATTATTAAGTCTTTTTCATTTACAATTTGAAAATTTTTTGAATATAAAAATTTATCTGTAGTTTCGCATATAGGACCAACAAATTCATAATTTCTTTTTGATTTTTTAGATTTTTTTTTTGCAGGTAATAATCTATGTTTAGCACCATATAATGCTGGTCTCATAAAATCATTCATTCCTACATCTAATATAATAAAATCCTTATTTCTATTTTTTTTAATATATATAACTTTAGAAATAATAATACCCGTATCTCCAATTATAGATCTACCCGGTTCGAAAATAATTTTTGTTTTTTTTCTTTTCAAAAACTTTTTAATTGAAAAATTATATTTTTTGTAATTTAATTTTTTTGATTTATTATTGTAAGGAATTCCCATTCCTCCTCCCAAATCGATAAATTCAAATTTATGTTTTGATTTCTTAATTACTCTATCAACAATTTTTAACATATTCTCATATGGTCTATTTTCAACAATTTGACTTCCAATATGAACACTTAGACATTTTAGGTTAATATATTTTGAGTTTTTTAAATAATTTACTAATTGTAAAAATATTTTTTCATTAACTCCAAATTTATTTTCTTTTTTGCCCGTTGAAATTTGAATAAGTGTTTTGGCATCAGTATTTGGATTCAATCTAATACCAATATCTACGACTTTTTTTTTAAATTTAGCAATTTTTTCTATTTCTAAAATTTCACTTTTTGACTCTGCATTTATAAGTAATATTTTTTTATTTATTGCAAAATTAAGCTCATCTGAGGTTTTTCCAACCCCTGAAAAAACAATTTTTTTGGAGTTAATTCCTGCCTTCAAAGCTTTCATTAATTCTCCTTGAGAAACAACGTCTGCTCCACATCCAAACTTTTTTATTTCACGTAACAAATTTACATTAGAGTTAGATTTTACCGCAAAGCAAATCAATGGATCAATTGATTTAAAATTATTTTTAAAATTATTTATATTTCTCTTTAATTTTTCGTAAGAATAACAGTATAAAGGTGTATCAAATTTTTTTGCTAATCTTATAGCACTCATTTTATCTATGAAAAAACTTTTGTTGATATATTTCATTAATTTTTAACTTTTTAAATATTCTCTAAACTCTTTGAATCCATAGATATATTTTTCAGCTTTATATACTGGGTCGCCTTTTTTTCCACATGAAAATAGAAAAACTAAAACTAAAAGTAATGCTAAGGTTTTTTTTATCATTTTAAATCCTTTTTATGTTTAGTTATCATCTTTTTAATATTATCAAAAGCGGTTCCAGCATAAGATTTTTTTGAATTAATTGAATATTTTAGGTTGAAAATCTTTAAAACATCCTTTGAAAGTTTAGGTTCTATTTTCTTTAATTCATTTATATTTAAATCACTTAATTTTTTTTTATTTTTTTCGGCATAATTTACAATCGATGCAGTTATTTTGTATGCTTTTCTAAAAGGTATATTGTTATTCTGCACTAAATAATCTGCCAAATCTGTTGCAGTGATATATCCTATGCTAGCAAGCTCTAACATTTTTTGTTTGTTTGGACTAAAATTTTTTAGAATTTCATTAAGTATATTAATACAATTAATTATTATCTCATTAGATTTAAAAACTATTTCCTTATCATCTTGTAGATCTTTAAAATATGATAAAGGCAATCCTTTTAATATTGTTAACATAGAAAATAAATTTCCAAATGTAAAACCTGTTTTACCTCTTAAATATTCTAAAGGATCAGGGTTTTTTTTTTGAGGCATAATAGAAGAGCCAGTTATTATTTTATCGTTTAAATTTATTAGTCCAAATCCATCTGAGTTCCATATTATAAATTCTTCAGCTAAACGAGAAATATGTAGTGAACATACCGATACAGTATATAAAAAATCTAAAACAAAATCTCTATCTGCAACGGTATCAATTGAATTATTGGTAGGTTTTTTGAAGCCTAATTTTTTTGATGTAAAAAATCTGTCTATATTAAATGAAGTTCCTGATAAAGCTGCTACACCAAGTGGGTTTTCATTTAGATTTTCTAAATTATTTTTAAATCTTTGTTTATCTCTTTTAAACATTTCAACATAAGCCATTAAATAATGTGCAAAAGAAATTGGTTGAGCATTTTTTAAGTGTGTGAAACCAGGCATTATAGTTTCAACATTTTTCTCTGAAACCTTTAAAATTGTTTTAATTAAGTTACTTAGACTTTTGTCAATTTCAACAGTTGAAGTTTTTATCCAAATCTTAAAATCGGTTAAAACTTGATCATTTCTTGACCGAGCAGTATGAATATAGCCTGCTTCATCACCAATTAATTGAAACAATCTTTGTTCTATGTTCATATGTATATCTTCTAGTTCTTTATTAAATTCAAATTTTTTTTTTTTTATTTCTTTTTCAATTTTATCCAAGCCGTAAGTAATTTTATTCTTTACTTTGAATGAAATAATCTTTTGCCTGAACAGCATTTCAACATGTATTTTCGAAGCCAAGATATCTTCTTTATAAAGTTTCTTATCGATATCTATAGAACTTCCAACTTTTCTAAATAAAAATGAAGTATTCTTTTTAACTCTTGTACTCCAAACTGTATTATTGTTTTTATTTTTGTTCATGATATTTAACTATACTCATTTGATATGAAATTTTTAGTATTAAAATTCTCAGCAATTTTTCTTTATTTAATATCAACAACTTTGTCTTATTCAATAGAGAAACCGAATATTAAAAATATAGTAGTAAATAATGATCCAAAAAGTTATAAAAATGTTATTTTTAAAGACGTAAATGATATTATAATAAATATTGATAGCTTTAAAAATAAATTATTAATTCTTAATTTTTGGGCAACTTGGTGTGCTCCCTGTAAAAAAGAGATGCCATCGTTGGATCTATTGCAGGCAAATAAAAATTTAAATAATTTAAAAATCTTTCCTATAAATGTTGGCCGAGAAGACTTGAAAAAATCAATAAGATTTTTTGATGAATTAAACATAGAAAATTTAGAAATTTATCATTCTTCATCTAATGAGTTACCAAAAAAACTTTCTTTAGTTGGGCTTCCAACTACTATTTTAATAAATAAAAATGGTGAGGAATTTGCTCGCATTATTGGAAAAGTTGATTTTAATGATAAAGAATTTATTAATTGGTTAAAAAAATATAATTAAATGTTTAGTTTAAACACAACCATAATTGAACCAGAAAATAGAAATAAAATAACTAGTGCAATAATTTTACTTCATGGGTATGGAGGAGATGGTAAAGATATAAGTGTTTTAACATTAAATTGGAAAAGATTTTTACCTAATAATATTTTTTTATGTCCTGATGGCCATGAGAAATGTGCAATTAGTCCAAGTGGTTTTCAATGGTTTGATTTAAGCAAAGAAGATCCTAAATATATATTAGAAGAGTCAAAAAAAAGTGAACTAATAGTTAGCAAATATATAAACGAGGTAAAAAAAAAATATAATTTGGAAAATTCTCAGATTTGTTTATCAGGTTTTAGTCAAGGCTGTATGCTATCAATAAATTTAGGATTGACTAGTAAAGAAAATTTTAATTGTGTTGTAGGATTTTCAGGGAAAATAATAAATAAAAATGATATTTTAAAAAGACAAAATTCAAATACTAAAATGCTATTAATACACGGTGATAGTGATGAGATTGTTCCTTCAACTAGTTTATTAGATGCAAAAGATTTTCTTATGAGAAATAATATTGAAGTATCAACTAAACTACTAAAGAACTGTGGTCATCATATACCAGTTGAAGCATCTAGTTTTGCATTACAATACATAAAAAAAAACTTAATAAATTAACAAAACTTTAATAAAGATTTAGTTCTATTGATTAATAAAATAATTTAAGTTAATCTTTATTAAAATATGACTTTTGTTGATCAAAATATTTCTTTAGAAAAATGCCCAGCTTTAGTTTTAAATGCTGACTATAGACCTTTAAGCTACTATCCGTTATCACTTTGGAGTTGGCAAGATTCAATAAAATCAGTTTTTCTGGATAGAGTGACTATTGTTAGCAATTATGACCGAGTTATAAGAAGTCCTTCATTTTTTATGAAACTACCAAGTGTTATTGCTTTAAAAAGTTATATAAGACCACTTTCAAATCCTAACTTCACAAGATTCAATGTTTTCTTAAGAGATAAATTTTCGTGCCAATATTGTGGTAGTAAAAAGGAGCTAACATTCGATCATTTACTTCCGAGATCAAAGGGGGGTAAAACTGATTGGGATAATGTTGTTACGGCATGTTCAAGTTGTAATGTCAAAAAAGGTGGACGTCTTCTCGAACGTTGTGGAATGAGCATAAATCAAAAGCCTTTTCAGCCAACTACAGAGGATTTACATCGAAATGGTAAAAATTTCCCCCCAAATTTTTTGCATAAGAGTTGGATGGATTATTTATATTGGGATGTTGAGCTAGAGCCTTAATTAAATTTTTTCAGAGACATTAATTGCTATTTTTGATCCAGTTTTTATTATTTTATCTAATACTGAATAAATACCTTCTTTTGTAGCACCTTTTTCATAAGCAATATCTTTATGGTGCAATTCATCAGATCTAAATTTTATAATTTTTTCCTTTAAAATTTTTTCATCAGATTCTAATTGTTCAATTTGGTTTTTATAATGTTCATCAATCACTTCCTCAACTGAAGCAGTACAAAGCATTGCAGCTTTTTTTCCTAATATTGTAGATCCAAAACCTAAACCAATGCCCAATAAATCCCATAATGGCAATAGTTTTGTAGGTTTAATATTTCTTTTTTTAATTTCATTTTCAAAATACTGACAGTGTTCTTTTTCATGAATTCTCATATCTTCAATTGTTTTTTTAAGATTTTCATCTTTTACTATTGTGTTTAGAGCTAATAATTGACCTTCATATATTTTGACTGCACCACGCTCTCCTGCGTGATCAACCCTTATAAATTCTTCAAGTTTTTTTTTATTTGTTTTTGCCATATTTAAAAAATAATTTTATTAATATAACACTAATTATCAATGAAATAATTGTATTTATTGAAGCAAGCGAGAAACCAAAAATTCTAAAAGATACATCCTTACAACTTATAGATTGTTGTTTTAGCTCTTCTAATAGATTTTCTTTCGATAAACTTAAGGTATCATCTGTCACATCACAAACTAGAGACTCTTCAATAAATCCTTGTTCGATACCGAAGTGATAAAAAGATAAAATTGAAGAAAATACAAAAATTAAAAATAATAAAAAAATGAATTGCTTTTCAAACTTTTTTAAAAATAAATTTAAAAAAATGATTACTATTACTAAAAAATATGGAATTCTCTGTATTAAACAAAGATTGCATGGTTTATGCCCCAAAACATATTCAACATAATAAGCAAAAAAAAGTGCGAAAATACAAAAAAATAGAATTACGTATAATATAGTTTTATTTTTTATTTGGTTCATATTATTTAATTATAAAATATATAATTAAAGCAAAAGTCACAATTATTAAACCTATTATAGTGAACCATTGTGCTCCTTTTTTTTCTAATAAATTTATAAATTTTTCTCCATATTTTTGGGTAAAAAAAGCAACGATATAAAATCTTAAACCACGTGCAATTAGACTAATAATCAAAAATATATATAAATTAAAATTTATCATTCCACTTGCTATTGTAAAAACTTTATATGGAAGAGGCGTAAAACCAGCTAAGAATAATGTAGCAAGCCATAACAATATACCCTTTTCTGAAGAAAGACTCGATTGCAAGCTTAACAATTTATTTTCATAACCGTAAAAATTTATAACTTTCATTGAAAGCTCTAAAAAGGCCGACCCAATAAAATAACCAAATAAACCTCCAAATACTGAGAAGCAAGTAGCTATTAAAAATATTTTTATATATTCATCTTTTTTTGCAATAACCATTGGAATAATCATTATATCTGGAGGTATTGGAAAAAAAGAGCTTTCAATAAATGAAACTATAGCTAAAAAAAATTTTGAACTTTTATGTGCTGCTAATTTTAAACATTTTTTAACTAGTTCTTTAAACATTTTTTGGTTTTAATACAATTTCAGTTCTTATACTATTTATTTTTAAAAGATTAACTATGAAAATTAGGGCGAATGGCGGAACTGGTAGACGCGCACGACTCAAAATCGTGTTTCGCAAGA
>MDTB01005668.1_pt1 | contig 19192 bp, 19 predicted proteins | sample 811161 | NCBI WGS metagenome assembly MDTB01 (sample SAMN05326650, study PRJNA326480) | marine metagenome | isolation source: seawater | place: Mediterranean Sea | collected 2009
ATTGTACCTTGGACCGGCAATTCATTCATATTAATCCCGAGGCGGCAGCGAAAACGCCCTTTGGCGGGACAGTAGCACATGGTTTTTTGACTCTTTCGATGCTCTCTTATTTCTCTGAGAGCTTTAACCTCGTAATGGAAGGCATTTATATGGGAGTTAACAAAGGTTTCGATAAGGTGCGGTTTGTTGCTCCGGTGAGAGTTGGCAGCAGAATCCGTTGTCGTGCCACTATTTTGGATATTTCAGAAAAGCGGCCTGGTCAATATGATTTAAAAGTTGAGGCGACGGTTGAGATTGAAGGTGGCGAAAAACCAGCCATGGTTGCTGAGTGGTTGACATGTCAAATGACAAACTAGCAGTTATTTTGGAGAGAAATGATGGATATTGATTTTACTGACCGAGTTGCGATCATAACGGGTGCCGGAAATGGCCTGGGCCGTTCGCATGCACTGGCACTGGCTCAGCGTGGCGCAAAAGTGGTGGTGAACGACGTGGGTGGTGCGCGCGACGGTACGGGCACATCGACTGCAGCCGCCGATGATGTGGTAAAAGAAATAAAAGCATTTGGTGGAGAGGCTTTCTCGCACTTGGCTAACGTTGCAAATTATGAAGAAGTGCAAGACATGGTGGCTGAAACGCAAGCTAAGTGGGGTCGCGTTGATATTCTAATTAATAATGCTGGAATACTTAGAGATAAGTCGTTTAGCAACATGGATTTAGCTGATTTCCGACTCGTAATAGACGTCCATCTGATGGGATCGGTTAACTGCACCAAAGCGGTGTGGGATATAATGCGGGTACAAAACTACGGCCGTATAGTTATGACAACCTCTGCCAGCGGTATGTATGGAAATTTCGGCCAGACAAACTATGGTGCAGCTAAGATGGCAGTACTCGGACTCATGAATACCCTTGTGTTAGAGGGGAAAAAATATAATATCCATGTTAACGCTCTAGCTCCGACTGCTGGCACTCGGATGACAGAGGATATTTTACCCATGCCTATAATTGGTTTTATGACACAGGAATCTGTGAGTGTTGGAGTTTTATTGCTCTGTGACGAGAACGCCCCAACTCGGACAATCCTGTGTGCCGGCGCTGGGGGTTATGCGACGGCCGCGATGTTTGAGACAGATGGCATATTTTTATCCACAGCAGATCGGAGCCCTGAAAATATTCGCGATCATTGGGAGTCCTTGAACGATATTTCTAAACATAAGGCGCTGCAGTCTGGTGGAAAGCAAACTGAGAAATTTGTTATGAAGGCGATGGCCCACATGCAATCCTGAGCTGATAACCGGCCTACTTTTTATCAAAATCAATTGAGTTATTATTAATTATTTGGGGGAAACTATTATGAGAGAAGCAGTTATTGTGTCCGCAGCTAGGACACCAATTGGCAGGGCATACCGAGGTGCTTTTAATAATCTTGAATCACCCTCAATGGCATCATATGCCATATCTGCCGCGGTTGAGCGAAGTGGGGTCGACCCCAATGAGATAGAGGATTGTATTTTTGGGGCTGCTATGCAACAGGGCACTCAGGGTTTTAATCTGGGTCGTCAGGCAGCGATTGCCGCAGGGTTGCCTGTAAGTGTCGCCGGAACAACGGTTGATAGGCAGTGCTCTTCAGGTCTAATGAGTATAGCTATGGGCGCAAAGCATATTGCTTTGGATGGTGCATCAGTGGTGATTGCCGGCGGATGCGAGTCGATCAGTCTCGTTCAAAATGAAAATATGAATGCCCACCGTTTGATGGATCCAAAGTCTGTTGAGAACGCTCCTTCAATCCATATGCCTATGCTTGATACTGCGGAGGTGGTCGCTAATCGATATAGTATTTCTCGAGAGGCCCAAGATGAGTATGCAGTAACTTCGCAGGCTCGTACGGCAGCAGCTCAGCAAGCAGGGAGATTTGATGCTGAAATAGTTCCGGTGACTGCTACTAAGCTAGTAACTAACCGAGAGACAGGTGAGGTTACAAAGGAGGAAGTCACCTTAATCAAAGATGAAGGAAACCGCCCGGGAACTAGCTTAGAGGCACTATCCGGTCTCAAGGTTGTGCGCCCAGGAGGCACTATTACGGGTGGAAATGCGTCCCAACTGTCGGATGGGGCTGCTGCGGTTGTTCTAATGGATGCCAAGCAGGCAGAAAGACGCAATATAGAACCTATCGGAATTTACAGGGGAATGGCTGTGGCCGGTTGTGAACCAGATGAAATGGGGATTGGGCCTATTTTTGCTGTTCCCAAATTGCTTGAGCGTAATGGTCTGTCTATGGATGACATAGGTATCTGGGAATTGAATGAGGCATTTGCAGTCCAAGTTATCTACTGTCGTGACAAGTTAAGTATTGATCCAGATCGACTCAACATTGACGGTGGTTCAATTTCTATAGGTCACCCTTATGGCATGAGCGGGACTAGGATGACAATGCATGCGCTGATAGAAGCAAAGCGTCGTGGTGAGAGGTATGTGGTGATCACCATGTGCGTAGGGGGTGGTATGGGTGCAGCTGGGCTTTTTGAGGTAGCTTAGATATGTTTAAGCATTTGATTTCGGTTGCTCAATCATCGGATCAGATTCCGTTGAAGTTTAATGGAAGCCACCTATGCTTAGAGTCGCTATAAGGGTATGTCTTGAATTATTAATGAAGACTACTGTGCTATTTGATGTGTAAGATTTCGCAGGGAGGGTAGCCGCAGCCACTGGAGCTAATTCTGCAATAGGCGGGGCACTCGCGAAGACACTGCTCGAGCAAAGGTGCAATATTGCATTGGGGAGAGGGATAGCGAATCGCTTCGCTCCCTCCGTAGAGAGCTAGTCTCTGAAAATTGGCGCATATTGATCCGCGTCATAATAATGGAGCTTGATGTATCGGAGCCGGAAGAATCAGTGTCGGTTGCGACGTTTGTCCAGAGGGACCACATCTTAGTTAATCTGCTGTTCAACAATGCTAGGGTCGTCACCAGTTGACTTTTTAATGATCTTCATCTTGAAGAAATCCACCGCGTATTCACAGTTAATTATTAGGGGGCGGATTTCGGATGTAAGGCCTCCTTACCATTATTGAGTGCGTTTAGCTTTGCGGTGATTGTGAATATCAGAACGTTTTCTCTCTGTTTTCTTCGCCGTTGAAAACTAATCACCCAAGCTCTAATTTTGCTATGGATGATCTCCATGATGCCCTGAGGAGTGAAGTAGCTTACTTGGGAGGTAGTATCACGGCCTTTTACGTGTTTCCTACTCGCGTCAAAACTAATATTGGAGTAAATGCCAAGGTTATTTTGAAATCCGATAGCCATATCACCTTCGAAAATTAAAGGAAAAAATTGAGGCAGCATTTCTTACTGGTGCTGATGAAGTAGTAGCGGATGCGTGCATATGATCAGAAACGGCAGGGCTAGAGTTTTTGAGGGATGTGTCTCAAGGCTTGCTGATATTTTGGGTATACTCCTCTCCGTCGCCTATACAAAGTTTTTACACATATTCCAATCAAGTAATTTAGATATGCGAAAAAGCGTCCGGCTTATTTGGGTCGCTTTGCTATCATTACATTGGCGTTAATTTGCGCTCTAGCACTCGTGTTGGGATGATTTTTGCTTGGTTTTGAAAGCGTATGGTATTGAGATCAGTATTTATATTACCTGAGTCGGTCGAGAGAGATGGGTGGCTGATTATATCTGCCAGTATGAGCCATCGTCGTGAGATGATTGCCGCAATGAAGGGTTGCGTTCAAACAAACGGCGGGTCTATCGTTTGATTGTTGAATTGAGTGCAATTCCTGCTTAGATTATATCATCTCAATTTCTCGCTTAATCTCGCAAAAGAAAGAGGACGGTATTTGGCTGGCAGTCTCAAATGATCACCTTGGTCCTTATAAAATACATGATGCGGGGGTGTCGGAGTTGAGGGACAATATTCGATGACGAACATTACGGCATTGCAGCTGCAACAATCGCTTATGGTCTGCGTAAGGTTGCCATGCCGATTAATAATAATATTTGTGCTATGATCAAGATGTTTGAAACTAGTATTTCGCTAAACTAGGACAGTGATTAGATATTAATTGCTCCTATGCCGCTTTGTGAGATTTCTACTTTAATTACGAATGTGTTTTCGGACGTTTTGCTTCACTGACATGGCTACATTGAGTACCCTGTTCCAAGGTTTGATGGCTTGTAAAGAATTTTCCTTGTCGATTTTTCGTCCGTAACTGGTATTGTTGTCAACTAACCTCATTAATAGAGGAAATCAGTAATGGATGCGAACGCAGGACCGCTTCAAGAATTTATGAGGGATATGAATTGTTTGAGTTATGAGTAATGCATGCTTTCGACTTACCTAATGCATATCGTTATGGCAGCATTATTAGTAGTATGGCCTCTCAGAAAATTAAGTTATTCGAGCTAGATAATTTAAACGTTAATTTAGGTGGAAAGGGTAAAATGCGCGCGCGTGGCCCGAGCGATCTTATGTTTGTTGCCGTTACGCTGATCCTGATGTCTGTTTGTTGATGTTGAGAGATGATTTCGAATCGGAAACGTCGGAGTGGTGCACTTGGCCGAACTTTGAATATCGTCAACCTTACTGAGGATGTGGCACTTTTTTTTGCGATTCAACGTACATCTTTACGAAATAAAAAAAGTGATATATGGCTTGGATGATGAGTTGAAGTGTCCGGCGGTGAGAATTGCCGATTATAAATCGGGGCAGGCGACAAAGCGTTATGTTGCGCAGAAATTACGGTCTGGCGTAATTGTGTTTAGGGGGCTCAGAGGATGATTGAAGCGCTTGGAAGAGAAGGATTTAGTAGGGCGAATGCTACGCTTTTTACAAAAGCGAATGGACTAACATTCGCTTATGAAACTTTTGGGCATAAGAAAGATTGTCCATTAATTCTTGTTGCTGGATTGAACAACCAATTGGTACGCTGGCCGGTCGCTTTTTGTGAAGCTCTTGTTGATAAAGGGTTTTATGTCATTCGATTTGATAATCGAGATATTGGTCTTAGTGAGTGGATTGAATCTTCTCGCTCTCCAGGTTTAGCGCATCAATTTATGACGAAGTTTTTCGGTGTGCCTATTACCATACCCTACACGCTTGGTGATTTGGCAAAAGATACCATTAGCATTTTAGATGCGCTTGAGTTACCAGCGGCTCATTTAGTAGGTTTTTCGATGGGTGGTATGATATGTCAAATAGCTGCAGGTAGATATCCCAAAAGGGTTTTGTCATTAACCTCAATGATGTCAAACTGCGGGGCTTACGGTTCGGGCAGGCCGACTTTTAGGGTTTCACTTCAGATGATAAAAAGGCCCTCAAAAACAAAGTCTGCAGTAGATAATTCGGTAGAGACCTTACAGATGATTGGTAGTCCAAAGTATCCCGTCTCTGACGGATCCCTACGTGCAATGATTGTGGCAGAGGCAAAACGCGCGCGAAATCCGCATAGTTATTTCCGGCAGATAGCCGCTATCAATATTGCCGCAGATCGCTCGGACCTGTTAAAAAGTTTAAAGATGCCTGTATTGGTCATAAGCGGCGAGGATGACCCACTTGCGCAGGCTGATGGGGGTATTGCAACTGCATCGTATATTCCTCATGCAACTTTGCGGATTCTTCCGGGGGTTGGACATGATCTGCCTAAGCCTCTATTAGGTGATTTCGCGGCTATGATTGCTGAAAATATAATTTCATAATTAGCATGAATAGTCCGTACTCCCTTAAATTCCTTACACTCAAATACCGGCAAGTTATCACATTCTAATGTTAGCATGCGTTAATTTGGCGCAGCGCTGTTTGCTTGTGGTATTTTTCCTGAAGTCGGTCCAACGGTAAACATCCTCGGACCACGTAATGGGACCGCGATAACGTTCAATGCTAGAGGGCCCCAAACGAAAGGTTTCTGAACATAGCTTTGATCGAAAACCGGGTAAAGGAAACGGGTCAGTTGATTACTCTTTACCTACTACGATTGTTATTTTTTTAGGAGTCTCTTAAGGGTACGTGTCGGGCGTCGCCTACGTCCATGCATGTAGTTGAGCATCGTACTTTTTTATGTGGATGACAGTATGTCCATTAGGACAAAATGTGCATATTTGTACGGAAGAGGTAAGGTAAATGTGTCCTACTTCTCTATGGGCCATCAAAATAAACGGACCAGTGAAAGTTATGCCGTTAGAGCTGAGGTGATAAACCGACTCGATTGGCTTAGTATCGGCTTGATTATGCGAAGTGGCTATGAAGTTGAGCTTTCGTATCAGTCGAGTAGGACACTTGATGTTAGCGATATTGTTGGATATGGGTCGGGAGACACGGAGCTTTAAAATTTGGAGTTTTACGGATAGTACGCTTGATTACCGATTGATTTTCCTTTAAGCGCCAATGGCCCGGATGATACGAAGGTAGTAGCCATCAGCCGCGTTAGTGTATGTGGTAGGAAGACCGTGTCCACCCTGTTCTATGCCACAAAACCAAAGTGATTAAGGCAAAGCTGCCTGGGGGGCTTTCCAATGAACGTTTTTTTTAAACAGCTAGCTGTTGGAACTTAAAAGACACTCACTCATAGAATTAGAATGATATGATCCGAAAAAATAGTGAAGTGATGCTTTAAACCTCTAGTTTGATGCGTGGAGAGCTTTATTTAGTTGGATGGCATTATAATTTGTCAGACATTCGACTCTCCCACTTATCGAATTTCTCCTGAATAGCAGGTCATCTTTATGTGAGAGTTCATTCGCCTTAATCGCTGCACTTTCAGATCCATCAGTTTTAATGGTAACTACCTTGGTACCCGCAGTAACGTAAAGACCCGCCTCAATTGTGCATCGATCTCCGAGGGGTATCCCCAGTCCAGAATTTGCCCCCAACAGGCATTGTGAACCGAGTGATATGACCATATTACCACCGCCCGATAAGGTGCCCATTATTGAGGCGCCTCCGCCGATGTCAGAACCTGATCCACATAAAACGCCGGCTGAAATTCTACCCTCCACCATATTTGGCCCTATCGTACCAGCATTAAAATTAACAAATCCTTCATGCATCACCGTTGTGCCCTCTCCAAGGTAAGCACCCAATCTTACTCGAGATGCATCAGCTATTCGCACACCAGACGGAACGATATAATCAACCATCCTTGGAAATTTATCTATACAGTTTACTGATAATATCTGACCTCTGAGTTTCGCCTCCACAGTTCGGCTGGCTAGCTCTTCCACATCAATAGGCCCCGCGCTTGTCCAAGCAATAGTTTTTAGGGTAGTGAATATTCCATCTATGTTCGTGTTGTGGGGTCGGACAAGTCTATGTGACAGGAGTTGTAGCTTAAGATATGCCTGAGGAACGGACGTTGGTGCCTCATCACCGATTAACATTACTGCAACGAGAGGTCGATCAGAGGCTGATAGCATCCTGAGGCTATCAGCAATTAGCGTGTCTCCGCTGGTTCTTAATGCGGATTCTAACGCAATAACCTGATTATTATTCAGCTCGATGTCCACGGTCTGGTCACCAAGGACTGCCATTAAAACCTCACTAATCTCAGGATCAGGATTAAACTGGGGAGCAGGAAACAGAACCTCCAGCCACTCGCCTTTCTGATTTTTGCTACCCACCCCAATGCCGAAGCTGTAAATTTTATTCATATATCCTTCTCTTTCTTATTATTTAGAACTATTTTCTGTCCATAGAATAGTGCAGAATAACTTTCCTCTCTAAAACCGATTATTAGAGTCTCTTCATAATCTAGGACAGGCCGCTTGATTAGCGTTGGTTGCGCCCTGAAAAAATCTGCTACATTAGTTTTGGAGACTTCCTGTTGTTTTTCTAAAGACAGCCTCTTCCATGTGAGTCCCCGACGATTTAAAAATGTTTGCCAATCTCGGCGTTGAATCCAGCTATTTATGGTTGAATATTCTAGGCCGTCTTTCCTTAAATCATGGAATTTATATCCAACGCCCGCATTTTTAAGCCATTTGAGAGCAAGTCTTACTTTATTGCAATTATGAATTCCGTACAGCGTCGCCAAAGTTTTTTCTCTAAAAACTAAAGAATAAGAAGCATAACAAAGTTCAGGATGTTAACACCAGAGCAAAAACAATGAATTGTATAGCTGCATAGTTCAGGCCTTATGAGCTACAAACACCATTTTTCTGTTCGGATAACAATGTCGACAAATTTCGCAAACCCTACCGTCACAGCCTCTCGCTGTACAAAATTCTCGCCCATAAAATATCATTTGTAGGTGGAGGGAATTCCAAGAGTCTTTTGGGAAAGATTTTTTGAGATCACGTTCAGCACCTGTAACGTTTTTTGATTTGGTTAGACCCCATCTTTGAGCGAGGCGAAAGATATGAGTATCAACAGGAAATGCTGGGATGCCAAATGCTTGTGACATCACAACGCTTGCGGTTTTATGACCAACTCCTGGTAATGCCTCCAGCTGATCGATTTCTTGCGGTACCTCTCCTCCATGACAGCGAACTAAAATTTTAGACAGCTCCGAAATCGCATGAGATTTTTTAGGGGCCAGGCCACACGGTCGAATTATTTTATGAATGGTGTCAACTGGCACTTTAATCATATCAAAAGGATTGTTTGCTACACTGAAGAGATATGGCGTTACCTTATTGACTCGGACGTCTGTACATTGAGCGCTCATTAGTACGGCGATCAACAGCTGATATGCAGACTCGTGTTTGAGTGGGATTGGCGTTTCGGGATACAAGCTCTGGAGTTTCTTTTTGATGTATATGGCTCGCTCGGCTCTGCGCACTAGAGTCCCTCAACATAATTAATGATGCGCTCTGCGGCCTCAATACAGTCGTCCAATTCCGCGACAAGCGCCATCCTTATCCTATTCGTGCCCGGATTCCCTGAGGACGTTGTTCGACCCATATACTGTCCGGGTAAAACTGTTACATTTTTGCTTTGATATAGATCCCTGCAGAACTTAACATCGTCGATCGGTGTTTTTGGCCACAGATAAAAGCTGGCTCTCGGAACGAAAAATTCTAAAGTAGGCTGGAGAATAGCAGTTACCTTTTCAAATTTTTCTCTATAATTTTTCCGATTTGCAATGACGTGCGATTCATCTCTCCAAGCAGCTATTGATGCGGCTTGCGTAGCTGGTGACATAGCGCATCCATGATAAGTACGATAAAGTAGAAATTGCTCAATGAGAGCACGGTCACCAGAAACACATCCCGATCGAAGGCCCGGCAAATTCGAGCGCTTTGAAAGGCTGTGAAAAATAATGGATCTTTTAAATTCGTTATTACCAACTATTTTGCATGCATCTAAGAGACCGATTGGGGGTGATGTTTCATCAAAGTAAATTTCTGAATAGCACTCGTCACTTACGATTATGAAATCGTATTTTTCGGCGAGTTGAAGAGCAAGACACATCTGATCAATCCCAATACAGGAACCGGTTGGGTTGCCCGGAGAGCAAAAATGCAAAATCTGGCAGCGCTCCCATATTTTTGCTGGTACCATTGAGAGATCGGGGAGAAAATGATTGTCTTCATGGCAGTCTAAATACCAGAGTTCGGCTCCAGCAAGAATGGCTGCGCCTTCGTAGATCTGATAAAAGGGGTTGCAGGTAACGACTAGCGGAGTATTTTTAGGATTTATACATGCTTGAGTGAATGAAAAAATGCCTTCCCGCGTCCCATTTACTGGGAGGATCTGAGTATCTGGGTCAATCGATCCCGACGTCAGATTATACCGGTTTTCAAGCCAGCCGGCGGCAGTAACCCTAAGAGTATTACTACCTTTTATTGTTGGATAATGACCAAGATCGTTGCGCGCGCGGCTCAGTGCTTGAAGCACGAATTCGGGTGGTTTATGCCTCGGCTCTCCAACGGAAAACTTTATAGACTTGAATTTCGAATTTGTGGATACTGGTTCCAAAAGTTTTTTAAGACGTTCAAAAGGATATTCTTGTAATCTAAGTAGCGCGGGATTCAATTTTGTCAGCTCAAATGATTGGTAGATTATAGATAATACTTAAGGGCCATCGCTTAAGCAGCGAATTTAATATTTTATTGGTTACGTGAATCAAGTTCCTCACAAATCGTTTTTGAAAGCTCTTGGCAAACATTTTGATCATTGATCGGCTTGTAGTTGGAATTGGTCAAATAAAAAATATCTTCAACCTGCTCTCCTAGGGTGGAGATTTTAGCAGTAAGGAGCCGGAGATTAAAGCGAAAGAATATACTGGCTAGTAGTGCCAATAATCCCGGCCTGTCCGGAGTGAGCACCTCGAGAACAGTCGTATTATTTTCTAGATTACTGCTAAAGATCGCTTTGGTTTTACGTTTGAAACTCTTTAATCGCCTTGGCGTTCTCCGACTGGGCGCATTAGAAAGAGTTTGAGGGTTGATGATTGCTCTGGATAATGACTCCGTTATTCTTTCTCTTAACCGGCTTTCATTACTAATTGGCTTGCCATCCGAAGTAAGTACGTAAAAGACATCAAAAGCATCTCCATTACCATTCGTATGAAGTCGCGCGTCTTGAACGTTTAGCTCGAGTTTTTCGAGTGCCGCAGCGATCACAGCAAGCGTATTCTGGATATCTTTCGAGAACACGAAGATCTGTGTTGCGATCGGTACCTCGATACCGATATTTTTAAGTAAAATTATGTGGTTATTTTTTGAGGTTGGGATGTCTTTAACTTGAAAGTTTTTAATAATCGCAGAGGTATACCTTACGATATCCTCTGTGGTTTCGCGAAGAAAGAACTCCGATCCGAGTTCAGCCCAAACACTCTCAGCTGCTGAGGACGAGATTCCAATTTCACCCAGACGACGAAAGATTTTTTGTTTTGCATTCGCTGACCAACGATTTTTATCCATTGGAGTGAGGTTTACTCGATTTAAATAACGGTTGGTTGCCGTGTAGAGCTTCTGCATCAGCGATCCTTTCCACTCGGTCCATAGATTTGGGTTGGTAGCATTAATATCTCCTACGGTTAAAACATATAAAAAATCTAAGTGCATGGTATTGCCAACGATTGATGCGAATTTACCGATTACTTTTGGATCTGAAACATCCTCTCGTTGTGATACGGCCGACATCAACAAATGATTTTCGATTAACCACTTAAGTAATTCTTCCTCTTCAAGTGTAAGCTCATGTAGTTTTGCAAATTTTACAACCTCGGCTCCTCCCAACTTAGAATGATCGCCGCCGCGGCCTTTTGCAATGTCATGGTATAATGCTGCTATGACAAGAAGCTCCGGTTTGGATAGATTTTTGAAAATATGCGATGGTATCGGGAAGCGTTTAGCAACTTCCGGCCGAGCCAGACGTCGAATATTTTCGATTACCTTTAAGGTGTGCACATCAACTGGATATATATGGAACAAGTCATGCTGCATTTGCCCAATTATTTTGCCGAAAGCTGGAAGGTACTTTCCAAGAATTCCATAACGGTTCATCCTGTTGAGCTGCACCGATAACTTATATGGGGACCTTAATAACCTTAAAAATAGGTTTTGATTATCTTTGCTTGATCGAAATTTTTTATCTATAAGGTGAGCGGATTGCAGTAGCTTTCGAATCACAGATGCTCTGATTCCGTTAATGTTGTCGTTCTCGCCAAGAATTACAAAGAGTTCTAGCATAGTAGATGGGTGATCGTGGAAGATTGACTCAGAAACAGTATCTATGAGATCTCCACGAATAACAAAGTAGTTATTGAACGGTTTAATTTTGACATTTGTTTTAGTTTTATAAATTACTTCATTTAGATATTGATGTAGTACATCTGTCAAACCCCGTATGGAGAGTAGAGTTCGGTAATATCTTTGCATAAATTTTTCAACCCCAAGTTTACCCTCACTATCTTGGTAGCCAAGTAATACCGCCAATTTACGTTGGTGGTCAAACAGAAGCCGTTCTTCTTGTCGTCCCGCGATAATGTGAAGTCCATACCGAACCCTCCAAAGAAATTCTTCATCTTGATACAACCTGTGATATTCATCCTCTAAGAAGAAATTCTTTGTAACCAAATCTGAACGACATGACACGTTGAAGTGATATATCGCTATCCACGTGATTAACTGGATATCCCTCAAACCACCCGGAGCCTCTTTGACATTGGGTTCTAGGTTGTAGTCTGTTCCACCATGTTTTCGGTATCGTTCACTCTGCTCTTTTAGCTTGCCGCGGTAAAAGGCTTTGGATGAGTAAAGTTTCTGGGGCCTTATCTGGTCTAGTAATCGTTTGCGCATTAACTCTATACCGATGATTAATCTTGTTTCTAAAAGATTTGTTAAAATGGTAATATCTCTTTTAGCAGCACTAGCACATTGGTTGATGGATCTGACGCTGTGTCCAATTTGAAGGTTTAGGTCCCAAAGAAATGCAAGAAATTCTTCTATGTTTTTGTTGTCTTTATCGATGCTGTCTTCAGTGGTAAGCAACAACAGATCGATATCTGAGTGCGGGTGAAGTTCTCCTCTGCCATAACCTCCAACTGCAAGTAAACTAATATTTGACTGCCATGAATATAAGTTCCACACTCTAGTCAAAATTAGATCCATAAACTGAGATCGCTCTTTTACGAGCTGGTGAGCGCACTCTCCCTCATGAAACCGCTTATCGTAGGATTTATTGGCGTCTTTGATATCTTTTTTAAAGAGATCTTTAAAGTTGATATTTATACAGTCAGTTTTAGACATGCTATGGCTAATAAAAATTAGATTTTTATTATCGGCGGACATTTTAAGTGACTACAATGGTTCATTAGGTCGCGCCGTTAAAACCTCACACCCGGAACCAGTTACCAAGACGGTGTGTTCCCATTGTGAAGACAGCCGGCCATCACTTGTCTCAACGGTCCAACCATCGCGTTTCAGCTTTGTGGTGTGGCGACCGGCATTAAGCATTGGCTCAATCGTAAATATCATTCCTTCCTCAAGAATGAGCCCAGTATTGGGAGAGCCATAGTGCAGCACTTGTGGTTCCTCATGAAATATCTTTCCGATGCCATGTCCGCAGTATTCTCGAACAATCGAATAGTGATTTTTCTCAGCATGTTCTTGTATGGCATGACCAATATCTCCTAATCTAGTGCCAGGCGCCACCAAATCGATCGCTTTGTATAAGCACTCCTGTGAGATCTCTACTAATCGTTTTGCAAAACTCGCGACCTCTCCAACTAAAAACATACGACTTGTGTCTCCATGCCATCCATCTTTCAGCACTGTTATATCGATATTAATTATGTCTCCACTTCGCAAAATTTTTTTTTCAGAGGGAATGCCATGGCAAACTACTTGATTCACAGAGGTGCATATAGACTTCGGAAAACCCCGATATCCAAGGCATGCTGATATCGCTCTCTGGTTTTGTACGATGTGTTCATGACAGATATCGTTTAGAGCCTCTGTAGACGTCCCAGGACGCACATGTTTTTCCACGATTTCCAAGACTTCTGCCGCGAGGCGGCATACGATACGCATCTGTTTAACTTCATCTTCTGATTTAATAGTTACCGCCATGCTATCCTCGGTTTACGGCTTGGCATCACTATAATTGTAACTCCTCATCTACATTAAAGCGTTACTTTTTGCTGCAAAAATAGAGAGATAAGCAGCATAAAAATTTATTCATTTTATTTTGTATATCTGAGACGGATTTATCGTTAATTTGCCCTTTCACTATGTGTCGTGTTTATGATATAAAGCCGGGCGAAGAAAAGTACGCTTCAATTAGATGTTGTATTATAAAATACGAACGTTTGTCGACACAACAGTTAGGGTGCTCTCACTTTGGGTTTCACTGAAACTTGAATTGAAAGTTAACTGTTGGGGCAAGCGGAAGGCAAACCCGAACCAAGGAATTTCTCATGTCAACAGTAACCATGAAGGATATGTTGCAAGCTGGCGTCCACTTCGGACATCAAACAAGGTTCTGGAACCCAAAAATGAGCAAATACATTTTTGGTTCTCGAAACAAGGTCCACGTCATTAATTTAGAGCACACCGTGCCTGCGTTTAACGAAGCCCTCGACATAGTCGAGAAAGCAATTTCGCGTGGTAATGAAATTTTGTTTGTTGGAACCAAAAGAGCAGCTCAAAAAATTGTTAAAGAGCAAGCGGAGCGCTGTTCAATGCCATACGTAAGTCATCGCTGGCTAGGGGGGATGCTAACTAATTATAAAACTATCCGAGCCTCGATCCGTCGATATCGTGATTTAGAGGCACAGGAGCAAGATGGTACTTTCGATAAACTCACAAAAAAAGAAGTGCTGTTGCGTGCGAGGATGAAAGCTAAGTTGGAAAATTCGATCGGCGGCATAAAAGATATGAATGGCCTTCCAGATATGTTGTTTGTGGTAGATGTTGATCACGAACGAATAGCTATTAAAGAGGCCAACAAGCTAGGAATACCCGTGATAGGAATTGTTGACACCAATAGCGATCCTGATGGGGTTGATTACATAATTCCGGGAAATGATGATTCTATAAGGGCAATTAAATTATATTCAGCGTCAGTTGCTGATTCTGTACTGGTTGGAAAGGAAAAGTCTGCGCAAGCTATATCTGTAGACCATTTTATAGAGATATCCGAGGCAGAGGGAGGAGATTCTAAGATCACTGCCGAAGAAAAACCTTTGAAGATTAGCGAGTCGGAAATTATTTCAGAACAAGAAGTTTCGATGTGAACGGGTTCAATTCAATTAAAAGGGGCAGTTGCCCCTTTTTTTACTTTGTTTAGGGAGGTGCTTGATGACAAAATTAGTCACACCATTACTAGTGAAAGAGCTTCGAGAACGTACTGGATTGGGTATGATGGAGTGCAAACGTGCGCTGGTGGCGTCAAATGGTGATATCGATGACGCAATTGCATCCTTACGGAAGTCAAGTGGTCTTAAAGCAGCAAAAAAAGCTTCGAGAACAGCTGCTGATGGTTCAGTCGGAGTTGTCAGTTCGGGTGATTTTGGCGTAATTATAGAGGTAAATAGTGAGACTGACTTCGTTGCTCGCGATGATAATTTCCAAGAATTTGTTAAGGTTGTTCTTGAAACAGCTTATGATACTAGAGAAACTGACGTTGATGCGCTGTTAGCCAATAGCAATTTAGAGTCGAAGCGGAACGTTTTAATTCAGAAGATTGGTGAAAATATTCTTCTTAGACGCGTGAAGTCAATAAAGGCCCCAGTGGTCGGTTCCTACCTGCATAGTAATCGTCGTATAGGGGTTGTAGTGGGATTAACCGATGGTAGTGCTGAACTTGCGCGCCAAGTAGCTATGCATGTTGCTGCAGTTAATCCCGCGGTTGTTAGATCGGATGAAATGTCGGAATCTGTCCTTTCAGCTGAGAAAGATATTTATTTGGCACAAGCGCGAAATAGTGGTAAGCCCGAAGAAATTGTGCAAAAGATGGTTGCGGGAAGAGTCGCCAAATTTTTGAAAGAAAGTAGTCTCATTGACCAGCCTTTTGTTAAAGATCCAGAAAAAACAATTGGTCAGTTGGTAGCGGAAGCAAATGCAGAAGTCACTTCATTTACTCGTTTTGAAGTTGGAGAGGGAATTTCGAAACAAAAGGTGGATTTCGCGGCAGAGGTTGCGGCACAAGTTGAGAGTGTTGGCTAACTGAATAAGAGATTTGCGTGTGCAAAAACATAATAGTAGTAAAAACTATCAAAAGATCTTATTAAAAGTCAGTGGAGAGGCTTTGATGGGTCCAGAGGGGTTTGGGATCGATCCTAAAATTCTTGATACAATGGCGCTTGAGATAGGACAGCTTGTGGGAATAGGTGTGCAAGTTGGACTTGTTATAGGTGGCGGCAACCTGTTTAGGGGAGCGGCATTGAGTGCCGCTGGAATGGAGAGGGTTACGGGCGATCATATGGGCATGTTGGCTACCGTGATGAATGCATTAGCGATGCGCGATGCGTTAGAGCGGACCAATATTGCTTCTCATGTTATGTCCTCAATACAAATGAGCGGCGTGGTAGAGCATTATGATAGGCGTCGGGCAATGAGGTACATCAAAGACGGAGACGTAGTGATTTTTGCGGCCGGCACTGGGAATCCATTTTTCACAACCGATTCGGCTGCTTGCTTGAGAGGAATTGAGATAGGTGCGGATGTAGTTTTGAAAGCGACTCGTGTCGACGGAGTTTATTCTGCAGATCCACTTTTGGATAAAACCGCCATCCTCTATCATCAGCTAACATACGACGAAGTGCTTGACAAAAAGCTTCGAGTTATGGATCTTACTGCAATATGTCTGTGTCGAGAACATGGTATGCCTCTGCGGGTTTTTCGTATGGGAAAGCCAGGGGCATTGCTTAACTTAGTTATGGGCGGCAATGTTGGAACGCTCATTGAAGAAGGTTGAGGTATTGTGACTAAAACTCTAGAGGACGAGGCAACTAGCCGTATGGTGAAAGCGTTAGAGGCTTTAGTAATGTCATTTAGTAGGATTCGTACCGGCCGAGCTCATCCAAAATTATTAGACGGCATCAGCTTAGACTGTTATGGAACTGAAACTCCGCTGTCTCATGCGTCTTCGATATCAGTCGAGGATGCCCGAACTCTATCGGTGACCCCATGGGATCGAAGTTTAGTTCCTGAGATTGAGAAAGCTATTATGCGGTCCAATTTAGGACTTAATCCATCCACATCTGGGTCGGTCATTAGAATTCCGTTACCCGCCTTGACAGAGGAAACTCGTAAAATATTCACGAAACAGGCGAAATCCGAAGCTGAACAAAGCAGAGTTTCAATTAGGAATATTCGAAGAGATATTATTTCAAAGTTTAGAACACTCCAAAAAGCTGCTGAAATCACTGAAGATGAAGTTAGGAAAGGGCAGGATGAAGTTCAGAAAATTACTGATTTGCATATTTCAAAAGTTGAACAATTATTGGTTTCCAAAGAACGAGATCTGATGGAAATATAGAGCCTCAAAGGTTTAAATTTATGAAGTTAAATCAGTCGCAGGAATCGAAGTACCCACTGCGTCATTTAGCGATTATAATGGATGGTAATAATCGCTGGGCTAGCGATAACGGGCTTGACTCGCTTGAAGGGCACACCGCTGGAGTCGAGCGTATAAGAGATATCTTAAGAGCCTCAAAAAAACAGGGTATCGAGATTGTAAGTCTCTTTGCATTTTCAAGTGAAAATTGGTTTAGGCCAAATCACGAAGTGTCGGGGTTGATGTCACTCTTTTCTCATTATTTAAAGAGAGAAGCACCGTTACTACGCGATGATGGCGTCAGACTTACAGTGGTGGGGAATAAATCAAATTTCGATAGTAGCTTGTGTGAATTAATTGCTGAGGCGGAGAAGATTACACTAGATGGCACTTTAAGGTTAATTCTTTGTGTTGATTATGGAGGTCGATGGGACATCACAGAAGCCGCGCGGATTGTAGCGAATCAGGTAAATGAAGGCAGGTTGCGTTTAGAGGATATTACAGAGTCAACCATTGCCAATAATCTGCAAATGAAGGAAATTTCTGATCCCGATTTATGTATTCGCACGGGTGGTGAGGAGCGGATAAGTAATTTTCTTCTTTGGCAGTTGGCCTATACGGAATTTTTAGTGAGTGATCAATATTGGCCAGATTTCGGAGAAGATGAACTAGATCAAGCGGTAGCGGAATATTATTCCCGAAAACGTCGTTTTGGGAGGCGTAAAGCTGAGAAGCTCACTGAAAGGGAAGTTGAGTCATTTTATGTTGAGACATAGGGTGCTCACCGCGCTAGTGCTTTTCGCGCTATTCTCCACAAGTTTGTATTTTCTATCGCATAACTACTTTGCCGGTCTACTCGTCCCTATTATGATGTTGGCTGGATGGGAATGGATAAGGTTAACTGGGGTCACTTCACCAATAATGGTGACATTACTTTTGGTAATTCAGTTTATAGGACTATCGGTGACAGGGGCACTAGTGAATTTCTTTGGTGATATCAATTTAGTTATAAGTCAAAAAATTTTGCTATTTAGCAGCTTGTTTTGGTTCTTTAATATGCTGATTTTGAATGGTTATCCGCACTCATCGTTGGTGCTTTCATATAGATATTCATGGGCCGTTATCGGGCTACTACTTCTTTGTTTTGCTTGGCTTGCCATAATTTGTATTTTAGCTTTACCAAATGGAAAAGAGCTACTTTTATTAGGCACAGGAATTGTGGTTTTTGCAGATATAGGTGGTTATTTTGGAGGCAGATATTTTGGCAAAAAAAAGTTAGCACCACTCATAAGCCCGGGCAAGACAAGAGAGGGCGTCATTTGCGCGCTTGTACTCCAACTTCCATTATGTCTTTTTTTTAATGTTTTTGGTCAGAGTTCAATTGACTTAAAGTTTTATTTTTTTATTGCGTTTTTCGCAGTTTTTCTCTCGGTTTTTGGAGATCTATTCGTGAGTATGTTCAAACGTAACACTGGATTGAAAGATAGTGGATGTTTATTACCGGGGCATGGTGGTATTTTCGATCGTGTCGACGGACTTGTGGTTGTTTTACCATTTTATTCAATTTGCGTTTTGATGCGTCCGATATAAATGCGTCAGAATGTTGTCGTTTTGGGTTCTACGGGCAGTATAGGTGCCAGTACCCTAGACGTTATTGGTAGGAATCGTAGTAAATTCAAATTAGCGGCACTTTCCTGCGACTCAAGCTTTGAGCTGTTAGCACAACAATGCAAGTTGTACAAACCACTTTTTGCTGTAGTCACTCTTAAAGAGACCGCGCAAAAACTTTCCGAAAGATTAAAGAAGCTGCAATGCTCAACAAAAGTAGTTTTTGGTGTCGAATCATTATGTGAAATTCTTAGTGATTCTTACATCGACATAGTAGTCGCAGCGATAGTCGGTAGCGCTGGGCTTAGGCCAACTCTAGCAGCCATTCAGTCGGGAAAGAAAGTTTTGCTTGCCAATAAAGAGTCGTTAGTTATGGCTGGACCGGTGATGATGCGCGCGGCTGCTGCTGGTAAAGCTACGATTTTACCGATAGACAGCGAGCACAACGCAATATTTCAATGTCTCCCGCTTGATTATTCCAAAACGGGATATGGGGGAGTACTTAAATTATCCTTATCGGCATCGGGAGGGCCTTTTCGAGGCTGGAATTTAGATAAAATGCAAGGCGTCTCACCATCGCAGGCTTGCGCGCATCCAAATTGGAAAATGGGTAAAAAGGTATCTATTGACTCGGCAA
>MDTB01152212.1_pt1 | contig 19192 bp, 23 predicted proteins | sample 811161 | NCBI WGS metagenome assembly MDTB01 (sample SAMN05326650, study PRJNA326480) | marine metagenome | isolation source: seawater | place: Mediterranean Sea | collected 2009
AATACTGAGCAAGCTCTTACGAGATTACCACCGTATCGTGTTCCGATAAAATCAGGAACTGTGTAACATCCAAATTTTCTTAGATATGGAGCTAATAGAGTTGCTACAAGCACATAACCACCTGTCCAACCTACTAAGAAAGCCATATAAGTATAACCTCCGAAGTATACTCCACCTGCTAAAGCTACGAACGAAGCACCTGACATCCAGTCAGCTGCAGTAGCCATCCCGTTAAAAACGGTCGGCACTTGTCTTCCAGCAACATAATAAGCATCTACCTGAACAGTTCGTGATAAATAACCAATGAAAGCATAAATCAAAACTGTAAAAGCAACAAACATTACTCCAATGTTTTTTGCTGATACGCCTGCAGATTCTGCAATAGCCATCAATATAATGAATACTGCAAATCCTCCAGTGTAGAGACCATATATTCTTGGAAGATTTTGTATAAATCCACCTTTAAACATCGTCGTCCTCCCTTTCGCCATATCCGAATTCTTCATCTATATTTTCTTGTTTACTTGAAGTCCAAAATAGCATTACCACGAAGGCAAGAAGTGATCCTTGCGCTGTCATGTAATATGCTAATGGGTATCCGAGAAATGACATTGTGTTCATTTCAGAACCAAACATAAATATTACTAATGAGAAGAAAAACCAAAGAGCAAGTGTAATAAACATATGCTTTTTAGTTGCAACCCAATAAGCGTCTTTATTTGACATTTTTTCCCCCTATTTTTTACTTTTTTTAACTAATTTCTTAGTGTAGCTGAGGATCATACCCATCTAGACATTAATTAAAAGTCAAAAAATCATAAAAAATTGCATTGATTTCTGTATTTTTTAAAGAATTAAGATAAAAAATACTTTATTATACAACGTGAAATTGAAATTATACCTAAAAAAAATACTTGATGTTTTGAGGGATGTTAAAGATTACTTAGTCCCTGTAAAAACTATAACTAAAAAATTTGCTTCTATAAACTCCATAAAGCAATTAACTGATTACATACAAAGTCGATCAGCACATGTAACACAAACAACTTTATACGGATATATTAAAACTAGAATAGGCACTAGATATGCATATATGGTTGAGGATGACAAATTTTCGAGATCAATCAATATTGCCAAATGGAATATTTATATGAGTGCACTATCGGATCTTACACTTTATGCTTTTTCATATTTGATTGATCAAAAAAATTTAAGTCAAAATGATGCAGAAAATGTTTTTACTTCTATTTTAGAGAGTGAAAAAAAGAATGGATTAAATGATGATCTTTTTCAAAAAACAAAATTTGAGTTTCAACAAAGAACAAGAGAAATAAATTGGAAAAATTTTCATAAAGAAAAACCTTTTAGCAATAGCTCTTTAGCACTTTATAATTGGTCGCCAATAGCAGAAGAATTAAAAATTTTGGATAAAGAAATAGTTTTAAATTCTATGAAATTAAAATGGAATCTCGTAGAAAATGAATTTAAAGATTTAACAAAGAATTTAAAATTAAACTAATTTTTATTTTTTCTATTTTCGACCAAAGAACTAACTACACTCGGATCTGCTAAAGTAGTAGTATCACCTAAATCGTTGTGTTCATTCAAAGCAATTTTTCTTAAAATTCTTCTCATTATTTTTCCAGATCTAGTTTTTGGTAAACCAGGAGCAAATTGAATAATATCAGGTGTAGCTATTGGCCCAATTTGTTTTCTAACCCAAAGTTTTAACTCTCTTTCTAAATCTCCAGATGGAGACTCACCTAATTTTAGAGTTACGTAACAATACAGAGCATTGCCTTTAATATCATGTGGATAGCCTACGACCGCTGCTTCAGCAACTCTAGGATGCGCAACAAAAGCACTTTCAATCTCTGCAGTACCTAAATTGTGACCTGATACGATTATTACATCGTCTACTCTTCCAGTAATCCAGTAATAATCATCTTTGTCTCTTCGGCATCCATCTCCTGTGAAATATTTTCCATCAAATTGAGAAAAGTAAGTATCAATAAATCTTTGATGATCTCCATATACAGTTCTCATTTGTCCTGGCCAGGATGCAGATATACATAGTCTTCCTTTACCTTCTCCTTTGATTACTTTTCCTTTTTCATCAATTAACTCTGGTTTAATTCCATAAAAAGGCTTAGTTGCAGATCCTGGCTTTAAATCTATAGCACCCGGTTGAGGAGCTATTAAAATTCCACCTGTCTCAGTTTGCCACCATGTATCAACAATTGGACATCTTGAATCACCAACAGTTTTATAATACCACATCCAAGCTTCAGGATTTATTGGTTCACCAACAGTACCTAAAAGTTTCAGAGACTTTCTATTTGTAGACTTAACATGCTTATCTCCTTCTCTCATTAATGCTCTTATTGCTGTAGGAGCTGTATAAAAAATATTTACTTTATATTTATCTACTATTTGCCACCATCTTGAGCTGTCTGGATAATTTGGAACACCCTCGAACATAATGGTTGTTGCTCCATTAGCAAGTGGTCCATAAATAATATAACTGTGACCAGTTACCCATCCAATATCAGCTGTACACCAATAAATGTCCTTTGGCTTATAATCAAATATATACTGATGTGTCATTGAAGCATAAACCATATAACCACCTGTAGTGTGTAAAACTCCTTTAGGTTTTCCTGTCGATCCAGAAGTATATAAAATAAACAACGGATCCTCAGCATTCATTTCCTCTGGATCACACTTAACTGACGCTCTACTCATAAGGTTGTTAAATGAAACATCTCTCTCATTATCCCAATCCACTACCCCACCAGTATGTTTAACAACAATACATTTTTTAACATTAGGACATCTTTCAAGTGCTTCATCAGCAATTTTCTTTAATGGAATTATTTTACCTCCTCTTACGCCCTCATCGGCTGTAACGACATAATTTGACTCGCAATCGTTTATTCTTGTTGAAATAGAGTCGGGAGAGAATCCACCAAATATTATAGAATGAATTGCACCAATTCTTGCGCAAGCAAGCATAATGTATGCAAGTTCCGGGATCATAGTTAGATAAATTGTAACTCTGTCCCCCTTTTGAATTCCAAGACTTTTTAGAACGTTTGCGGCTTTACAAACATTTTTGTGAAGTTCTTTATACGTTATTGTTTTTGAATTAGCAGGATCATCTCCAACCCAAATAATTGCTGTTTTTTTTCCATGTTTTTTTAAATGTCTATCAATACAATTCGCGCTGGCATTTAATGTACCATCATAATACCATTTGATTTTAACATTTGACTTGCTGTATTTTACGTCTTTAATTTTCTTGTAAGGCTTTATCCAAGTTATTCTTTTTCCTTCTTTTTTCCAAAATTCATCATTTTTTTTTATGGATAGTTTATATTTCTTTTCATATGCAGATTTATCTACGTAAGATTTTTTAGCCCACAACTTTGAAACTTTAAAAATTGGCTCATCTTTAAAATTTTCATTTTTAGAGAAAGAAACTCTTCTAGAAATCTTGCTTTTTTTTGACTTCTTTTTAGTTCTTTTGTTTTTAGATCTGTTTCTTCTTCTTTTTGACATAATCTAAAGTTTACTCATGTTGTATATTATTTTCCAGCTTTTATAATCAATTGGCATAACGGATAGTCTGCTTTGTTTTATAAGAGCCAACCGATAAAGAGCCTTGTTTTTTTTAATGTTTTGAAGGGGTACTGATTTTTCAAGCTTTTTCAAAAACCTAACTTGGATAGCGACAAATCTATTTTTTTTATCAGTTTTATCAGGAAAAGCTTTTTTTATCACTCTTACTATACCAACCACCTCTTTTCCAATATTAGAATGATAAAAAAAACATTGATCACCTACCTTCATCTTTTTTAGATTATTAGCAGCCTGATAATTTCTTACTCCGTCCCAAGTTGCCCCTTTGGCACCTGCCTTTTTTTGTTGGTCAATAGACCAGACGTCAGGTTCTGATTTCAGTAACCAATAATTCATTTCTAATAATAAGTAACTTCAAAAGTTTATATCATTAAATTTTTTTTTAATAATATTTTTAATATTTGTTTTTTTTAAGATCTCAAATATTTTTTTACTAGTATTTTTAGATTCGTAAGGATTATGAAAATTTAATTTATTTTTTTTAAAAAGAGCAACTTTAATATTTTTTTTAATTGACAAATAATCAGATTTTGAATTGATAATACTTTTTGCTTTAATTCTTCCTTGTTGTCGGTCCCCAATGTTAATTGTTGGTACTTTCAAAGATGGAACTTCTATAATTCCACTTGAAGAATTACCCAAAACTAAATCAGAATATTTTATGGTTGATAGATATAATTCATCTCCCATTGACTTAAATATTTTGAATTTTTTTTTATTTTTTCTTGTAAAATTTTTTAGCATTTTAATAATTTCATCACTACCTGTATCTACATTTGGTAAAGTAAATATTACCGTTGTGTCTTTAATTTTTCTAAGTGACAGAAGAATATTTTTAAAAGTTTTTTTCTGAGATTGAAATCCAATTGTTTCTGGATGAAAAGTCGTTAATATATTTTTTTTTCCAAATTTAAATTTTATTTTTTTTTCTAGATCATGCTTGGATAAAAATTTCATCTTTTTAATTCTCTCAACTCCCAAAGATCCAACCATATAAACTTTTTTTGGATTTTCTCCTAATTGAATGATTCTTTTTTTATATTCTTTTGTAGAAGCAAAATGAAAAGTAGACATTTTAGTTATTGAATGTCTAATAGCTTCGTCAATAGCTCCAACAGTGCTCTCTCCACCGTGAATGTGCGCAATGGGTATATTCTGAGATAAGGCAGCAAACGAAGCAGATAAAATTTCAAAACGATCTCCTAAAACTACCAATAAATCAGGTTTTAATTTAGAAAATGCTTTAGCAAAACCTAGCATGCCTAAACCAGTTGCATTTGTTATGTTCTTAGAATTACTAGAAGGTATTGGCATTTTTACTTTGTAATCAATTTTAAAACCATCTTTAATAATTTCCTTATATGTTAATCCAAATTTTGGAATAAGATGCATGCAAGTAGCTATAATTTGAAGTTTAATGGTTTTGTCTCTCTTAATTTTTTTAATAAGGTTTTTGAGCAAGCCATATTCTGCTCTAGAACCAGTAACAATACATATTTTTCTCATTAAATTTAATAAAAATGTTTATAAGAAATTATCTTAAATTATATCTTATCATCAGTAAAGAAAGACTGTAATTTTTATAGTTTTAGACCTGGGCCTTTCATATAAGGCGCATCTTTATCTAGTGGCCATCTAGATTTAGCTTCAAAGTTTATATTGTTAGTTAATTTTTTTTTAAACCTTTGAATACCAGCCCATGCAATCATTGCAGCATTATCTCCACAGAATTTTAAATTAGGAAAAATTGGTTTGAAATTCATATCATTCGAAAGATTAATTAAATTTTCTCTAATAGATTTATTTGCTGCAACTCCTCCAGCAATGACAAAAATAGAATTTTTTTTATTTGTTTTATTTAAAAATTGTGTCATTGCTTCTTTAGTTTTTTTAATCAAAATTTTATTTACTGTATATTGAAAAGAGGCTGCTAAATTATATTTTAAATTTTTTTTATCTTTAATTTTTTTTGATTGAATCAGAACAGCCGTTTTAAGTCCTGCAAAAGATAAGTTGCATCCAGCTTTATTTATTATTGGTTCTGGTAATTTATAAAAATTTTTATCACCAAGTTTTGAAAATTTTTCAACATTTGGCCCGCCTGGATAACCTAAGTTTAACATTTTTGCAGTTTTGTCAAATGCCTCTCCCAAAGCATCATCTATAGTAGTTCCTAACTGTTCATAGCAATTTACATCTTTAACAATTATGTATTGAGAGTGTCCGCCTGAAATTAAAAGCAGTAAATAAGGAAAGGCCATTTTATTTTCAAGTCCCGGGCTTAGAGCATGACCCTCTAGATGATTTACCGCAACAAAAGGTTTTTTTAAAAAAGCAGCTATAGATTTTCCTATGTTTAAACCAACTGTTAAACACACAATTAAACCAGGTCCAGCTGTTGCAGCAATACCATCTATTTTATCAAAACTTAGTTTACTTTGGGAAATTGCTTTATTAATAATGAAATCTATGGCTTCAACATGAGATCTTGCAGCTATTTCTGGAACAACACCACCAAATTTTTTATGCTCCTTAATTTGACTAGAAACAATTGATGATAGAATGTTAGCAGTCCCATTCTCATTTTCTTGTATCACTGCTGCGGCTGTTTCATCACAACTAGTTTCAATTCCTAAAAATGTAAGTTTTTTTTTCATTAATTTATGAACTTAATAATAGAATAGTATAAAATACATTTAGTAAATTTATAAACTAATAATGACAAAAATGATAATTGGAGCGAGAAATAGTAAGTTATCTTTAGCATATGTAGCTAGAGTAAAAACACTTATTCTAGAAAAAAATCCTGAAATCAAACAAAATGATATAGAATTCAAACCTATAAAGACTTCAGGCGACATTTTCCATGACAAAAAACTTTCTGAAATAGGAGGAAAGAATTTATTTTGTAAGGAAGTTGAAGAGAAACTTTTAAGCAAAGAAATAGACATAGCGGTTCACTCTTTAAAAGACATGGAGTCTTTCGAGAAAAAAAATTTGTTAATTGGAGCATACCTTAAAAGAAATAATTGTAGAGATGGATTTATAAGCATTAAATATAAAAGCTTAAACGATTTAAAAAAAGGTTCAATAGTTGGTTCAAGTTCTAGACGTAGAGAATTACAGCTTAAATTAATTAATAAGAACATATTAGTAAAAAATATAAGAGGAAATATTGATACAAGAATAAATAAATTAGTTACTGAAAAATTTGATGCAATAATTTTAGCTGTAGCTGGAGTTGAAAGTTTAAAACTTAAAAAAAAAATTAAAAAAATTTTCACTACTGATGAAATGTTGCCTGCAGTTGGACAAGGGACAGTAGCCGTGCAATGTAGAGCAGATGATAATAATATTAAAAGTATATTAAAAAGTATTAATGATTATGAAACAGAATTGTGTTCAATTGCTGAGAAAGACATGCTTAAAACAATCGGTGGAGATTGTGACACTGCTGTTGGGGGTTTGGCTGTTCTAGAAAATGGAAAAATTAGATTAAAAGGACAACTATTTTCAGACGATGGAAAAAAAAATTTCACTTGTGAAGTTTTTGGGAAAAAAGAGGAAGTAGTAAAAATTGGAAAGAAAGCTGGTAACGAACTTATTAACTTGGCGGGAAAATTTTTTAGTAAATAATTATGAATATTCTTATTACAAGGCCTTTGATTGACTCAGAAGATTTGATGAAACAATTTTTTTCTATGGGACATAAGATAATACATTTACCGACTTTAAAAATTTCTTCTGCAAATATGGATCCTGTTGATCCTAATAATTTTGATGCTTTTATTTTTACAAGTGTTAATGCAGTTAGAAACTTAATACTTTTAAATCAAAATAAGGACAAACCTTGTTTTTGCGTAGGAGCTATCACAGAAAAAATTGCGAGACAATCTGGTTTTACCCAAACTTTCTCTGCCGGAGGAACAATCAATGCTTTAAAAAATTTAATTTTAAACTCTAATGCTATTAATAAAAAATCTAAAATAATTTATTTTTGTGGCGATAATATAACTTTTGACTTAGACATTGAACTTAAAAAAGAAGGTTTAAAAATAAAAAAAATAATTAATTATCATTCTGAAAAAATAGTGGATTTGAGCGACCAAAATAAAAAAATAATTGAAAATCATCCACCGAATGTAATATTCGTATACTCCTCAAGAAGTGCTCAAAGCTTTATTGAAATTGTTAAAAACAATTCCCTATATCCTTTAATGACAGAGTCTAAAGTAATGTGTATAAGTAAAAAAGTAGCAAAATTATTTATATTAGATGGATGGAAAAAAATCGAAGTTTTTAGTCCAGGAGAAGAATTATTAGGATTACAGAGATAATTAAAAATGAATGTATTGTTAAACTTTAAAGAATTGTTTTTAGAAATTTGGGAAAAAGGTATTGCTGGAGTTAATTTTACTCAAATAGCATTAGCTATAGCTATATTTTTATTTTTTTTATTATTACGTGGTTTAATCGCAAAATTTATTCTTCAAAGATTAAAAAACTATGTTGCTAAAACCTCTAATAAGTTTGATGACGCTCTAGTAGAAGCTTCCGAAGGTCCTGTAAAATTTTTTCCAATAGTAATTGGTATTTTTATGGCAACATCTTATATGGATTTTGATGGAAAAATGTCAATTTTTATAGACAATGTTAATCGTTCGTTAATTACAATTCTAATATTTTGGTTAATACACCAAGTTGTTGAGCCAATAACTTTTTTAATAAAAAGAGTAGAAGAATTATTGTCAAAAGATTTATTAAATTGGGTTATTAAAGCAAATAAAATTCTAATTATTTTTTTTGGTATTGCAGCTACCCTAGATATTTGGGGTATCAAAATTGCACCAATAATTGCGGGTCTTGGTTTATTTGGTGTCGCTGTTGCTTTAGGGGCTCAAGATTTATTTAAAAACTTAATTTCTGGTATTTTAGTTTTAGTGGAAAAAAGATTTAAGATAGGAGACTGGGTATACGTAGAGGGTATTATCGAGGGAATTGTTGAAAGAATAGGTTTTAGATCTACGGTAATTAGAAAATTTGATAAATCAATAGCTACAATACCGAATGCTTCATTTGCTGAAAATGCCGTAGTTAACATTAGTGAAACAACAAATTGGAGAATCAGTTGGATTATTACTCTTCAATATAGTTCAACAGTTGAGCAACTAAAAAATATAAGAGATCAAATAGAAAAATTCATAACAACAAATGAAGATTTTAAGATTGGAGAAGATACAGAACATGCTGTTCGAATAGACAAATTTTCTGACAGCTCTATAGATATGTATATTAGGTGTTTTACAAAAACTGATGATTGGGGAGAGTGGCTAAAAGTTAAGGAAAGATTAGCTGTAAAAATAAAAGAAATCGTAGAGAGCAATAAAGCCTCCTTTGCTTTTCCGAGCACATCTATTTATGTGGAGAAAAAATAATGAAATCAATTTTAATTTTATTTGATAACATTGTTTCTCTATATATTTGGGTATTAATAATAAATGTAATTTTGAGCTGGTTGGTTTCATTTAATGTTCTCAATACAGGCAATAGATTTGTTTACGCCGTCATGGATATCTCATATAAACTTACTGCACCTCCATTAAACTTTATTAGAAGATTTATGCCCAATCTAGGAACAATTGATATTTCACCGGTAGTTTTAATTTTACTATTGATGTTTTTAAGAAACTTAGTCTTTGAACTATTTGCACCTACAATGTTTTAAATATGATTTTAGACGGAAAAAATGAAGCACAAAAAATTAGAGAAGAAATAAAGAAAGAAATTACTGTTATCAAATTAAAAAAAAATAAAATTCCAGGACTTTCTGTTATCCTAGTTGGGGATTATGTGCCTAGTCAAATTTATGTAAAAAATAAAGAAAAAAATTCTAAAGAAGTAGGAATTAATTCGAAGATTATTAAGTATCCAAAAGATGTAAGTGAAAGTGATATTTTAAAAAAGATTAATCAATTAAACAAAGATGAAAATGTATCAGGTATATTGGTTCAGCTGCCTTTACCTGAACATATTAACAAAGAAAAAATTATTAATGCTATTGATCATTTGAAGGATGTAGATGGTTTTAGTCCTATAAACGTAGGAAATCTTGCGTCTGGATATAAATCAATTGTTCCATGCACACCTCTAGGATGTCTTTTATTAATTAAAAAAGCTGAAAATAATTTGTCTGGAAAGCATGCAGTAGTAGTTGGTCGTTCAAATTTAAATGGAAAGCCAATGGCTCAACTTTTACTTAAAGAAAATTGTACTGTTACTATTGTTCACTCAAAAACAAAAGATTTAAAAATAGAATGCCAAAGAGCTGATATTTTAGTTGTGGCTGTAGGTGTAGCAAATTTAGTAAAAGCAGACTGGGTTAAAAAAGATTCCATAGTTATTGATGTAGGTATTAATAAAGTTGGAGATAAAATTGTTGGAGATGTAAGTTTCGATGAAGTAAAGAAAAAAGCAAAAGCTATTACACCTGTTCCAGGAGGAGTAGGACCCATGACTATTGCTTGTCTACTGAGAAATACTTTAGATTGTTTTAAAGATCATTCGACTTAGAAAAATCAATTTTAAGATATTTACTGTTTCTAAATCTAACAACAACTGTTGCTAAAGCAACAATCAAAATAGCTAAAGAGATGTAGATTAAATTTGAAGGATCGTTATCTTTGTCTTGTAAAATTATGAATCTAGCTAGTGCAGTAATAGCGATTATCATCGGGTAAGTTATTCTTACTGCTCTGGTTTCCCAATAAGATCTTATAAGTCCAATTACCTCAATATAAATAAATAATAATAATAAGTCTGCTAGACTAATGTTTTGGTTAGTCCACATTTCTTCTATTTCTAAAAGAAATCCAATAATAGTTGCTATCAATACTGTAACGACTGCAACGAGTTGTATATTTCGAATCGCTGTATTCACTACAATACAATAGCAGAATTTTATAATTTATTTAACTGTTTAGAGTGAAATTTAATAAATTTTTCAATCTTTGACTTATTAAAGGTTTTATTTTCTTCAAAAGAAACTTTTTTCATTGAATAAGCTTTATTTTTAGTTCTTCTTGATAAAATAGTTATATTTCCTTTATACAAACTTAAAACAACCTCACCAGAAACCTGTTTCCTCTTTTTATCAACAATTTTTTGGAGTTTAATTCTTTTTTTTGAAAACCAATAACCATTATAAACTAGTTCTGCATATTTTGGCATTATTCTATCTTTTCTATGAGCAGTCTCTTTATCAAGAGTGACAGACTCGATTGCTCTATGAGCAGCATGCAAAACTGTTCCGCCTGGTGTTTCATAGACTCCTCTAGACTTAATTCCAATAAATCTATTTTCAACTAAATCAACTCTTCCAATCCCGTTTTTGCCTGCAATGTTATTTAGTTTGTTCAAAAGTTTTTCGGGTTTAAGTTTTTTTCCATTAATAGAAATTGGATCTCCATTTTTAAAAGTTATTTTAATCTTAATTTTTTTATTGGGAGCTTTTTCTGGTGAAACAGTTCTTTGAAAAATAAACTCTGGAGCTGAATTCTTTGGATTTTCTAATACTTTTCCTTCAGTAGATGTGTGAAAAATATTATCATCAACAGAAAATGGAGGTGCACCTTTTTTATCTTTTGGAATAGGTATATTATTCTTTTTTGCATACTTAATTAAATCTGTTCTTGATTGTAATTTCCATTCTCTCCAAGGAGCTATTACTTTAATTTTTTTTCCAAAATAAGCATATCCTAATTCAAATCTTACCTGATCATTCCCTTTTCCAGTCGAACCATGTGACACTGCATAGGCACCAAATTTTTTTGCTATTTGGATTTGTCTTTTAGCTATCAAAGGTCTGGCAATTGATGTTCCTAATAAATAATTACCCTCATAAATCGCGTGAGCTCTGACCATCGGAAAAACATAGTCTTTTACAAAGGTATCCTTAAGATTTTCGATTATAATCTTTTTAACTCCTAGTCTTTTTGCATTTCTTATTATTTTCTTTGCATTCATTTCCTGACCAATATCAGATGTATAGGCAATAACTTCAGCTTTATAATGTTCTTGCAGCCATCTTAAGATTACCGAAGTATCTAGACCGCCTGAATAGGCTAATACTATTTTTTTCATTAAATTAACTGCAGTCTTTTTTTGCTTTATTGTAAGCCTTAGTAAAACCCATCATTGAATAATGATCAACAGTTTGAGATCCTTTTGGTTCATTTGCTGTAACCATAATACTGTTAGCCTTCTTCATCAATTTAATTAATCTAAGTTCGTCATCTTCGTCTGATATCCAAGCAAAATTGTCTTGAGAAAAAAGAGAATATTTATTTTTACCAGATTTTATTGATACAGATGAAGATTTATAAATATGTCCACTTGTTACACTGAACTCATTTTTAATATTTTCTGTAGGTCTAAAAGTTACAAAAATTTTTGATTTGCCCCTTTTGTAATTTTTTGGGGCTCTCTCTGTAGGCAACGATTGAGCGAAGCAGATTTTTCCTTTATCGGTATTTGTAGTAAATGTTTGCCAATCTTTAAATTTTCCTGAGGATTTTGGTTTTGCCTCTAATACATTTGAGACAAAAACTAGAAAAACAAGGACTAAAGATATCTTTTTAAAATTCATAAAATTGTTTTTATACTAAAACCAAACTATTTCAATAGGTTGAATTAAAATGATGGATTTGGATTATTATTATGGATTAAATTAATTTTATCCATTATTTCTTCAGAAAGTTCAATTTTGATGCTTTCAATATTTTCTTTTAATTGCTCCATTGTAGTTGCTCCAATTATGTTACTAGTAACAAAAGGTCTTGAATTGACAAATGCTTGGGCCAACTGAACCATAGTTAAATTATTTTCTTTAGCCAATTTATAATATTCATCGTAAGCTTTCATCGCTAGAGGATTAATCATTCTTTCCCAACCTTTAAATAAAGACAATCTAGAATTTTTCGGCATTTGATTATTTCTATACTTTCCAGACAAAGCTCCTGCAGCCAATGGATAGTAAACTAGCAAACCACATTTTTCTCTTATAGAAATTTCTGACATTCCTATTTCATAGGTTCTATTTACTAAACTGTATGGATTCTGAACTGACATCATCCTAGGTAAATTTTTATTTTTTGAAAGTTCTAGATATTTTGATAGTCCGTAAGGTGTTTCATTTGACATTCCGATATATCTAATTTTTCCACTCTTTATGAATTTATTTAAAGCGTGTAAAATACTTTCAAAATCATTCCATTCTTTTTCATTTTCACTCGGAACAAAATCTCTTCTTCCAAAATAGTTGGTTGATCTTTCAGGCCAGTGTAATTGATATAAATCTATATAATCTGTCTTTAATCTTTTCAAACTTCCGTTAATTGCCTCACCAATACTCTTTTCATTAAAGTTATTTCTCCCACCTCTTATCCATTCACAACCTGGTCCAGCAACTTTAGATGCTAAAATAATTTTTTTTCTGTTTTTTCTTTTTTCGAGCCAGTTTCCTATAATTACTTCAGTTTTTCCAAAAGACTCACCTGTAGGAGGTACTGAATAAAGCTCAGCTGTGTCAAAAAAATTGATACCCTGTTCAAAAGAATAATCCATTTGTTCGAAAGCATCTTTTTCAGTGTTTTGTGTTCCCCAGGTCATAGTTCCGAGGCAAATTAAACTCACATCAAGATTTGTATTTCCTAATTTTTTGAATTTCATAAATGCAATTTTCTATAGTTTTTTAGAGTAATTATTAGCTATTGAAAAGCCAATAAAATTTCTTATATTAGAGGATATGGAATTTAATAAACAAACTACAACTATAAAATCTTCAGTATCGGAAGCTATAATTGATCAAGGATTAAGAGCACATATGCTCAAAGTCTATAACTACATGGCTTCAGGAGTATTACTGACCGGTGTTATTGCTCTTATATTTTTTAAATTGGCTGTAGTTACTGCAGAAGGAGGACAAATTATAGGATTAACTAATTTTGGTAATACAATTTATGTATCAGGATTAAAATGGGTAATCATGTTAGCTCCACTTGCTGTAGTTTTTTATATGAGTTTTGGAATAGCTAAAATGTCTGCATCAAAAGCACAAACAACTTTTTGGATTTTTGCTGCACTCATGGGTGCTTCACTCTCATCAATATTTTTACTGTATACTGGAACAAGTATTACTAGAGTTTTTTTTATAACTTCTGGAACATTTGGTGCAATGAGTATTTATGGATATACAACAAAAAGAGATTTAACTAAGCTTGGATCATTTTTAATGATGGGGCTTTTTTGGAATAATAATAGCTTCATTGGTAAATATTTTTATGAAATCTTCTATGATGTATTTCGTTATATCGATTTTAGGAGTCTTGATATTTGTTGGTCTCACTGCTTACGATACCCAGAAAATTAAAAATATGTACATGGCAAGTGACAGCGGGGAGATAATGGGCAAAAAGGCTGTTATGGGTGCTTTAACATTATATCTAGATTTCATTAATCTATTCATAATGCTTTTGAGATTATTTGGTCAAAGAAGATAATTATTTTACTATTCTTAAATTATTCCAGCTCGTCTTATCAATCAATTGATTTAAATTTTCTGATTTTTTAATAATATTGCCATTTTTGTCTTTTATCAAAAATTTTTCATTATAAAATTTAGGTTTTAAATTTTTTAAAATTCTTAAGACTGGTTGATCAGAGGTTCTTTGATATACATCAAAAGATATTTCCTTTGTTCCGGAAGAAAAAGAATAATCTTTCCAAGTTCCATTAGAAACCATTTTTGCATATAGGTCTAAAATACACTTAAGTTCTCTTTTAATAAAAAATTTTTCTTTTTCTTTTTTGTGATCGTTATTAACAACAAGCTTTATTTTTCTCATATTTTGTGTTTATTTATAAGAGGTATTTGCATTGCGGTAAATATAAAAGTCAAAGGCAATAATCCCCATACTTTAAAATTAACCCATGTGGACTCAGGCTGAGTTCTCCAGACTAATTCATTTAAAATTGCCAGAAAAATAAAAAAATATGCCCACCTATAATTTAATTTACCCCATCCTTTTTCGTCTAACTGAAAGGCTGCTTTGAAAAAAAATTCTAGAAAATTTTTATTAAAAAAAGTTTTTCCAATAATTAACGCGAGCGCAAAAATTATATTAATTATTGTTGGCTTCATATATAAAAAAATAGGGTTATTGAAATACAACGTTAGTCCTCCAAACAAAGATACAATAATTCCTCCCACAAGAGGTATGTAGGGAATTTTTTTTTCTAGTAAGTAAATAGCTATTACCGCTATAATTGTTGCAAAAATTAAGGGTGGTATTGCGACTGCAAGATTGTTCCCGCTTTTGTAGTAAATTGTAAAGAATATTAATAATGGACCAAAATCTGCGACAAATTTTAAAAATGACTTATTCACATGTAAACCTTAGCATATTATGAATCTTTAATAAATTACATATTGATTTTGATGAAAAAATTATTAACTATTAGGTATGGCTTCAAGCAATAACGCAAAATTTTCAATAGGTGAAACTGTTAAGCATAGACATTTTGATTTTCGTGGTGTGATCTATGATGTAGATTTTCAGTTTAACAACTCTGAGGAGTGGTATCAGTCAATACCTAAGGATGTTAGGCCAAGGAAAGATCAGCCGTTTTATCATTTATTGGCAGAGAGCAACGATGTGACTTATGAGGCTTATGTATCGGAGCAAAATCTATTAATCTGTAATTCTAAAAAGCCAGTTAAACACCCTTTCATAAATGAAATTTTTTCTGGTAAAAAGGGGACTAGTTATTTCAAGATTTCCAACTAAATAATATTTATTTGCCACAAATTCAACAATTTTAGCTCAAATCTCAGACAAATAATCAAGCTATATTAATAATGTTAATGCCTAGTTGAGGATTAATTATACTTTCTTTAACTCCCTTAAAATTCTCAATTAGGCCAATTAATCATCTTCATTTAAAATCATTATTGATATAATAAATCTACTTTGAAATGTTTAAATTTTTAAGTCAAAGCAATATTTATTTAATAGTTGAAAAAATAATTAAATTTATAAATTCAATCTTTTTTTTGATTCTTGCTATAGGATTAACTTTTTCTTTAGTATTATCACCTCCTGATTTAGTTCAAAGTGAGACAGTCAGAATAATGTATGTTCATGTTCCATCTGCATGGATTGCTTTAGCTTGCTTTTCTTTTATTGCCTTTCTTTCTATTTTTAATTTTATTTTTAAGATAAAAAACTTTTACTTAATAAATAAAAATTTGGCTCCAATTGGACTCTTGTTTACTTGTTTAGCAATAGTCACCGGATCTTTATGGGGCAAACCAACCTGGGGAGCTTGGTGGGTTTGGGATGCAAGGCTTACTTCTATGGTAATTTTAATGTTTTTTTATTTTTTTTATATCTTATCTTTAAAGCTTATATCAAACCAAGAATTTTCTATTAAAGTTTCTTCAATTATAGCAATTGTAGGATCTATTAATCTTCCAATAATAAAATATTCTGTTGAATGGTGGTCAACACTCCATCAACCAGCAAGCATAAAAATTTTTGGATCTAGCACTGTACATTCATCTATGCTGCTTCCATTATTCGCAATGTTATTAGTTTTCTTACTATACTGTGCGTTAATTTTTCTAATGAAATACAAAACAGAAATCATTAGAATAAAGAAAAAGAATATTAAAAGATTATGATTACAAGTTTTATTCATATGGATGGTTACGGATTTTTTATTTGGTTATCATTTGGCGTAGTATTTATTTCTTGTTTTTTAGTCTATTTAAAAACTAGAAAAACTCTTAAGAAATATGAGAAAGAGTTCTTAGCTGAATTAGAAACTTTGCCCATAGATAAAAAAGAGGAAGTTTTGGCTACCTCTAAAGTTGCTAAACAAGTTTTAGCGGCAAGTTTAAAAACAAACTAAGAGCATTTTAAATGCTTCATAAAAGAATTAAAAATAGAATATTATTTTTAATTTTATTATTTTTTACTACTTCAGTCTTAATTTTTTTAATTTTAAATAATCTTAAAAAAAATATTTTATATTTTTTGACTCCCAGTGAAATAATTCTAAAAGATGAAATTATTAAAAGGGATAAAATTCGAATCGGGGGCATGGTTAAAGTAAATTCTGTAAAAATTAATCAAAAAGATATTCAATTTATAATTACAGACACCAAAAATGAAATAATTGTAAATTATTCAGGAGCAATTCCAAATTTATTTGTTGAAGGAAAAGGAGTGATAGCCGAAGGGAAATTGAAAGATAAAAAATTTTTTCTTGCTGATAGAATATTGGCAAAACATGATGAAAATTATTTACCCCCTAATATGAAAGAAGTTACGGAAAAAAATGTTAAGTAATTTTGGAATAATTTTACTAATTTTAACTTTGATTTTAAGTGCAGTAATAATTTATAACTCTTTTTTAGATTTGAAAGCATCTAACAAATTAATTAAAAGAACTATTTATAGGCTAAGTTTGTTCCAAACAACTTTTGCAATTTTAAGTTTTTTAACCTTAATTGTAGCATATTCTGTATCGGATTTTTCTTTAATAAATGTTTATGAGAACTCACACTCATCTAAACCACTTTTCTACAAAATTTCTGGTACTTGGGGTAATCACGAAGGAAGCTTATTACTTTGGATAAATATTCTTGTTATTTTTTCATTTTTATTTTTAGTTTATAATTTTAAGCATGATAAGAAATTTAGACTTTATACTTTAATTTTTCAAAATTTTTTAATTATTGGATTTTTAATTTTTTTATTACTGACCTCAAATCCTTTTAGTTCAATATTTCCAATACCTGCTCAAGGATTAGGTTTAAACCCTGTATTACAAGATCCTGCTTTGGCAATTCACCCTCCACTTCTTTATGTTGGATTTGTTGGATGCTCAATTTATTTTTCTGCTGCCATGGCCTCAATGGTATCAGGGTATAGAGGAAGACTATTTGCTAGTTCCATAAAACTTTGGGTAACAATTTCATGGTGTTTTCAAACAATTGGAATAATTGCTGGCTCTGTTTGGGCTTATTATGAATTAGGTTGGGGAGGATTTTGGTTTTGGGATCCAGTAGAAAATGCTTCATTATTACCATGGTTTGCAATTTCCGCTCTAATGCATTCAGTTATAGTTCTTGAAAAAAGAAACGTATTGTATTCGTGGGTTATAATATTATGTCTTTTAACTTTTACTTTAAGTGTTATGGGAACTTTTTTAGTAAGATCAGGAATTTTAAATTCTGTACACACTTTTGCTAGCGATCCTACTAGGGGACTTTATATATTATTGTTCTTATCTATTATGATTTTTTTCTCACTTTTTTTGTTTTTTAAAAATCAAAAAAAAGAGGTTTTTAATTTTAATTTGGCAAGTAAAGAATTTTTTATTTTAACAAATAATTGGTTTATGGCTTTTTTCTTATTTACAGTTTTTATTGGTATTGTTTATCCAATTTTTTTAGATGTATTGACTCAAGTAAAAATTTCAATAGGTCCACCTTTTTATAATATTATTATTATTCCATTGGTGATACCTTTTTTATTTTTAATGGCAATTGGCCCTCAAGCAAAATGGATTAAGAATCATAAAAAAAATATTCTCAAATTTTTTATATTATTTTTTTTATCAATTTTTATAAACTTTATGATATTTTTTTTATTTGGTAGCTATAGTTTATTGAGTAATTTAATTTTTATTTCTTCAATTTTTTTAATTATTCATTCAATAGAAGATCTTTTCCAGAATATAAGAAAAAAAACTAATTTTGGATATCCAAGAATAATTTCACATCTTGGATTTGGAATGTTAGTTTTCTTTATTGGCATTAATCATCAGTTTTCAATTGAAGAGAATTTTAATTTAAAAATAGGTGAGAATAAAAGATTCGATAAATATGAAATTTATTTTGAAAAATTAAACATGCAAGAACATGAAAACTATAAAGCTATAGTTGGATCTTTCAAAATACTAGATATTAAAAATAATTTAATAAATTTTTTAAATCCAGAAATAAGAATTTATTCAAATCCAGAAACCCTAACTTATGAAGCATCTATAAAAACAAAAGCAATAACTGATCTTTATTTAACAATGAGCAATATTTCTAGATCCGACTATTATAACATTAGATTCCAAGACAAACCGTTTATGATATGGATATGGATTTCATCATTAATGATAGTTTTAGGTGGTTTTTTAAGATTAGTTAGTAGAGAAAAAAATGCAACTTAATTTTACAAGAATTTTTATTTATATTTTTTTTATTATCTTTTTAGGTATTTTATTTTTCAGCTTAACAAAAAATAATAATTACGACACAGAAAATCTTATTGGAAATAAAATTAATGAATTTAGAATAGATTCTCTTTACAATGAAAATAAATATATAATCAACAAAGATTTTGAGACGAACGATCACAAAAAAGAAAAAGAAAAATTTTTTATTAAAAGAGAACTTAAGTGTATTTTAGACCTATATGCAAAAATGGTTTCT
>MDTB01222369.1_pt1 | contig 19191 bp, 9 predicted proteins | sample 811161 | NCBI WGS metagenome assembly MDTB01 (sample SAMN05326650, study PRJNA326480) | marine metagenome | isolation source: seawater | place: Mediterranean Sea | collected 2009
ACATCTGAATCTTATAGAGTCTCTTTCAAATTGAACTCTATTACCAGTAACCATCCCATGTCCAGCAGATGTCACGGTCATAATGCCAGATCCAGCATCATAAGTTGCAAATTCTACGTTTTTAGTATATGAACCGTTGAACCCATGAACGTTCGAGAATACAGTCATGATACCTGTACTTGCAGTGTATGCTGCAGTAGTAATACCATAGTTGACTATTGTAGACACACCCACATTGATAGTCAGTGTAGTTGCAGAAGTTGATCCGATACCAACAGACACATTACCACCAATAGGATCATCAGGACGAGGATATGCATGTTCTGTTGCGAAATTATCTCTAGCACATGTAAATCTAATAGATGCAGTATTGATTCCAACTGTATCAGTTGCCTTCTTCAAACCACCAGTGGTTGCGCTTTGGAATGTATGTGCATTTACAATAGTAGATACACCAACAAATACAGAGAAAGTGTTTACACCAACGTTGTATATTGATAACCACTTGTTAAGGTATGGATCGGAATATCTTGGATATGCCTTAGTTGCAGTATATCCATCTAGATCACATTTGAATGAAATTGATTCTAAATCAAATTTAACATATTCACCAGCAACGAAACCATGATTTGCAATGGTTGGTTCTAGTACACCAGTACTAGCATTATACGTTGCCGTCGAAATTGTGTGGAGACTTGGGGCAGTGTAACTGTGTCCAGCTCCCACTGTCATTGTCAGTTGACCTGTTCCAGCATTGTAGGTGGATGTTGAGATAGATCTTTCTGCTATTGTGGATACACCAACTCTAACTTCAAAAGTATTTGTTGTTGCTGATATGATTCCTAAATTAACGTTATGTGCAGGGTCTGTAGGACGAGGATATGCATGAATAGTTGCATAGTTATCTTTAGCACACTTGAATGATAATCCACCAGTAGCAATGCCTATTTTTTGTGATGGTCTTTGAACGTTATTTGCATTTGATGAAACATATACATATGGAGTGTAATCTCCACCACCAGTAATCACTGCATCAGTTCCAACACCAACTAGTGTATATGGATAGTCACCACCAGATATCACACCATCAACAGCAACACCCTGATTAGGTAAGAATTGATAGATATTGGATGATGTTGTAGGCCCTACATTGACTGTAAAGATAGTACCAGCAGCACTAACAAGAGTAACTGGTTTATCATAGTAAGGATCTTGTGGTCTTGGATAGAAATGATTAGTTTGGAATCCGTCTTGATCACACTTGAATACAACAGATCCAGGCTTGAACTTGATTGATTCTCCAGATTGGAAACCATGATTTCTGTCAACAGAAACGGTCATAATACCTGATGCTGGTGTATAGTCAGCAAATCTAATGTTATAGTTGACTATTGTTGATATACCAACGTTGACAGTAATTGTAGTTCCAGCAACACCTGTAATTGCAACAGCAGTATTGTAAACTGGATCTTTAGATCTTGGATAATATTTGGTGTCAGTATTTTGGTCAGCAGTACATGAAAAACCTAATGAACTATCTCTAAACTTAATACTTTGTCCAGCTGTTAGATCATGAGTTCCAATACTCATTGTCATCACACCCACAGAAGGGGTGTAGTCCGCACCAGAGACTGTGTAATCTAATCTAGTAGTAATACCAGCAAATACTTCAAAGGTGTCGTCTGTCTTGTTTGATATGGGTAGCCATGAATCACTAATAGGATCTGTGGATCTTGGATAATATTTGGTTGCTGTAAATTGGTCTAATGAACACTTCCAACCTATAGATTCATCTGCAATTTTAACTTCATCACCATTTGAGAAACCATGACTAGGAATAGTCACAGTCATAATACCAGCAAGAGGGTTGTAATTAGCAGTTGTTATTGAGTGTTGTGTAGGGCCTGATAAACCATGATTTGCAACTGTCAGTATTAATGATCCTGTAGCAGGGAAGTAATCTGCATTTGTTGGTGTAGTTGTTCCTCCTCCAACTATAGAGATTGAATCAGCTATAGTTTCAGAAGCAACAAATTGATGTGCATAATCACCACCGACTTTGATAGTTGCATCATCAGAACCAACGTAAGTATGTGCATAATCACCACCAGCAAATGTTGATGTTGCGGTTGCACTGTGGAACTCATGTAGGAATGGGCCACCAGTTAGTAATGCACCTTCTTCTGCACGAAGGAATAAGTGAGGATAATCTCCACCATACACCAAAGCACCAGCTGTTGCCTCTTCAAATCTATGAATATATTGATTCTTAACACGAGATATACCAACATCTATCTCAAGTGCAGTTCCAGAATAACCTACAATTGGAATAGAAGTATCGTATGCGGTTGATCTACTTCTTGGGTAGTAGTGATCTTTTGCACCATTGTCTATGGCACATGTAAATGCAAGACCAGTTAGAATAACATCTTTACCTACCTTGTAGCCGTGAGGTGCGGCAGTAGTGACAGTTAGAACTCCAGTTGTATTATCATATAATGCACTAGAAACGCCTAGGGCAGGGTCATAGTCGCAAGTAAATGCAATACCAGAAAGAACAACACAATCATCTTCTGTGAGGTTATGATCTTTTCTTGTAGTGATAGTTGCAATACCAGATGACTCATCATACTCAACATGACCAACTTGAACAGCAGGAGCACTCGTAAATGTAACCGCAATACCTGTTGTCTGAACAAAATCATCAGTCTCTAATCCATGACCTTTGTATGGAATATATGAACCAATACCAGATCCAACATTTGCAGTATGAATACCAGTGGTAGTCATTGCAATACCAATATTGATGGTAAAGTTCAGTGTACTACTAATACCTGTAACACCAAAGTATTTTTGAGTATCAGATGGGAAGATGATATCTCCAATACCTGTACTAAATGCAATGCCAGATAACTTAACAACATTTGAAGTTGTCAATCCATGAGCACTTGCAGCAGTGATAGTTGCAATACCAGATCCACTATCATAATCTAACGCAGTTATATTCTTAGAATCACCATCTTTATCACCAACAGCAGTAATTGTTGTGATACCAGTTGGAGGGTTTTGATTGATATGTTCAATGTGTTTTGGAGCATAGAAACCAGTTCCGCCTTCTACAATACTGAAGTTTGTGATAATACCAGCTTCTGCTCGGTTTACAACACCACCACCAACGTAATTATGTGCATAAGTTGTTATTCCAATAAACGCTTTGAAGGTATTTGCAGTTGCTCCTATTAAGTCGAAACCTGTGACGTTTCTGCCATCCATGATTCCAGTATCAATACCAGCTTGTACTAGACCTCCACTAACGTATGTCAATGGTTGTGTACCTACACCAGCCATGACTGTTACTATTTGAGTACTACCAATACTTACAATCGGGTATCCATCTTCTCTGAATAAGAAAGTGGATATGCCTTCTGTAACTTGAACTTCTTTTATAAGTAAGTTTCTACTTTGATTTTTACCTGTACCAATGTAGTGGCCACCAAAAACTTGAACGGTTGCAATACCAGTAATATAATCGTAACCAAATGAACCTATATTTCTTGCAGCAGATACTGGAGCGAATGTAAATCCAGCACCTGTGACTCTTACTCTGTCATCAATTTCAAATCCATGAGCACTGCCAGTTGTAAATGTAGCAACACCAGAAATATGATTATAAGTTGCAGTAGAAATTGCAACACTCGTTGTTGATGATTCGCCTAAAAATGCAGTAATACTTGCACCATAACCTTGAGATGCTCTGACTGTAATTTCTGGTATTGTTCTATAACCTTGTCCCTTACCTTCTATCTGAATGTGTTCAAGACTACCAGTAGAACCAACACCAACTCTAACTGCTGCTTTTGTTGGTAAGTAGTAACCAGAACCAGTTTGTAGTCCAACCTTAGAGAGTCTACCTGATCTTGGAACTCCACTTAAGAAGTTAAGTTTATTTGATGTATTATCTACAACCTCAAAATCTAATCCTGGCGTCTGAACAATATTGTTGATTAAAATGAACGGATTATTGTTTATGTCTACACCTGTGTTTACATTGTTATAAAGTGATGTTACAACACCAGTGTTTTCTGATAAACTAAATTGTGTACCTGCAATACCTGTAAATTCTAATGATATGTCATCTAAAATTACGTTTTTATCTTTTTCATCATAAGGATCTAATTTTCTAGAGAATAATCTCCCAGAAAATGAAGAGTTAGTCTGTAATCCAGCAGGGCCAGCTTTACCATAAGGTGCATCAGTAAAAATTATATTATCGTCAACAATATTGTAATCACCAGAAAATACAGAGTATGCAATACCAGCAGAACTATGACTAGTTGCTATAGTTCCAAATGCACCCCTTTCTACAACAACACCAGATTGTTCTGATTGGTTGAATACTGGAAAATATCCAGCACCAGTTTTAAATACAATAATTTCGGATACTGTCCCAATCCCAGATATTTTAGGGTAAAAGACTCCCTCTACACTAGGGGTCGCAGTGCCCTCTATTGTAATCTTGGGTGGATCTGTTTGTGCGTAGCCTGCTCCTCCCGCTAAAACCTCTATATTGGTTACTCCATAAACAGAGTTAAAAGTTGGTCTTAGTAGAACTCCTTGTCCAGGCGTAGTTCTTGGCATTTACTCTGTTTCCTCAACTAATGTTAATAGAACTTGAACAATAAACTCTGGTAACACCAGTACTATCTCGTATTATACTAAACGTTAATATATCATCATTTGCAGTGGAAGGTGGTGGATTACCTCCAACCCATTTAACCCCTGCGGCAATAGATGCTCCGTTAACTGTGACTGGATCACCGTAAGTGTACCCAACCCCAGCATTGATGATAAGTGTTGCTGTAGTTGCTTTACTGTTTTCTCCACTTACATTTGTAAATGCCCATGAACTGATAGATGTCGTTGCAACACCACATACTACAGATCCTTGTGAAACATCAATAGTGAATGTGCCGCCTGCACTTACACTCATAACATCACTGTAGTTTCCTACAACTTTTTCTGTAATATCGGAATTAAAGTTAACCTGATCCATCAAGGTGCTAGCACCACTGACTAGAACGTCACCTTGTACATCCAACCTACATGTTGGAGCAGTAGAACCAATACCAGTATATGCTTCGTTGGTAACTACAAATGACTTAGTATCAGTTATTGCTGCATCAGATACTCGTAATCCATGTCCATTTCCTTTTGCAATTGCCCATATAGTTGGTCTTTCAGCGGAGAATGATGCAACTTCTAGTTGTGAAGTAGGTAATGATGTTCCAATGCCGACCATACCGTCCGCTTTGATACGGAACATTGTTGCAGCAAAACCAACCTCAACAGGGCCATCTGTGATAGCACCAGGCTGTTGAATTGTTATCTTACCAACGTCTGCATAACTTGAAGTAACAACACCAGATGTATTGATATCAATATTATCAGTAACGCTAGATGCCATACCAGCAAGAACAGATGTCGATGCAATACCAGCATTTGTTGAATAACCCGCTGTAGTAGCGAAGGAAACAAAACTTACAAGATTAGTACCCTCTCCGAAAGTATCATATATCTCGTTAAAATTATTATTAATCTTGATGGTTGCAGCCAACAGGGTATCACCTGTGCCGTCATTCGGAGCAGAACCAGTACTAATCCCTTGTTTAGACATTACTTAAAAAACTTGTTTTCTTTTTATTTATAGTTAATATGGAGGGTTGTCATCCATAGTAGCAGTTGTTGTGTCTACATTCAACACATTTGAGTTAACTCTCTTAGTATCATAGTAGAAATTGTTGTCAACAACTTTATTTGCAACCGCTTGTTTTGCCTGTGCAAATGTTGCTTCTCCTATTTGTTGCACTTTGAGGAACTCATCATCAACTTTTAGAACATCACCTTTCGATAGTGATCCAATACCAGCACCAACTACGATGTTTTCACCAGTTTCACCAATAGCTTCCGTTACTTCAACATTTAGAAGTTTATTTGTCACTGGTGTCTGAATAATATTATCAATCATGATCAAGGCCTGTTTATTTGGATCTTGAACTTTGAGTAGGTGAGTACCAGTTCCTAATCCAGTAAAGACGAATGGTAGTGATGTGGATAGACCAGCAACTCGGAAGTTTACATCATCAACCTTCTGAACAAATAATTCATTAGGCATAACATCTGTTCCACATTCTACAGGAGTCAATTCAATATCATTGGTTGGAGTTGTACCACCAATATGTGTTCCCGAAATAGAAACAACGTTGGTTGAAGCATATCCAGTTCCACCAGTTACTACACCAACAAGAGAGACATCTAAGTTAGAATCTCTAGTAACATTGAATCTTGCACCAGATCCAGAACCGTTGTTTGTGGATGGAACGTTACTATATGTTGTTTGTATACCAATTCTAGATCCTGTTGTTTTTGTAACAGGGAATGTCAAGTTGTTGGCTGGAGTTGCACCACCAAGATATGTACCAGCAATACTTACATTATCAGTAACAATATAATCTTTACCACCACTAATTAGAACAACAGCGGTAGATATACATTGTCCAGTGGTCGGATTAAAGTCAAACTTAACTTGGAATCTGGCATCAGTACCTCTTGTGGATATGCCAGGCAAACCACCATCAACATTACCAAATCCAAACAATGTGAACACTGCGCCTGGAGGGTTCTGTGTAACAGCAGTTCCTGTTACTGGGCCTGGAATTTGAACATTATATCCATTTTCAAACATCGCACTTCCACCAATACCAGATGTAACCACTGACATGATGATGTCTTTAGTTCCTGTTGTGTATGATGTAGTTCCTACTCCAATCTTAGATCCACCTTGAGTATCAAGATTTACTACTTGTCCAGTTTGGAAGTCATGATTTTGAATCGATATTACATTCAAAGTAGTATTAACGATGGCAGAATCAGATGCATCGTATGACTTCTTAAACGCTGGTCTTCCATTCGTTGTTAATTGGAACTGTTTACTTCCAACTAATGTACCAGTTCTATCATGTTCTCCAGTGAATCCAGCAGAAATATCATCTATTGATATAACCTTGTTGGTTTTGTTCATGATGAAACTCTTAATTGGTCTGCCTTCTGGGAAGAAGATTCTCTGTACAGATCCGTCAGGTAAAGCATCATCTTCGGTTACTACCGCAAAGTTATCTCTCTTACCCATGAATATTTCATTATCAATATTCAATATGAGGTTAACTGTAGTGTCAACAGGTTTAACCTTCATATTATTTGATTTTGCGATTCCAACGCTTACTAGATTTAAAGTATTGGCGTCTTTTTTGGAATCACTCTCAATAACAAGATCTGAGAACTCTAGGAATCCAGATGGGTGAACAATTGATTTTACAGATTCTTTCCATGTAGTATATGGAAGATTACTCTTAATTGAGTATGAAAACTTCTGGAAGTAGAAGTTATCTGATAATCTTTGATTGAAGTCGTTAAGAATACCAACTTCCATGTCATTCTTAGACACTTTATCTCTTGTAACTCCAAGAGTAGTGTTTACGCTGAATCTATTGACATCTCTAACTTCTCCTTTCAATTCAGAGACTTCACCAAACAATGTGTCGCCTGGTAAAAGAGTTCCAATAGTATCTCTCAATCTAAGTTGGCTAATATTGACATTCCAACCATTTTCAGCTACAATTCCTTCAAATCTAGCAGATGTTACTTTCTCACCAGATAAGTACTTGGCATCGTTAATAAGAGTCATATTAAACTTTGCCATGTCGTTGAAGTTAACAATAGACCCTAATGTAAAGTCATCGTCATAAGATCCCAAAGTAACAGTGGATATTCCAGGCGCATCTGCCATACTGAACTGAACAGTTAAGTTTGTTGTACTTACACCTGTAACTGTAAAGAATGAGTTGTCATAATCAGATGAGTTGAAGTTGCCTTCGCCTACTGCTAATGATGCTGGTTTAATTCTACATCCTTCAACTAATACTTTGTCACCAACTGCAAATGGTAGTTTAATATCAGTAGAAGCGTATCCAGTTTGTATTGGTTGATTGAATTGTTGATCTAATAGTAACTCAGCAGTAACTGTAGTACCACTATGACTTATGGCATCAATATCATAACCATTAGAGTTATTAGTTGTAATGATGTTTAGTGGTTCTTTAAACTCAAACGCATTTTTGATAATTTCAACTCTATCTACAGATCCACCAGATAAATGTGCTAGAATCTGTACATTACTGTTACCACGAACTGCAAGTGAGGGTGGTTGGTTATATCTCTTTCCACCATCAATAACTTTAATTTGATCAATCCTTGAAATACCACTTATATCAACTATAGCGGGAACTGCTAAGTATGGTAGTAAAGTTGGGTCAGTTGGGTAGTCAAATCCATCTTTGATTCTTTCAATAATGTCAATTTGTCCAATTTCGGGAGATGATACTTTCACAATAGCATCTTGACCTTGTGTACTTGCAAAACCAATAACTTTAGGTAAGTTAGTATATCCTTTGCCTGGGAAATTGATTTTAGTTTTAAATACAGGCCCTCTAGCATTAAGAGATGTTGTACTGTATGTTATTGTACTTACACCAACTCTAGAAACAAATCTTTGCGATTCTAGTGGTTTTTCTTTTAAGTTGAATGTAAATGTAGTATCATCCTTAATTAAAACGCTATGTTCGTTTCTGAGAACGATATCACTGAATGTTACGTTGTTTCTTCCTGTTACATCAGTATCTGATGAACCATATGTCTTTCTAGTGTCTGATGGAACAACAGGAGTTAGATTATAGAATGTTTTTCTTGGCCACTCAGTTTCAGTGTTAATTGTTACTGTAGAATTAGCGTTTCCAGAAATACCACTCCTAGTAATATTGAATCCACCAAGATTTGTGCCTTGAACATCAAGTCTGTTGTTGAAAGTGATATCATCAAAGAAATCCAATCTCATATCAAGAAGACTTTGATCCGATACATCAAATACGATTGTATTACCTGATGTGAAACTTAGAGGTGGGTTGATCTTAGCAATGTAACTTAAATTGTTAGCACTTGCAGTCGATACTGTTGATATTGCGACTGGATTAGAGTCAAATACATCAGATTTGTATTTGCAGAGTTTTATGGACTCTGGATCTTCTCTAAGAACGAAATAAGTTTCGTTATTCATCAATCCAGTGATTGTATTACCATTATCGTAATAAACAACTTTATCATAGCTTTGTAAGTCCTGATCAGCAATGTTTATTTGAGTTAAGTCGGGAGAGAAACTTGTATATGTGAATCCAACTCGTTTTGTTGTAGTCTTAGCAATAACAGGGTCATATCTAATAACTGTTGATTCAGTAGACTTAGGTAAAGCTTCAAGTTTGATAAGATCGCCTGATACTAACCCATGAGCAGAACCAAGTCCAACTTCCCCAAAGAATCTTTCTACTTTAGTTGATACTCTAGGATATGCAGTTGTAAGAGAGTGTGCAAACCCAGAATTAGATGCTACACCGTAAAACCATATCGCATCAGCAGCAGTAGAGAATGCCACAGTAGCCAATCCAATATAATCCTTGTCAAAGTTGATGGCGTACACATCTCCATCAGGAAGAACCTCTGTTCCTACTCCAGAAGTTGCACCAGCAGAAACTTTTGCCCAAACAAGTGAAGTTCCACCGATACCCATGTTATAAACTAGTTTCTGACCAGTAAAGAACTTATGATCCTTAAGATATATTCTTTGTTGAGGTACAAAACGATTTTCTACAGTCTGAATTGCTTGTGTTCCAAAACCAGTTACTGTAACTGTATAATGTGTTCCTGTAGATCCAACACCAACTGTTTCTTGTGGATTGAAGTAAGTTTTATAATTTTCAAATGTAAATTGAGTTACTGTTGAGGTTCCAACAGGGAATATAAACTGATTTGGTTTTAATACTACGTTGTTAGTGCCAGCTTGGTGTGTCATTGCAGCACCAACAAAGTTTTCTCTGTTTACAAGTAATCTAGAGAAAGATGTATCAATACCAGTGACAGTCATAGATTCTGTTCCAACTCCGATGACATCACTTGGACTAAAACCTCTCGTATCAGTTACAAAGAGATGTGTGCTTACTCCAGTGTTTGTTACGTTGTCTACGAAGGTAGCAAGACCTACTGATCTATTAATAATTTGAACCTTCTGAGAACCATTGAACTCTGTAAACTGAGATGTGTCAATACCACTCAATATGACTGTTTCGCCATCAGCAATACCATGTGGTATAGAAGTAATACCAATAATATTTCTTTTTTCAAGTCTTAATGAAGCATCTTTGAATGTAGTGATGCCGATGTCAACAGAGTTTATTTCTTTTCCTAATAATTCACTTACAACAATATTAGCACCAGTTCCATTTGTTCCTTTATTATCTAATGTAAGAGGGTCGTCTATTTTATAACCATCTCCTCTTGAAAATACAGTTACGGAAGTAATTCCAGCACTCTTTGTTTTAGTGACCTCAAACTCTTGTTTTAATGCATCTTTTACATCATCAATTAGTTCGTAATCAGAGTTACCATATGATAGGTAGTATGGAGCAATGTTTCTTGTTACATTCCTACTTGAAATATCAATATCTTGGTTGAAGAAGGTAACAAAGTTTTCTTCTATAGGAGTATCTTTAAATTGACTACCAACCATATATGGGAACTTAGGTTCAGCAACACCACTAGAATCAACCTCTACAGAGTAGAAGTATGCATAAGTTCCATCTGGGAACTGTGGCGTTACACAATACCTACCACCGTATGTGTCTAGGTCGCCAGAGTTGTCAAAAACATAATCATTAACAAAGTATCCAAAAGCAAAGCCAGGAGGTCTGAGGCCCGCTCTAGCGGATGTATCAAGGATATATCCAGATCTAAGTCTAACAATAGCACCACCTACTGAGTTCTGATAACCATATGGCCCGTAGATTGGATTGCCGTCATATGCATATCCCAATATTGGTGAATGGAAAGCATTAGGTGTTTCTAAGTTTGCTGAATCAATATTATCCCCTAATTGATATCTCAATTTTTGAGGAGGATACATTCCAATAGTTTGTAATTGGAAAGCTGGGTTTGTACTTGGTTTTGTAAGTACCGAGTCTTCTACATTAATAATATTTTCGTTCTTTTGAACTTGGTTAATCTTCCACTCTCGAACATTACCTATAAACTTAGCATCCTTACCTCTGTTCTGTAGAAGTAAAGTAGTATCACTCTTTCCATATCCAATACCACCGTCAAGAATTTGCACACCAGTTATTCTGGTATCTTCAACTATAGGTCTTACATCCGCAAAACTTCCTGTAGGACTAGTAATTTCAATATCGGAATCTTCACGATATCCTTTACCATTGGCAAGTATCTGAACATCTACTATAGAACCACCAATGATAATTGGTTTCAATAAAGCTCTGAAAGTAATTGTAGAGATGCCAACATCAGGCCTTCTTTGGAAGTCCATGATATTAGTACAACCATAACCAATACCACCTTCTTGTAAGTAAACGTTTTCAACTGATCCAAGAACTATAGGTGTAATCTCTGGTTTAATGACCGTGGTAACGGCAATACCAGATAAACTCTCTATGTCTACTACTATAGGTGGATACTTTACAGTATGATTACCACTACCCAATCCACGAATTACAGCGGGTTTATTTTTGTCATAATTCGTAAAGTTTCTTTGTGAGGAAATCCCAACATCACAAAGTCTAAATCTATTAGGATCGATGACCTTAACGGCATACTGTGTGGTTGTTGAAAGACCAGATGCAATTGTTCCTGTTGTAGAATATTCAACTATCTCTCCGTTGTTGAAGTGATGGTTATATGCCAGTATATAATCGTCAGATGTACTAATACCAGATTGAACGTCTCCGTTAACAGGTCTTGCTGGGACAATAACTTTTCTATTTGAATACCCAGAACCACTTTCCTTTACATAGATCTTGGTTATTGTATTCTTTGCCTTTACTGTAGTAAGTTTATGAAAACCAAAACTAACGTTTCCAATATTAACAGTATTGATACCAACCTTAGCTTCTTCTGGTTTATTGTGTAATTTTATCTTTGTCTCATTTACTGGTGCAACATAGTAAACCGATCCACTAACCACGTTAACAATTGGAGTGTTTCCTCTTGAATCATAAACAACTGCTTCACCAACTTCAAAGTTATGTCTGTTTTCAAATGAAATACTTTCATCAGTCGTATTTACAGATGAACCATCAGCTTTAAAGTTAGCAACGATCTTGCCTTTGACTAGATTAGATTCCAGAACAGCACCACTTCCATTACCACCTTTTACAGTAATTTTTGGTTTATCTTGATATCCAATACCTGGCGATACTAACTTAACTTCTTTGAATGATCCAGATATATTTGCATAACCAATTGCACCTGATCCTTGTTGATCTAAAACTTGTAAAGGTGGCCCTGTGATGACATCATAACCTGAGCCTGGATTTGTAACTGTAATACTTGTAAGATCACCGTGGAAAATCTGTTCATCGAAAACAGTAGGAGGGAATAGTTCAACACCATTCGCCATAAGTCCCACAGGTCTATTGTTAACATCTCTTTTATTTGGATCATCAAATAATTCTTTTTCCTTAATAACAGGATACTTTCTAAGAATTTTTTGATTCTTAAGTGTCTTATTCTCCCAACCAGATTTATAAATGTATTGTCCAATTGTTCCTGTTTTAACTGCAATGTACTTTTGAGCAAATACGTCAGATCCACTGAATGAAAGATAGAAGTCAGTTTGGTTTACCTTAGTTACAAAGTAAATACCAGTTGTGATGCCACTATTAGTTGTATTGTCCCAATAGATCTTATCTCCAGTCACATAGTTGTGTGGAAGCAAACTAGTCCCTGCGGCAGGGTCAAAGGCGGGGTCATAAGACTGTATGGTATAAGTAAACCCACCACCAAGTAAAGGTGTGCCAAATCCGTCTACAACCTCAATAGAACTAGTCTTTACGAATACCTTATTATCAGTTGCAAAGATAGGATAGTTAGGTAGACCAGATGATGATACATAAAAGAACTTTTCTTCTTTGTCAATGTAACTATTCTGAATACCAACTGTAAACTGATCTACTCCAGCAAAGTAATTTGAGTTATGAGCTGCCTTTGTAACTGTTTTGGTAATTTTAGAAGGATTGGTGGGCACAGCACCAGTAGTTTGAACAACAATAGTGTTTGAGTAAACTTGCGCTGTATTTGTTGCATCATATTCAATCTGTTTGACTGTAATGTTGACTTCATCGCCAAGTTCGTTTCTTAACTTTAAAATTTCATCAACATAGAAAACACATAAGTCAAATATCGTAATTCTGAAGGTATTGACGTTTACCTGACTGATTGTGGCAAGATTATGACTTGAAGGTACGTTGTATATCCAATTATTGAACTTTGGGTTATCTGCTAGATCTTTACCAAAGGAAAGTAACTTAAGACTATCCCCAATTTGCATATTTGATGATGTAGTAGTGTCTACTTCATCAATAACGTTGACAAGTCTGAATTGTAGTAAAGATGTTTGTCCAAATCCAGCATAAGCATATGCAAGTTTGTTCTCAAGAACATCTGCACCAAAAACTAGAGATGTTGTGATACCAGTGACGTTTAAAAACTGGTTTACTGTTTTATCGGTATATCTGATGTTTAGAAAGTTAGCACCTTCTCTTGGTTTTACCAAAAGTGTACCACTTTGTCCAAATCCGACTGTAGAGTCAACAACAAGAGAGGTTGCGTCTGATGGAGTGATCTCAAGTGCTTTTGTTTTTCCAGGCACTTGAAAAGATCCGTCAAATGATGTTGAGTCAAGTGATATTTCGTAAAAATCAACTTGATTGATTGGTCTATACTCTACATTGTAAATTGAAGCACTCGCAGTTCCAATTCCAGCGATATCTTGATATAAGAAGTTACCAATAGTCTCTAATGGCTGTCCACCAAACAAGTTTTCAACTAAAACGTGCTTAGTTTTGAAATATACATTATCTGAAGGAACTAATGTTCTATCAATTGGTTTTATAAGTTCAATTTCTTCACCATACAAAAGTTTGAAGAGAATTTTATATGAAGCATCGGTTCCCTTTGCCATATAGAAGTCTTTTGCTCTGGTAAGCACATTAGTAATCGATGTACCAGTTGTAAAACTTCTGTTTTCAAAGCCAGGTAAAAATTCTGTTTTAAATTTAGTAAAAAATTCTTGTAAGAAAAGATTACTTAAGTTGGTTACTGTAGAACCAGAAAGATGAACCGCACCACTGGTTTCGGCAAAGTTTGCAAACTCAGCATCGTCTTCTTTTGATATTTGATCTATGCCACTGAATCCTCTAGCGCAGCCAAGGAATTGAGTTTCTGATTTTCCAGTATATGTAATTACTTCGTTGTCAATTTTCAACAAACCGTAAGTATCGGGCCATCCATCTGTTGATATAACTGATAAAGTAGTATCACCAGCAAAACATGAAAGAGTTAAGGTTGTAGAAGCTATAAGTGTCTCATCATTGAACGCACCAATCTTCCGATACTCCGCCAGATTACTGGCCAAGTCGGTCATACCAGATTGGTGTTCCTGTGATTCGTAATACTGTTCTAAAAAACTCTTGAATAGAGGTGATTCCTGATTTAAGAACTCAGGAATTTGAGATTCTATTAAATGAGAGATTTTTACTCTTTTAATATCCGTCATTTATCTGGTATAGATTGTTTCGCTAGCATAACTAGATGTTTTAACGTATGCAGTAGCAGAAGTATTCTCTCCAGAAGATATAACGTCTGGTAAGGCATTTACTGTACTATTAGGAACGTTTAATTGTAAATACAAATCTTTTAAAGCAATTACATCATTTGAATCGGGTATTGCTTCAACTTCAATCACTCCACTTGCAAGTGAAGCTCCTGTTATATTTACCACATCCAAATTAATCTCTCCGTGAACGTAGTCCACAGTACCAGCGTCATTCTTAACAACTAAAGGAAGGTTATTTACAAGTTTAAAGAATACTATCTTTCCAACAGTCGTCCCAGCAGTAGGAATGTCACCCAAATACAAAGTTCCGTCAATACCACTGACTGTAAATCCTGTGGAACGTATGCCATATCCATTTGGTTGGTCATAAAACCCATTTCCGTAGCAAAGTTCATAAGTTGCAAAAGTATTTAACTCAGGGAGTATATCTCTTCTCATTTTCACTCTAGTAATGTTAGATGTGATACCTCTAGAAGAATCATCTATTAATCCAATAACTTTACTATACTTAAATCTACCACCAAATGAGTTGATGTCTGATGATTGTGAATATGTAGTTAGTGTCTTAGTCACAGAAGTAATTAATTCAGATACTTCTGATGTTGCGTTGGTATTATAATAAACGGTAGTATCGACTTCAACATAAAGATATTTGAGATCAATAATTTCTGGCTTAATACCAGCAATCGAATATTGTTTAAGTTGTCTTGAAATATCGTCCTTTGTAATCTGTGAAAGGAAAGCACCATCTTTCGGTTTGATAGAAATAAAGACTTTTCCATACTCAGGTGGATCTAATTCCTCTCCACCGTAGGCAGTCACAGAATCAACGTTAGGATACACGAATGGAATTATACCTGTGTAGTCATTTGCGGTTACGGCACGGTATTGTGAGGAGTATATACGAGGCGCCAAGTATTTGATCGTACTTATGTCTTCAATGTTGTCTCCATTTTCCGATTTTTGACTTGTTGTCAATACAGACATGCCAGAAGTGATAGTTGTATCAGTATCATCTCTTAAAATACCAACAAATGAGAAATTTCTAGCTCCATTTCCTAATTTTCCGTTAGTAACAATATACGTTACAGTAATAATTGCTCCAGCAGGCGGTTTTTTACCAATAATTCCATCTCCAAATAAGATTTCATATTTTTCATCTTCAATTTCTTGAATTAGGAACAATTTAGAGGTCGAATCGACTTGTAAAATGTTATTATAGAGTGAATAAATCTCATTTGTCGTAGAAGTGACTGTAACACGAATAGAAGTAGCGTCAATATTCGCATTTGGAAGCACATATCTTTGATTTGGTTGAGAATAATCAATTTGAAATGTTTTTTGGAGATATATTCCTTCGTAAATTCTTAAATTATCAAAAGTTGCAATATTATTAACACCAGTTGTCGCCACAAAGTCATCGGGAATGGAAAAAATGTAATTACTTCCCTGTTGAACACCCAATGCCACTTGTCCAGCTTTCAAAGTTACAATTTTTGTGTCATTTGTTGACAAGTCTACACTAAAATTCACCACAGCTTGTGCAGATCTAGCTGATCTAGGTACATAACCAATATTTCTTGCTAGTGATACTACGTTTTCACGCAATGTCGCACTGTCGAGGAAGCACTCGTTAACTGCCATGTTGGTATTGTAAGCAGTTATGTAAGAGTTGTATGCTAAAAGATCAATTAAGGTCGAAAAGTTCGATCCTTCAAAGTCAAAATCAGCAAATTCACTGTTTACACGAAGATAGTCTTTGATTTGAGCCCTAAGACTAGCGAAATCTAGGTTCGTAAATTGGTTAAATGACATTATATCCTAGTTGATTGAAGAATAAATTCTATATTTTGTCTCGGAATCGATAATCCGACAATATCATATGCAATTTGCACTGTTAATTCGTTAGTATCTAAGGGATAGACAACTTTAATATTGACTTTGGCGATTCTAGGTTCAAAGTTTTCAAGTAAAATCCTAATATCGTCTTCCAAAACCTGAGCATTGTCAGGATCTGCTTGTTCAAAGAGAGAATCTTCGACAGCACTACCCAATATAGACTCAAAAAATCGTTCACCAATCCTTGTTCTTATCAAATTAGTCACAGATCTCTTAATGGCATTCTCATTCGTGAACACTCCAATGTCATCCGTTACAGGATGTCTGGTAAAAGTCAAACTTATGTCTTTAAAAGGTTGACTTGATATGTCACGTTGATCGATTTTTGCCATTATTCTTCAAGAAGTTTCTTCTTTTTCTTGTCATTTAGATGATCTCCTACGACTTCTCGCAAAATATCATCCGCTATCTCTTCCTCTGGTCGAGGATTGATGTAAGAACTCTCACTATTTTTAGGTTTTATGTAAAAATCTTCGTAAGATTTATCCCAGTCTTCCATTCTCATGGCTATTATACTATTCAAATTCTATTTAGACACAAAAAAAGACCCTTTTAAGGGCCTTCTGAAGTTTTTTAGATTCTTGTTAACCAGCAGCAAGTGGAGATTGTGAATCATTTGTGTTTGCAGCAGCCTTTTTTCTTGCCTGAGCACTCACATCATACTGTCCAACTAAACTTCCACTAGCGAATCCCTGACTTTCGACATTATGGGGTGCTAATTTTGGATTTGAGTCTGCCATCTTTAACCTTTTTCTTTTTATTTATCTATTTGAGCTCTTAATCTGCCAGGAGAAATACCTTCTTCGAGGTAAAACTGCAATCTAATGTCGGCTTCTTCCTTTGTAAGACCCACATCTTGTTTAGGGTCGTTGACACACCACCCTGATGTGCCTAATTCTACGACCTTGTACTTGACATCCATTAGATTATCCTTGTCTTCTCATGTCCTACACGGATCTTAGGATCAATCCAGATCTCCATACCCGCTTCTTTTGCATCAAGACAGAATGAAACGTCCTCTCCACACATATCTTGTACATCACCTGATTCAAAGACTTGCATCTTAGGAGCAAACCAAGGATACTTCATCTCTGCATGTTCAAATACACCGTTCTTCACGAGTAACCAACCGAAACCAGTGTAGTCAACTGTGAATGGTTTACGTCTACGAGAGATTGACTCGATAGTTTCGTGATTCATCACTCCACCATTCTTAGCAAAGTCGTCTTCTTCTAGCCAATGTGCAACAGATGTTGTCTTGCCATCTTCTGTACAATACCAACCTCCAGCAATGTCCTTCTGCATCCATACTAACCGATAAAACTTTTCTGTATCGAATACGATGTCTGAGTCTATCCATAACTGCCAGTCATATTTTAGTTTTCCATCCCAAGGTATCTGGTCTGGGCCTCTTAATACGTTTGCACCAAGGCACTTGCATCTTGCAAAGTTAACCATTGATGAGTAGTCCTGTGAGATCTGTATACTAGATCCATTCTGAACAAGGTCAAAGCATAGTTGTACGAAGTTCTTTAAAAAGATATAAGAGACTCCTCTTCCTGGCAGACAGAAAACTATTGCTTTACCTTTCGCTAATGCCTTTGCCTCTTCTAAGTTAAAGTCATCTTCGACTTTCTTAGTTTTGGGAGCATTTGCTTTTACTGTAAATCCTTTAGCCATAACATGTTGTAATTACATAATTAGTATACCACGACAAATCACATTTGTCCATAGTGTTATATTATATAGTACTTTTTTATGAGCTCTTTTTGAGAAACTCCTGACTGTTACAGGGGCCTAGCGGCATTCCCTGTTCATAAATTCCTTTCAGAAGCATGCTGTTTATTGCAATGTCACCAGATACCGATAACCTTTTTTCTTCGGTTAAGAAATGGGGGTAAACCGCATGATACAGGTCACTTGGAAAGAGTAACATATGTCCTTCATTATATTCTTGTTCTAATTTCCAGTTTACTTTTCTCATTCTACCCAAGATATCAGTATAGGTTAGAATAAAATCTCCTGCTTCTGGATGCATTGTATCCATAACGTCTTGTTCTTCTTTTGCATTGGATGGAACTTTTAACCATACTACAAAAGAAAACACAGCATCATGATTGTGTAGTGCTTGATATTCTCCTATACCAGTATAATTTGCCCAGAACTTCTGGAAAGTTAAATCATGTATATGAGTTGATTTGAGTTTCTCAGGAACTCCATAATCTTCAATGTATTCCTGTACAACTTTGCTTATGACATCTTTTTGAAATCTATTATCATCATCTATTAACATCCATTGCTGTTTTGCATTGTCTGGTTCATACTTCTCTACCAGATGATGAAGATGGTCTAAATGATCTTTATCTAAGGTTACATCTAGAACTCCATAATTAGGCAGATTTATTTTCTTGGTTCTCATTTTTAATCACCTTTATTTCTTCTTTACGAAGTTCATCATTTGGATAGTTTTTAAAATACTCTTTTAGATATTCCAGTTTATGTTTTAT
>MDTB01040774.1_pt1 | contig 19188 bp, 16 predicted proteins | sample 811161 | NCBI WGS metagenome assembly MDTB01 (sample SAMN05326650, study PRJNA326480) | marine metagenome | isolation source: seawater | place: Mediterranean Sea | collected 2009
AGATTTTGATTATGAGTTGCCTGAGCGCCTTATTGCTCAGCACCCAGCCGCTGCACGGGAGGGCTCGCGTTTGCTACATGTGCAGCCACAAGGGCTTACGCACCTTATGTTTTCCCAAATGCAGCAACTGCTCCGCCCGGGTGACTTATTAGTGCTGAACAATACCAAGGTGGTTAAAGCACGGCTGCGCGGTATTAAAGACAGCGGCGGTGCTGCCGAAGTGCTATTGGAGCGTGTGCTGGCGGATGAATACCAAAAGCTTAATCGTGCGCTTTGTCAGGTTAGGGTAAGCAAACCCTTGCAGCGCGGCCGCAGTCTGCTCTTTGGCGATCAGTCGGTAGAATGTTTAGGCCGCGAGGGTGAGTTTTATGTGTTGCAATTCCCGACACCAGTATTTGACTTTTTAGACACTTTTGGTGAGTTGCCATTGCCGCCTTACATAGAGCGGAGTGACGAATCTTTCGAGGGTAGCCAGGACGCGCTGCGGTATCAGACCGTGTTCGCAGCGGTACCTGGAGCGGTAGCTGCTCCCACCGCAGGGTTGCACTTCACAACGTCAATGCTTGAGCAACTCGCCGCCATGGGTATTGAATCCACCTACCTCACATTGCATGTGGGTGCGGGTACTTTCCAACCTGTTCGAGTAGCCGATGTGTCGGAGCACCAAATGCATTTGGAGCAGTATCAGATTCCAGATACCGCAGTTGCAGATATTGCGCGGACGCAAAAAAGCGGTGGACGCGTTATTGCTGTCGGCACCACGGTGGTGCGCGCGCTCGAGAGTGCAGCGCTAGCGACGGGGCAGTTACGGCCGGGTTGGGGCGAATCTCGACTGTTCATCACACCAGGTTTTGAGTTCAAGGTAGTGCAGGCGTTGATTACTAACTTTCATTTACCGCGTTCGACGCTGTTGATGTTGGTCAGCGCCTTTGCTGGCAGTGGGCGTATCCGTGCGGCTTATGCTGAAGCCATTAAAAAGGAGTACCGGTTTTTCAGTTTTGGCGACGCCATGTTTTTACATCGCGCAGATTTGTAGCCGCGGCTATGACACCGACAACGGTTAGGGAGTTTTTGTGTTCGAATTGTTAACAACGCACGACCAAGCTCGGCGTGGGCGCCTGCACTTGCCGCATGGAACGGTAGAGACGCCAGTGTTTCAGCCCTGTGGCACCTATGGATCTGTTAAAGGTATGACGCCGCTTGATCTTAAAGCTGTTGGCACGCAAATGCTGTTGGGCAATACCTTTCATCTCATGTTACGACCTGGTGATGAGCAAATACGCGACCTTGGTGGGTTGCACAAATTCATGGGTTGGCCCGGTCCGATTCTCACCGACAGTGGCGGCTTCCAAGTGTTTAGTCTGGGCGACTTACGCAAGCTCAACGAGCATGGCGTGGTATTCCGGTCGCCGGTAAATGGCGACAAAGTGGAACTTACTCCAGAGTCATCTATCCAGGTACAGGCTAATCTCGGGTCCGATGTAGTTATGGTACTAGATGAATGCACAGCGCATCCGGCTACGCATAAACAAGCTGAAGACTCCATGCAGTTGTCGCTGCGCTGGGCTCAGCGTTGCCGGTGCGCGTTTGACCAAGATCGCGAGGCCAGTGTAAATCCAGGTGCCAAGCTGTTTGGTATCGTCCAAGGAGGTATGTACGAGGATCTACGAAGGGTGAGTTTGGCGGGCTTGCAAGAAGTAGGCTTTGATGGCTACGCGATTGGCGGATTGTCGGTAGGAGAAAGCAAAGAAGATATGGACAGGGTGATGTCAGCGTTGTTACCGCACATGCCGCCGCAGCAACCACGCTACCTTATGGGAGTGGGTACGCCGCAGGATTTAGTGCGAGGCGTGAGCCTAGGTGTTGATATGTTCGACTGCGTTATGCCCACGCGCAACGGTCGCAATGGATACGTTTTCAGCCATTCTGGTGTGGTTAAGATTCGCAATGCCAAGCATAAGCACTCTCAGTTACCCATCGATGAGCGCTGCGATTGTTATACATGTCAAAACTTCACCCGCGCGTACCTACACCATTTAGATCGCTGTGGCGAAATGCTCGGAGCGATGCTCATGACACACCACAACCTGTATTACTATCACAATTTGATGGCCCAATTGCGTGAGGCTATCGAAACGGGTACATTCCGCACGCTTGCGCGCACCCTGTTTAATGACTGGAACAATAACAATGAGTCTGTTTGAAACTACTGCTTTCGCGGCGAATGCTGGCGCCCCTGGAGGCGATGCCGGATTGATTAATCTAATCATGCTCGGCGGCTTTGTGTTGATCTTTTACTTCCTGCTAATTCGCCCGCAAAACAAACGTCGCAAAGAGCATCAAGAGTTAGTGACGTCCCTAAGCAAGGGCGATGAAGTGGTCACTGCTGGTGGTGTGGTTGGCACTATTACCAAAGTGGAAGACGACTTTGTGAAAGTGCAAGTCAGTGACGAGGTTGAAATGCGCATTCAGAAGTCGGCGGTTGGAGCTACGCTGCCAAAGGGCACCATCAAATCGTTGGATTAGCCAGCAAACGCCTTGGATGGGGGTCACAAGCCCCCACCATGCAAGGATGCACCTTTCTATTACACAGTGAATATTGGCAAACCGTAAATGGCTGAACTCCCTCCTAATGGACCGCCTTTGCTTGGTGTGCCGCGTCGTCGCAATGCGCCGCTTAACTCCTTTGCATCGTGGCAGTACCTGCTGATCTTCACGGCAATGCTGATTGGCCTTATCTATGCGGCCCCAAATGTTTTTCAGCCCGACCCTGCAATACAGATTCGAGCCTTAGATCAGCGCGCTGAAGTCGGCGCTGAATCCGACGCAGCCAAGCAAGCGTTATCAGCGCGCATGCAAACAGCGCTCAGCGAAGCGGGGATTGCGGTAAAAGGCGTTGACCTTGACGGCGATTCCTTAATGTTGCGAGTGAACTCCGACGAAGCGCAGTTGCGAGCTCAACAGTTGGCAAGCAGCGTCTTAAACGCCAACGGATCGGATTACGTAGTGGCATTGGCGAGTGCCAGCACAACACCAGAGTGGTTGCAAAATCTCGGCGGCGAGCCAATGAATTTGGGCTTAGACCTGTTTGGCGGTTCGCATTTTCTGTTGCAAGTGAACATGGAGGAATACCTGGAAAGGGTCATCCTTAATAGCGCGGAAAGTATGCGCGACACGTTAATTGATGAGCGTATCCGGTTCACACCAGGTCGAGACTGGGTCAATGGTAATGCGATAGAAATCGCCTTTCGGGACGACGCAAGCCGAGACCTAGCCGAAGATGCGTTATCGGACTTTCAAGATTTTCAGGTTTTTAGTTCGGACGTGGACAATAACCCCGGCCTTAGATTTGTCGTTACCGACGACAAAATTCGCGCGCTAGAAGACCGAGCGATCAGTCAAAATCTGACCAGTTTGCGAAACCGTGTGAACGAGTTGGGTGTATCCGAGCCTCAAGTGCAACGCCTTGGAAGAGCGCGCATTGTAGTAGACCTTCCGGGCATTCAAGACAGTGCACGCGCGAAGGAAATTCTTAACAAGTTCGCTAATTTAGAGTTTCGCTTGGAAGCGCTGCCGAATGCACGGCGCTCGCAAATCGAGACTTACCCTTACAACGGGCGCAATCAAGACATCATGCGGCGCAATATTGTTACCGGTAACAACGTTCAGGACGCGCAGCAGTCTTATGACCCAGAAACGGGACAACCCCAGGTTAATATTGAGCTCGATAATGACGGTGGTCGTCGCATGAACGAGGTGACGAAGGACAATGTCGGACGCGCCATGGCGATATTGTTTATCGAACAAAAACCACGGGTGCGCAAGACTGAGGTGGACGGCGAGCTAGTCGAAGAGTTTTTCACCGAGGAGGACCGGCGTTTAATTAGCGTGGCGACCATACAGTCGGCATTGGGGTTCAGTTTTCGTATTACTGGATTGAGTCTTCGAGAAGCTCAAGATTTAGCATTACTGTTGCGCGCTGGTGCGTTAGCTGCGCCAATGTACATTGTAGAAGAACGTACCGTTGGTGCCCAGTTGGGTGATGAAAACATTCAGCGAGGCTGGCAATCAGTGGCCATTGGTTTTGTCTTGGTGCTGGTTTTTATGTTGGTGTACTACCGCTGGTTTGGGCTTGCAGCCAACGTGGCGCTTACCACCAACCTAGTGTTGCTGGTGGCAATCATGTCGGTGCTTGGTGCGACCTTGACCTTGCCGGGTATCGCCGGAATTGTGCTGACTGTGGGTATGGCGGTGGATGCCAATGTGCTTATATTTTCAAGAATCCGCGAGGAGTTGAAAAACCATCCACCCCAGCGTGCCATTCAGGCTGGTTTTGATCGCGCGCTGCTGACCATTACCGACGCCAACGTAACGACCTTTTTTGTTGCCATAATTTTGCTGTCAATCGGTAGTGGGCCGGTTCGTGGTTTTGCCGTCACTTTGGCGGTGGGCATTGTTACCTCCATGTTTACGGCGATCTTGGTAACGCGAGCGTTAGTTAACCTAATGTTTGGTGGCCGCAAGTTGGAGTCGCTAAAGATATGAGGGAGTTGCACATCGACTTTATGGGCAAGCGAAAAATCGCGCTTGTCTTGTCTACCAGCTTGCTGCTTGTGGCGTTGCTGTCCTTGGGCTTTAAGGGCCTAAATATGGGTCTAGATTTTACCGGCGGCTCATTGTTAGAGATTGGATTTAGTGAAGAGATAGATCCGGAAGAAGTTCGTAGCTATTTGGAAGGCGCAGGCTTCAGTAACGGCACTGTTCAGTATTTCGGCACAAATCGGGATTTACTCATTCGTATGCCGCCCCAGGCGGTGGCGAATCAAGCCAGTCTAGGCGACGAGATTTTCGCGGCGCTCAAAAGCCAGTATCCCAGTGGTGTGCTTCGGCAGTCTAATTATGTCGGCCCGGCTGTTGGCGATGAACTTGCAGAAGATGGCGGCCTGGCGTTATTGACCGCCCTAATTGTGGTCATGATCTACATACTTTTCCGCTTTACTAAGCAATTCTCTGTCGGTGCAGTAGTGGCACTTGCGCACGACGTTTTGGTGGTTTTGGGGTTGTTCTCAATTTTCCAATGGACATTTGATCTAACTGTTCTCGCTGCGTTGCTGGCTGTCATCGGTTATTCGCTCAACGATACGATCGTGGTCAGCGACCGAATTCGTGAAAACTTTCGCAAGCTGCGCAAGTCGTCACCGATTGAAACTGTTAACTTGTCGTTGAATCAGACCTTGGGACGCACGCTAGTGACCTCATTAACGACGTTATTTGTATTATTGGCGTTGCTGTTTGCCGGCGGTGAAGTGATTCGGGGCTTCGCTTTAGCTTTGTCCATCGGTGTTTTGGTGGGAACCTATTCATCTATGTACGTTGCCGCAACGACTCTACTGGCCATGAACATCAGCCGAGAAGATTTGCTGTTGCCGGAGCCGGACGACGAGGGTAAAACGGACGGCAGTTACCCGTAGCTGTTTGCTCAGGCAGCGTCAGTCAGCGGTTTAGAGTTTGGATCAGTGCGCGCCAACATTTTGGGTTGGCAGCAACAATGTCACCACTGCTAGAGAAAGATTCGCCGCCCTGCAAATCGCTGACAAATCCGCCAGCTTCCCGCACCAGCACAACACCCGCAGCAATGTCCCAGTGGCTCAAGCCCATCTCCCAAAAACCGTCGGTGCGGCCTGCAGCTACATAAGCCAGATCAAGAGCGGCGCTGCCAGCACGGCGAATGCCACGGCAATTGCCGGTGATTAATTTGAGACCGTCCATGTATTCATCCAGACGGTTTTCGACGCAGCCGGGCGGTAACCCTGTGGCAAGCACGCACTCCGACATTTTGCTGCGGGTGCTCACGCGCATGCGTTTGCCGTTGAGTTGCGCGCCAGAGCCACGGCTGGCAACAAATTCTTCGCCGCGCACTGGATCGTAAACGACGCCGTGCTCGTGATGCCGACCTTTCATAATGCCGATAGACACCGCAAAGTGGGGAATGCCCTGGAGAAAGTTGAGAGTTCCGTCGAGCGGATCAATAATCCATGTGTACTCGCTGCTACCGGTCTGCGCACCGGATTCCTCGCCGATGATGGCGTGATCAGGAAAAGTCTCATGGATCTGCTCGATAATGATCGCTTCGGCGGTTTTATCGACGTTGGACACAAAATCGTTTGGCGCCTTGGCTTCGATATCGAATTCTTCCGGCCGATCCATAGCGCGAAGCATGAAGTCGCCGGCTTTGCGAGCAGCGCGAAGGGCAATGTTTGCCATGGGTTGCATAGGAATTTCCGGGTCACGATTAGAGGCGCGCTAATGCTAATGCCAAGCGTCGCGTAAACCAAACCAGAAATGTAGAAAAGCCGCCTATACTGCAAGCTATGCGCGTTGGCTCCGGAGAGACGTTAGGTGCGCTCAACTGTCTGGGAATTTAGGAAGCGTTGGTTATGTTGGATCGAATACGCATTGTATTGGTAGAACCGAGACATCCAGGAAACATTGGCAGTGCGGCGCGTGCCATGAAGACAATGAATATCAACCAATTAGTTTTAGTTGAGCCTGCTCGGTTCCCGGATCCCCAAGCAGATTGGCGCGCCGCAGGTGCTGTAGATGTGCTGGACCGGGCGACATTGGTCAGCAGCGTCGCAGAAGCAATTGCAGACTGTCATGTCGTGGTCGGCACCAGCACTCGCTCGCGGCATATACCTTGGCCCGTGGTATTGGCAAAAGACGTTGCCAAGTATCTTGCTGAGCAACCTACTAATGCCGCCATCGCGATCTTGTTTGGTCGAGAGGACAGCGGTCTAACCAACGAGGAATTGCAACTGTGCAACTGTCACTTACAGATTCCATCCTCGACGATTTACGGCTCGCTGAATTTGGCGATGGCGGTACAAGTCGTGTGCTACGAGTTATTTCAATTCGCACAGATGGGTACTGAGCAAGGGGCGAGTGCTGAGCTAGGCGGACATCCCGAGCTAGAATCGAAAGGCGTGCAACGTATTTGGGATCGTCCCCCAGCTACCCGGCAACAATTTGAATCGCTCATGACTCATCTACAGCAGACGTTGGAAAAGAGCGCTTTTGTAGATCCAGACGCACCGGGGCATACACTGACTCGGTTACGACGCTTGTTGTCGCGCCACCAGCTTGATGAAACGGAGGTACAGATACTCAGGGGAGTGCTGAAACAATTGAACTTGAGTCTAGATTCTAAAGCGAGATTGCACGATTAGGCACGAGTCGTGCAGCAGTCTGATTACTTTAGGCCCTTGTACGGCCGTTGAATTTAAGTGAATATCGGGGCATGCAGAAAATAGTTGTGCTTAACCCCAAAGGCGGATCCGGCAAAACAACGATTACCACCAATCTGGTTTCGTCGTTGGTCTGTGCTGGCACCAAACCTGCCCTCATAGACTTAGACCCTCAAGGGTCGAGCACGCGATGGTTGGCGAATCGACCCGCTAGCCTGGCATCTGTATCGGGAATCGAGGGTTACGCCCAGTCTTTGCAAGTGACCAAGACTTGGTTGTTGCGAACTCCAGAGCATTGCGATCTGGCAGTCATAGACACCCCGGCAGCGCTGTCCCGCTCTGATTTGATCAGCGCGACTCGCGGCGCAGACGCGATATTGATCCCTGTTATGCCCTCCGACATAGATATCCATGCGGCTATGAAGTGCATATCAGATTTGTTGTTGGTGGCCAAAGTGCGTCGTCCCGATAAAAAAATAGGCATCGTTGCAAATCGCGTGCGCACCAACACACGAGTCTATGCAAAGTTGCAAAAGTTTCTTGCGAGCCTAGATATACCCTTAATCGCCACGCTGCGAGACTCGCAGAACTACATTCGAGCGTTTGAATTTGGTATGGGCATCCACGAAATGCCGTATTCTCAAGTAAAGAAAGACCTCGAGGCGTGGGAAAGCATCACGAACTGGTTGCAGAAGTTGCGCGAGAACGCCCAGAAATACCCGGCTGCGATCCACTTGTTACGCAGTTGAGTGGGCTACTAGCCGACGCATCGAATTGAACGGCAGTCAGTTTTAGACGCCAGAAAAGTTTCCTGCGCAATCGACCGTAAAACTCAGAGACCGCTGTTTCGCCGAAAAACCCCCCATAGTAATGGTGGCTACTAGACCAGGAGCCTTTAATCAGTGGCTAGCGGCAGCAGCGCATTAAAAAAACGTACTTAAAGGTATTAGTACCTGACCCTTATCGGTGATGATGGCGAGACACAGCGCGGGCAGAAGTTTCGGCAATGTCTTAGTTAGGGCAGCTACCGGCTGCCGCTTGTGATTTATATAATAAACTGTTCAACGACGAGGCTGCGCACATGCCCGCTCCCATATATTTAGATTACGCCGCTACCACTCCGGTCGATCAGCGAGTGATTGACCGTATGGTGGAGCACATGTCGTTCGAGGGTGATTTTGGCAACCCAGCATCGCGTTCTCATGCTTTTTGCTGGCAAGCTGAGGAGGCAGTGGAAGCCGCGAGGGTGCAGGTTGCGGAAGCGGTGAATGCTGATCCGCGTGAGATCGTTTGGACTTCAGGCGCCACAGAGTCAGATAATTTAGCGTTAAAGGGAGCGGCTTTCGAATCTCCTCGCAGGCACATTATTACTAGTTCGATAGAGCACAAAGCCATTCTGGATTGTTGCGGTTTCCTACAGCAGCAAGGCTTAGAGGTCACCTATTTGACGCCAGATGCTTGGGGCCGCACCGCGGTTGAGCAAGTGCGTGAGGCGTTACGTGACGACACGTTAATTGTCTCTATTATGCAGGTGAACAACGAACTTGGTACGACCAATGACATCGCGGCCATTGGCGAGTTGTGCCGTTCTCGCGGCGCATTGCTGCACACCGATGCTGCTCAGAGCTTTGGCAAGATGTCGTTAGACGTTGAAGCATTGCAGGTGGACTTGTTGTCGATCTCGGCGCACAAGATTTATGGTCCTAAAGGAATTGGTGCCCTGTACGTACGCCGGTCCAACGGATTGCGTTTGGCGCCGCAAATGCACGGCGGTGGGCATGAGATGGGGATGCGCTCTGGCACGTTGGCGTCGCAACAAATTGTAGGGCTGGGAGCCGCCGCCCAACTCATGGTGGATAACATGGATGCGGAACAGGCGCATCTCAGCGAATTGCGTGAGCGCTTTCTAAGTCACGTCCGACAGATACCCGACACAGTGGTGCATACGCACCCGGAACAACATATATCCGGCATCGTTAACATAGGCTTTGCCGGTGTTGATGGAGAGACCTTATTACTGGCCTTGCCCGGACTAGCAGTGTCCAGTGGTTCTGCCTGTACCTCGGCAAGTGTGGAGCCATCTCATGTGCTGCGCGGTCTCGGCGTTGCTGATGAACTTGCTCACGCCTCGTTGCGCTTCAGCTTTGGGCGTTTCACCAACCTTGCCGACGTGGACGCTGCCGCAGCGCAATTGGCTACTACAGTCAGTCGATTGCGCGACTCCTGAGCATGCGTATAATGTGCGCCCTCTGAAGCTGCTGAACGACTAATTTTCGGCAGATTTTTCTTAAAAATTAATCACATAGCTCGTTTTCGGGTGGGTGGTTGCGGCTCGTTGGAGACCCTTATGGCTGTTGAACGTACCTTTTCAATCGTAAAACCCGATGCGGTAGCGCGTAATCTTATTGGTGAAATTTATTCGCGCTTCGAAAAAGGCGGATTGCGTATCGTTGCATCGAAGATGCTGCGCTTGAGTGAAGAGCAGGCCGCCGGGTTCTATGCAGAGCATGACGGTAAGCCATTCTTCGCGGACCTGTGCAGCTACATGCGCTCTGGTCCGGTCATGGTTCAAGTGTTGGAAGGCGAAGATGCCATAGCAACGAATCGGCGCTTGATGGGCGCAACCAATCCAGCGGAAGCAGCGCCGGGCACTATTCGCGCGGACTTCGCCGAGTCTATAGACGCTAACGCGGTGCATGGATCTGATGCACCAGAATCTGCGGCACGCGAAATCGCTTTCTTTTTCAGTCCCGACGAACTTCACGACCGCGACGCTTAATCGTTATGCAGAGCCTGCAAAACCTCTATGGTTTTGATCGCGGCCAGCTTGAACAATTATTTGTCGAGCAGGGGTTGCAGGCGTTTCGTGGTCGGCAGCTCATGAAGTGGGTATATCACCAAGGCAAAACCGACTTTGCCGATATGACAGACCTGCCGTTGCGCATGCGTGAGTGGCTAGACGATCACTGCCACTTTGCGTTGCCGGAAATTGAACAGCAGCAGATGTCCACTGATGGCACGGTGAAATGGTTGTTGCGAGTAGCCAAGGGCGATCTTGTTGAAATGGTGTTGATCCCTGAAAAAGGTCGGAACACGTTGTGTGTTTCCTCGCAGATAGGCTGCGTTTTAGATTGCAGCTTTTGTTCGACCGGTAAACAGGGGTTCAATGGCAACTTAACTGCGGCGGATATCGTCGGTCAGATGGTATTAGCGAATCACATGTTGGCCGCCAAAGGGGAGAGCGTGACTAATGTCGTGCTTATGGGTATGGGCGAGCCGCTGTTAAATTTCGAAGCAGTTATCGCAGCTACCAATGTTATGAAAGATGATCACGCCTTTGGTCTTAGTAAAAGGCGCGTAACCATCAGCACCGCCGGAGTCGTGCCGGCAATCGATAAATTGCGTGAGGTCACCGATGTCGCGCTAGCCATTTCGCTGCATGCGCCTAATGATGAACTGCGAGACGAACTGGTGCCGATTAATCGCAAGTATCCGATCGCGCAATTGTTGCGTGCGTGTAGCGAATACGTAGAAGCCTTAGGTCCTGCGCGCAAACTTGTGATCGAATACACGTTAATGCGTGGGGTCAACGACCAGCCGCGACACGCTCAGGAGTTGGCGAGGTTACTGAAAGCACTTCGATGTAAGATAAATCTCATACCCTTCAACCCCTTTCCGGGGTCAGGCTATGAACGACCGCGCAACAAGGACATTGAGTATTTTCAGACCTTACTCATGCGTAACGGCTTTACCACTATGGTGCGAACTACTCGTGGTGAAGATATAGATGCTGCCTGTGGCCAACTGGTTGGACAGGTTCAAGATCGAACGCGACGGCAGAGCAGGTATAAAGCTGCTGTTGCAGAGACATCGCCACAACCGGTGATTGTGCAATAATTCCCGATCAAGGTGGTGCTGTGGCAGATCCAATTGCGACCTCAATGACCGCCGAGAGCAATCACGGAATTGGGTCGAAGTGATGAGAGTCAGTTAAGTGCAAGCAGACGACAAACAACAAGCCACGGTAGGCGCGCGTCTTGCGGAGGCAAGGCAAGCACTGGGCATTTCTCAAGTTGAAGCGGCAGATGTGCTTAATCTCACTCAACGCACCATAGCGGCGATTGAATCTGACGATTACGATACTCTGCCCGGGTGGGTTTATGTCAGCGGCTATATTCGTGCCTACGCGCGAATGCTGGGGCTAGAACCGGACGCGCTTGTTGCGAGCGCCGCGGCGACGCAAAAAGAAACTCAGGGAGACCCATCGCAAGGATACGAGTTGGCGGCAGCAAGTCCCGCTGGCAGGCACACCGTCAATAAAATGCCCATTCAGCTCACATTCCGACAATGGCTTTGTGTGGCGCTATTGATCTTGGCTGTTGCGGTGATTGCGAGCGTATTTGACGAGATTCCGCGACCGCAAGGTGAAGTCGTCACCGCCCAACAGCAGACTGTCGAAGACACTCCGCCCCCTGTTGCGCCGCGGCCACAGCCCAGTCCTCAGCCAAGCTCGGACGGCGTAGCGATAGAACAGCCAGAAGCAGACGTGGTGGCGGCAGAGGTTGCTACTGAAGTGCTTGACGCCAATATAGAAAATGCAACGGACGCTCTGACCGCTGCGGCGCAAGACGTCAACGTTGCGATAGACGATGTATCGCGAGCAGAATCTGCGGCCGCAGTGCTGGTGGACAATGCGAGCGCTCCGACAGGCGAGACAGTGCAGACAATAGCAGCGGAGCAAACAGAGCAAGCAGAGCAAGCAGAGCAAGCAGAGCAAGCAGAGCAAGCAGAGCAAGCAGAGCAAGCAGAACAACCAGTAGCGTTAAGCCGCGATACAGCGAATAAAATTAACGACGTCGCAGAATTGCTATCGCCTGACGAACTGTTGCAGCAAGACGACGCAGCCAGCGCGACAGCAAGTCAGTATCAGGTCCCGTATTACGGCGAAGACGAAACCGGTGCTCGGAAATTGACTGCTGTCGGCGTACAACGTTTACGCTTCGAGTTTTCGTCGGATTGCTGGATGGAAATCAGAGACTCTGCAGACACCTTGTTGTACGCCGACCTAGGTCGTGCTGGCGAGGTGCGGCGGTTCGTCGGAGACGGCCCATTTACGCTTAAATTGGGGTTTGCCGAAGGCGTGCAAGTTTACTTTAATGCCGAGGCGATTGACCTGGCACCCTACACCCGCAACCAGATTGCGCGCATGGAGCTTGGTCAATGAAGCAGGCAGGGCCGCGGTATGGTTAAAGCAGTGCGCGGTATGCGCGATATTTTGCCGGCGCAAAGTAGTCGTTGGCACCAGGTTGAAGCCTGCATTGGCCAGGTGATGCGAAATTACAGTTATGCGGAAATCAGACTGCCGTTACTGGAGTACACGGATTTGTTTGCGCGGGGCGTCGGTGAGGCGACTGATATCGTTGAAAAAGAAATGTATTCCCTGGCCGACCGCGATGGCGATTCCTTAAGCCTGCGTCCTGAAGGCACTGCCAGTTGTGTTCGAGCGCTAGAAGAGCACGGTTTGCTGTATAACCAGACCCAACGGGTGTTTTACAACGGCCCAATGTTCCGCTACGAGAAGCCGCAAAAGGGTCGTTACCGTCAATTTAGTCAAATTGGCGCAGAAGCGTTTGGCTTCGCGGGGCCGGACCTCGATGCCGAACTCATTCAGCTGGGTTACAGCGCTTGGCAACAATTAGGCATTGAAGATCGCGTGCAGTTGCAGTTGAACACGTTGGGCTCTAGCGCTGCGCGGAGCGCGTTCAGAGATGCGTTGGTCGAGTATCTACACCCTCTGGCAGGCGATCTAGATGAGGACAGTCAGCGTCGTCTAACAAGTAATCCTATGCGGATTTTAGACAGCAAAGCGCCAAACACGCAGGCGCTATTGGCGGATGCGCCGCGTCTTTTAGACTTTGTGGATGAAGCAGGGCTTGAGCACTTTCAGCAGTTGCAGCAGTTGCTGCAGCAACTAGGCATACCCTTTCAAATTAATCCAAATCTGGTGCGTGGCCTAGATTATTACACTCATACGGTTTTTGAGTGGGTCACCAACGATCTAGGCTCTCAAGGAGCCATCTGCGCGGGCGGACGTTATGACGGTTTGGTAGAGCGTCTAGGCGGGCGCGCGACGCCAGCGGTGGGTTTTGCCATAGGCGTTGACCGAGTAGTGTTGCTGCATGAGCTTGCTCAGCCCGATTACGTGAGTTCGAATGCGCACATCTATGTTTGTGTTAGCAACACGGAGCTGTTAAGCGGCGCGATGCAACTGGCGCAACGTTTTCGTCAGGCACTGCCCGAACATCGCGTGCGCGTGCACATGGGCGGTGGTCAGTTAAAAAAGCAGTTTAAACGCGCGGACGCAAGCGGGGCGACTTGGGCGGTTTTGTACGATGCTGAAACAGCACAAGATGTAATAGTGATCAAACACCTTCGCGACGCTGATATTGGCCAACGACAGCTCTCTATCGAGCAGGCAATTACGCAACTGAGGCATATTTAGCGGTCACCGGGGGCGACTTGTGACAAAATGCGCGCTTACTTTGCGGCGCTGAATGCGTCATTTGGCGGGACTTTTTGAAGAACAGTGGAGAGGTGACGAGTGGCAGATTATCTCAGCGACGAAGAGCAAGCGGCGCGATTGCGCTCTTGGTGGGTGACCAATGGCATAAACGTAGCGATCGCTGTCGTACTCGCTCTGGGTGGCTTTTTTGCTTACCAGTATTATTCGTCCTCGAAACAACAGGCGGCTGAAGCCAGTACGGCAGCATTTATGGCCTATCGAGAGGCCGAGGATGGCGAACGCGAGGCACTGGGTGATCGACTGATAGAGCAGTTTCCAGGGACAGCACAACATGCTCTGGTGCTGCTGCGGCGCAGTGCGTTGGCCACAGAAGAGGCACGCCTAGAAGATGCGGAGCAACTTTTGACAGCGGCAACCACCGTAGTGAGTAACCCGTTGTTGGCAGATCTAGCGCGCATTCGTTTAGCCAGGGTATTACAAGGCTTAAACCGCAGCGAAGAGGCGTTAGCTACCCTTGCCCAAGTGAAAAATCCAGGCTATCGCTCGTGGGCGTTAGAGGTACAAGGCGACATTCTGCTTGCCACTGACCGAGTTGCGGAGGCCCATGCGGCATATACAGCGGCCACAGAGGATTTAACAGCGGGCGAGGAACGTCCAATTCTGAAAATAAAACTCGATAATACAGCGCCGTCTAATGGTGAATATGTGGCGTTTCAAGACACTTTAGAAGACGCATTACGCAAGGCTGAACAGACCCTGAGCGAAACTGCCGCAGTGGTCGACCAGGACACTGGGGATGAATGAGGTCAAATCTCTCAGCTCAGCGTTGCGCTGGCTGCTGGCAACGCTGATGATTATGAGCCTTGCTGGCTGTAGTTGGTTCAGTTGGCTGCCTTGGGTGGACGACGATGCCGAGGAAGATAAGACCAAGCCGGCAAAACTCCAGCCTTTGGATGCCGAGGTGGATCTTGTGGTGCAGTGGAAGCGTCGCGTTGGCGATGGCTTAGGCAAGAAATATATCCGCTTAGCGCCTGGCGTCGTCGCTGACCGAATTATTGCCGCAGACGGATATGGCACGGTCGCCGCGTTCGATCGTTTTACCGGCCAACCTGTGTGGCAGCAGCGTTTTGCTATGATCGAAAAAGCCGGTTTCAGCGTACAAGGATTGTTAGATAGGCGTGACCCTGCCTTCGTTAGCGGCGGTGTTGGCGTTGGGGCAGGTCTAGTGCTTGTTGGCACCACTCATGGCGAAGTGGTGGCGTTGGACGTGGCGGATGGTACGGAGCGATGGCGTTCTAGAGTCGGCACAGAAGTGGGAGCGGCGCCAAGCACCGGCGACGGCAAAGTGTTTGTGCAAACTATTGATGACCGAATCAGCGCCTTAGATGTGGAATCGGGCGAGGTGGTTTGGACTTACGACAGCCAAATGCCCTTGTTAACGCTGCGCGGCACCAGCGCGCCGGTGTTTGATCAAGGTATTGTCTACTCTGGATTCGCTAACGGCAAAGTGGCCGCACTGCGCGCAGAAAATGGTGAACCCATGTGGGAACAGCGGGTCATGTTGCCCGAAGGGCGTTCAGAGCTTGACCGTATCGTCGACGTCGATGCGCGGGTGATGCTCGATGGCGGGTCCATGTACGCATTCGCCTACCAAGGGCGAGTTACCGCTATTAGCCGTCGTGAAGGGCGGCCTATGTGGGAACAAGAACTATCAGGTTATCTGGATATGGCCCAGGGCTATGGTCAAGTGTACGTGGTTGATAAGGACGACACGATTACAGCGCTGAACAAAGACGATGGCGGCATTAACTGGCAGCAAAGCGCATTTGCTCGACGTAAAATTTCCGCCCCCTTGGCTTTCTCGAATTATGTGGTTACGGGAGACGACGAAGGCTACCTGCATGTCTTGGCACAACGAGACGGTCGCTTGGTAGGCCGTCGAAAGCTTGGTGGTAAGGGTCTGCGCACCCAAGCGGTGTTGGCCGATGACATGTTATATACGCTGACTAATGCAGGAACGCTGACCGCCCTAAAGGTCACGCTAAGATAAGTCATGCTGCCGAGCATCGCGTTGGTTGGTCGGCCGAATGTTGGCAAGTCGACCCTCTTTAACAAGTTAACTCGCAGTCGCGATGCGCTGGTTGCTGATGTGCCAGGGCTTACACGAGATCGTCGCTACGGGCGTATGCAGTTCGACGGCGGTGTGGCAACGCTGATCGATACGGGTGGCTTGTTTGGCGATGATGTTCTGGCGGACGCGCTTACGCAACAAACGCGTTTAGCTGTGGATGAAGCAGACATCGTGTTGCTGATGTTTGATGGTCGCGACGGCGTTACGGCGGCAGACGAGGATGTTGTCAACTATTTGCGCAAGTCCAACGTGGCGTTTATCCCGGTTATAAACAAGATTGACGGGCTACCCGAGCACGAAATCACCGCAGAGTTTGGTCGTTTTGGCTTTGCCGATTTTTTGCTGATTTCTGCCAGCCACAGTCGCGGTCTTAAGCAGTTGCGCACGCAACTGGCTGAGCGTCTACAAATTATGGCGGCGGCTGACCAAGCAGCCTTACAAGACGATGAAATGCCACAGACTGGTATTCGCGTTGCGGTTGTAGGTCGACCTAACGTTGGTAAGTCGACGCTGGTAAACCGACTGCTCGGCGAAGAGCGCCAAGTGGTATTTGACATGCCGGGGACCACCAAAGACGCCATAGACATACCGTTTCATAGAGGCGATGTAGATTTTGTCTTGATCGATACCGCCGGAGTGCGGCGCAAAGGCCGAGTATCAGAAATCACAGAAAAGTTTTCTGTGGTGAAAGCTCTGCAAGCAATGGAGCGCGCCCACGTAGTGATCTTAGTCTTGGACGCTCAAGAAGGAGTAGTAGAGCAAGATTTACATGTACTCAACTACGCGTTGGATGCCGGGGCTGGAATGGTGATTGCGGTAAATAAGTGGGATGGCTTGGAAACGGCTCATCGAGATCAGGTAAAGAAAGCGTTGGATAGGCGTTTAGCGTTTATACCCTGGGTGCCATTACAGATGATTTCTGCATTGCATGGAACAGGCGTGGGTCATTTGCTCGATCAAGTGCAAAAGATACATGACATTGGCGCTTTCCAAGTGTCTACATCTTTGCTCACACGACTGCTACAAAATTTAGTTGCGTCCCATCCAGCACCGGCGGTGCGCGGCAGGCCAATTAAATTAAAAGTGGCGACTCGTGGAGGCGCGCATCCACCGAAAATAGTTGTACACGGTAATCAACTCAGTGCGCTGCCTGCCAGTTACCGCCGTTTTTTGGAGAATGGTTTCCGCGAAGCACTGAATTTGTTGGGTAATCCAGTAAAGATAGAATTGCGAGATTCCGAAAACCCTTATGCAGGACGCAAAAATCAACTCAATCAACGCCAACTAGATCGACGCAAGCGCGTGATCAAACATCGTAAGTCGAAGCGTTAGGGGCTTATTGCGGCGGCAAGAGCCGCACGGAATGCCACGGGGTCAATGCGGTAACCATTCAGGCTCACCGACCAATGCAGGTGTGGGCCAGTGACTCGCCCGGTAGCCCCTACCAAACCAATGACTTGATTCTGCTCCACAACGTCGCCGGTACTCACGCTTTGTTCGCTAAGGTGGCAATACATAGTAATTAGTCCCTGGCCATGGTCGAGAAATACGCTTTTGCCGTTGTAGTAAAGGTCATCTACCAAGGCGACCTTCGCGTCGGCAGGCGCGATTATGGGCGTGCCGGTAGGTGCGGCAATGTCCAAGCCGCTGTGAGGGCTTCGAGGCTGATCGTTGAAAAAGCGCCGGTGGCCGTAGAGACTGGTGGTGGTTCCTTCTAGCGGCATAACAAAACCGCGGCTGATGTCCATAGGCGCGGATATGCTTGCATAAACCTTGCGCTGACGAGCACCTTCAAGCCGAATTCGTTCTAATTGCTTTGGGTTCGGCGTTACCATTTCCTGGTTTTTGAGCGTAATGCGCTGCTCGGTGTAGCGTTTGTCAACAACATCAAAAGTATGAGTCCGCTCCTGGTCGGCGTTTTGGTAGCTCAACGTCGCTGGGCCGAGTGCCTGCCGTATGGGTATACCCACTAATGCGGTGTTGCCAACGACCAATACCGGCTTGTCAGCGAAGCGCACATTCGTTGCACCCTCCGGCAGCAACCAAGCGTATACGCCACCAGGGACACTGGTATTGGCGATAGCAATGCTTGTTGGGGCTAACAGTACTAACGCAATCGTTACGGCGCTATAGAACATAGTGCCGAAGCGGCTATTCATGGTCTGAAGCATGATCAGGCTCCTTAGTCACAGGTTGCAAAGATGCGTCAGCGTTAATGTGAGTGACGTTAGCGGTGATCGCGCCCATAGCTAACTGGGCGGTAATCTGCTCACCAAGTTGCACGTCTTTGGTGTTCTCAAGCACTTTGCCGTTGGGATCCCTAACAATGGCGTAACCGCGACTTAATGTAGGTAGCGGACTCACGCTTTCGAGCATGCGGGCGAGATTCGCGAGTTTGTTGTGATGTAACTGCAAGGTTTGCTGCCAGCGAGCGTGCAACTTTTGATGCAAAGTTCCCACGCCTTGGCGTGCAAGCTGCAACCGATGACTGGGACCCAAGGCGCTAAGACGAGCGCGCGTTCTAACCACCTGATTGCTGTCGTCGAGTAAACGCAATTGCATAGCCGCGCTGAAGCGGCGACGTTGCTCGTCTAGGCGTTGCCAGTTTTGTTGGATATGAGTTTTAGGGCTGACCAATCGAAGAGCGCTGTTGCGCAATTGGAAATTCTGTTGCTGCAGGGTGTATTGCATAACGCTGCGTAGCTGCCGAAAAGTCGCAGCCAAACTGTCTAACATATCTTGAGTGTTGGGGACGATGATCTCGGCTGCAGCAGATGGCGTGGGCGCCCTCACATCGGCAACAAAGTCCGCAATGGTAACGTCGATCTCGTGGCCGATGGCAGCAACGACTGGAATACGCAATTCGTAGATGGCGCGGGCAACAGATTCCAAGTTAAAGCACCACAAGTCTTCCAGCGAGCCGCCACCACGAGTGAGTAAAATTACGTCCGGGGCAAGCCGCTGCGCTTGGGCTAAGGCGTGCAAAATTTGTGGTTCTGCCTCGTTGCCCTGCACCGCCGTGGGGATAAGTGTGACGCGCAAGCGCGGATAGCGCCTGCGCCAAACCGCCAGCACGTCTTGTAGCGCGGCACCGGACGCAGACGACACCACGACCGCTGATGTAGGTTGGTGCGGTAGCGGCAGTTTATGCTCTGTTGCAAACAAACCTTCGGCCGCAAGTTTCAGTTTCAGTGCATCGAAAGCCTGCCGTAACGCGCCTTCGCCTGCGGGTTCCATTTGCTCAACAATAATCTGAAAGTCGCCGCGACCCTCGTACAAACTGACTTTGC
>MDTB01046981.1_pt1 | contig 19187 bp, 18 predicted proteins | sample 811161 | NCBI WGS metagenome assembly MDTB01 (sample SAMN05326650, study PRJNA326480) | marine metagenome | isolation source: seawater | place: Mediterranean Sea | collected 2009
ACCCCCTTAACAGATAAAACTTTGGAAAAGATTTCTGAAACAGATGCAATTCTTTTGGGTGCTGTTGGAGGACCAAAATGGGAAATTTTACCATTTGATAAGAGGCCAGAAAGAGGTCTTCTAAAAATAAGAAAAGACCTTGATCTTTTTGCTAATTTAAGACCTGCAACAGTTTTAAAACCATTAATTAATTCATCAACACTTAAACCAGAAATTATAAAAGACCTAGACATACTTATTATTAGAGAATTAACAAGTGGTATATATTTTGGAGAACCAAGAGGTGTTAAAAAAATTTCCAAAAAAGAAAAAAAAGGGTTTAATACACTTGTGTACACAACAACAGAAATTGAGAGAATTGGACATATAGCTTTTAAGACTGCATCAACTAGATCTAAAAAATTGTGCTCAGTTGATAAAGCCAATGTTTTAGAATCAACTGAGTTGTGGAGAGATGTAATGACCTCTATTTCAAAAAATTACCCTGATGTTGAACTTTCTCATATGTATGTTGACAATGCCTCCATGCAACTTGTTAGAAACCCAAATCAATTTGATGTAATAGTTACAACTAACATGTTTGGTGACATACTATCTGATTGTGCTTCAATGCTGACAGGTTCATTAGGTATGTTGCCATCAGCCTCTATTGGAAAAAAAATTGAAGGTAAATGTAATGCAATGTACGAACCCGTTCACGGTTCTGCTCCTGACATAGCTGGAAAAAACCAAGCAAACCCACTAGCAATGATATCAAGTTTGGCAATGATGTTTAAATACACTTTTTCAAGAGAGGATATTTATTCAAAGATCAATAAGGCTATAATCTCCATCTTAGATAAAGGGTATAGAACAAAAGATATACATTCAAAAAATAATAAATTAGTTTCTACATCTGAAATGGGTGACTTAGTTATAAAGGAATTGGAAAATGAAAAAATATAATGTTGTAATTATAGGTGCCACTGGAAACGTTGGAAGAGAAATTCTCAATATTTTGGATCAAAGAGAATTTCCAATTAAAAATATTACTGCATTGGCTTCCCCAAAATCGGAAGGTCAGATCATTTCATATGGGAATGATAAAGAAATTAATATTAAAAACCTGGAAACATATGATTTTAAGGACATTGATATAGTTTTATCGTCGGCAGGTTCTAGCATATCTGAAAAGTATGCTCCTAAAGCAGCTAAAGCAGGGGCTATTGTAATAGATAACACATCTTTTTTCAGAATGAAAAAAGATATTCCCTTAATCATCCCTGAGGTAAATCCAGGTGATTTAATAGCTTTTAAAAAAAAAAGAATTATTGCAAATCCAAATTGTTCAACAATCCAAATGGCAGTTGCCATAAAACCAATAAACGATCTATTTAAAATTAAAAAAATAATTGTCTCAACTTATCAGTCAACTTCAGGAGCAGGAAAAATTGCAATGGATGAATTGTTTTATCAAACATTAGATGTATACAAAAATAAACCATTGACACCAAGTTTTTTTACTAAAAGAATTTCTTTTAATTTGATTCCACATATTGATGATTTTTTAGAAAATGGCGAAACCAAAGAAGAAATGAAAATGATTGAAGAGACTCAAAAAATTCTTGGTTCGAAAATTGATATTTTTGCAACATGTGTAAGAGTTCCGGTCTTCGTTGGTCATGCAGAATCAATTTATTTAGAGACTGAAAAATCTGTAGATTTAAAAAAATTAATTACAAAAATGAAAAAAATCTCAGGAATAAGTTTGGTTGATAAAAGAATTGATGGGGGCTATGTTACCCCAGATGAAGTTGCAGGTGAAGATGATGTTTTTATAAGCAGAATGAGAAAATCAGGGAGTAAAAATTTAGGGTTATGGGTTGTTGCCGATAATCTTAGAAAAGGAGCTGCACTAAATTCTGTACAAATTGCTGAATTACTTATACAAAAATATTTAAAATGAACAAGAATTTTAAAAGTAGATATTTTGAAGATTATTCATTAAATGAAACAATTAATCACAGTGTTCCAAGAACAATTACACACGGTGATGTTTCTCTATACCTTGCCACAACAGGAAGCAGATTTGCACTTAATTATTCGAAAGAATTTTCTGAAAAACTTGGTTTCAAAAAACAACCTCTTGATGATATTTTAGTATTTCATATGGTTTTTGGAAGAACTGTTCCTGACTTGTCTTTAAATGCTATTGCAAATTTAGGTTATGCAGGTGTTAAGTTTTGCAAACCCGTTTTTGTTGGTGATACTGTAACAGCTACTTCTAAGATTATTGGTCTAAAAGAAAATTCAAACGGAAAAACTGGAACTGTTTATGTAGAGTCAGTTGGAAAAAATCAAAATGGAGAAGTCGTATTGTCCTATTTTAGGTGGCTTATGATGAGAAAGAAAAAACAAGGAGTTATTGATTCCTATGACAACTCAGTTCCTAATCTTCCTGAGGAAGTTAATGTTAATGAATTTGAAGTGTCAGACGAAATTAATACGGATAATTGGTCATCTGAAATAACAGGAAGTGATTTTTTTTTCAAAGATTATGAAGTTGGAGAAGAAATAGATCATCTTGATGGTCAAACTATTGAGGAAGCAGAACATCAGTTAGCAACAAGACTCTATCAAAATAATGCTAGAGTCCACTTTAATAATCACATTGAAAAAGATGGTCGTTTTGGAAAAAGAATAATTTATGGAGGCTATATAATTTCATTAGCACGTGCAATTAGTTGTAACGGACTAGCTAATGCATATAAAATTGCTGCTATCCATTCAGGAAAGCATTCATCACCAACATTTTCTGGAGATACTATTTATGCATGGTCAAAAATTTTGAATAAAGAAAAAATTAATGATAAAATTGGATCTTTAAAAATCAGAACCATCGCCTCTAAAAACGATTCAAATATAAGTTTTCCTAAATCGAATGAACTTTCACAAAACATTGTTTTAGACTTAACTTATTCAGTTCTAATGCCAATAAAATAAAAATGAAAAAGTCTGAACTTCCAATATCACCTCATCTACAAATTTATAAGCCGCAAATAACTTCAATTTTATCCATCACTCACAGAGTTACCGGGTTTTGTCTAAACCTTATAATTGTTTTATTAAGTTTGTGGACACTTAGTATTGCATTGGGCGAAGATTATTACATTTTTTTTGTTCAAGTATACAATATGCTAATTACAAAATTAGTTATATCAATCGGTCTTTTTGGATTTTTTTTTCATGCATTGAATGGTATTAGGCATATTTTCTGGGACTTTGGTTTTTTCATTAACAATCTATCTTCATCAATTTTAGGTTATATAGTTCTGGCCTTTGCCACGTTTTTATCAATATTAGTTATATTCAAATTAGGGATTTTTTGAATGAAATTTGACTATTCTCTGAGTTGGATTCTCCAAAAAGTTTTAGCCATAATTTTTTTATTAGCTTTGATATATATTTGTATTTCATTGGTTGATATTTCTCTTCAGAGTCACTCTGAGGTTACCGCATGGTTTTTGAATAAATTGAATCTCACTGTTTTCTTGATTCTTTTTACAAGTATAATTTTTCATTCAAACCTTGGTTTAAATTCAATAATAGATGATTACATCCATGATGAAAGAAACAAAAAAAAAATAAAACTTTTGAAAAATACATTTTTAATGATTATTTACTTAATAACATTAATAAGTTTAATCTCTCTATAGAAATTTCTCAAATATGAGTGAAATTAAAAAATTAGAATTTGATGTAGTAGTAGTTGGTGCCGGTGGTTCGGGTCTAAGGGCAGTGATGGGAAGTGCATCTGCCAATCTAAAGACAGCATGTATATCTAAAGTATTTCCAACTAGAAGTCATACCGTAGCTGCTCAAGGAGGTATAAGTGCTGCCTTGGGAAATATGGGTGAAGATGATTGGAAGTGGCACATGTATGATACGGTAAAAGGTTCTGATTGGCTTGGGGATCAAGATGCAATTGCATTTATGTGTAAAGAAGCTCCCGAGGCTGTTATTGAACTTGAACATTATGGGGTACCATTCTCAAGAACTGATGAAGGAAAAATTTATCAAAGACCTTTTGGAGGTATGACAACTCACTTTGGTGAAGGTATTGCCCAAAGAACATGTGCTGCAGCAGACAGAACAGGCCATGCAATGCTTCATACTCTTTATCAACAATCTCTATCACATGAAGCAGAGTTTTTTATTGAATATTTCGTAATTGACTTAGTCATGAACAAAAAAAATGAGTGTTGCGGCGTAATTACAATTAATCTTAATGATGGAAAGTTTTATTTATTCTCATCAAAAATGGTTATCCTAGCAACTGGTGGCTATGGTAGAGCATATTTTTCATGTACATCAGCCCACACATGTACAGGTGATGGTGGAGGAATGACGCTCAGAGCTGGTTTACCTCTTCAAGATATGGAGTTTACACAATTTCACCCAACAGGTATTTATGGTGTTGGTGTTTTAATTACTGAAGGTGCACGAGGTGAGGGAGGTTACCTAACAAACTCAAAAGGAGAAAGATTTATGGAACGATATGCTCCATCCGCCAAGGACCTTGCAAGTAGAGATGTAGTTTCTAGATCTATGACAACTGAAATTATTGAAGGTAGAGGTTGTGGTCCGAAAAAAGATCATATTCACCTTAACTTGAGCCATCTGGATCATAAAGTTCTTGAAGAGAGGCTTCCAGGCATAACTGAATCTGCAAGAATATTTGCTGGTGTTAATGTCAAAAAAGACCCAATACCTGTACAACCTACAGTACATTACAATATGGGTGGTATACCAACTAATATTCATGGAGAAGTTCTAAGCCTTGACAAAACAGGAAAAGAAAAAATTGTTAGAGGTCTTATGTCAGTTGGTGAAGCTGCATGTGTTTCTGTTCATGGAGCTAATAGACTTGGTTCAAATTCATTACTCGATTTAGTAGTTTTTGGCAAATCAGCTGCTAATAGGTGTAAAAAAATTATTAACCCAAAAACAAAAAACAAACCAATTAAAGATTCTGATTTCATAGAACCCTTAAAGAGATTTGAAAAGATATTAAATTCATCAGGCAAAAAATCTATCTCAGATATTAGAAAAAGAATGCAACATATTATGCAAAACTATTGCCCTGTATATAGATCAGGAAAATTAATGAAAGAAGGCAGAAAAAAACTTTTAGAACTTTTTGAAGATTTTAAAAAAATAAAAATTAATGATAAAACTGTTGTTTGGAATACCGAAGTGATTGAAGCATATGAATTACAAAACCTTCTATTACAGGCCCTAGCAAGTATTGATTCAGCCCTAAACAGAACTGAAAGTAGAGGTGCACATGCTAGAATGGACCACTTGAATAGAAATGACAAAAAATGGATGAAACACACCATGGTCTCAGTCAATGTTAAAGGTAAATCAAAAATCCAATACAGAAACGTCAATCTTAAGACAAACTCAAAAGAAATAAAAACTATTGAACCTAAGGCAAGAGTTTATTAGCTTAGTATTATGGTTGAACTTACATTACCAAAAAACTCTAAAATTATTGAAGGAAAAGTTTTTGGAAAAAAAAAGAAAAACTCATTTTGCTTCAATATTTATAGATGGAACAGAGAATCTGGACAGAACCCAAGAATTGATAAATATTATATTGATAAAACAAAATTAGGCCCGATGGTCCTAGACGCATTAATGTTCATAAAAAATGAAATAGACCCAACACTTACTTTTAGAAGATCCTGTAGAGAAGGAATATGTGGTTCATGCTCAATGAATATTAATGGAACTAATACTTTAGCATGCCTTAAACCACTTCAGAATGAAAGTAGTTTTGACATTTTTCCCCTTCCTCACATGAAAGTTGTAAAAGACCTTGTTCCAGATCTCGATGAATTTTATGAACAATATAAGTCTATAAAACCATGGGTAGTTAATTCCAAAAAAGGTAAAAAGGAAAATATACAAACTCAAGAAGATAGAAAAAAGCTTGATGGTCTTTATGAATGTGTCTTGTGTGCATGTTGCTCAACTTCATGTCCAAGTTATTGGTGGAATAGCGATAAATTTTTAGGTCCCGCAATTCTTCTTCAAGCCTATCGCTTCATAGTTGATAGTAGAGATAAGAATAAAAAAGAAAGATTAGAACTATTAAAAGATAAATTTAAATTATATAGGTGTCATACTATTATGAATTGTACAAAAACTTGTCCTAAAAACCTTAATCCAGCAAAAGCAATTGCGGAAATTAAAAAATTGCAGGTTAATTCTTAATATTGAGAAATTTAGGCCAAAGAATAATAGATTACCTTAAAGAGCAAAATCATATAAACCCAAATTCTTGTCAAATTAATGCGATTAATATTATTGATGATAATATTAATCTAAATTTGAAAAAAAGGTTTTTGTTTTTTTTTAAAAAAAAATTACCCGGCATTTATATTTATGGATCAAATGGTGTTGGAAAATCCGTAATTCTTAAAGCACTACATGTACTTTACAAAAAATCTGAGATTTTCCATTTTAGTGATTTAATTTTCCACATCCAAAACTCTGAAAACAATAAAATAGAATCTTTACTTCACAAAAAGAAACTAATTCTAATTGATGAGTTTTTTATAAATAATCTCACGAATATAATCCTTTTTAAAAAATTTTTAGCAAACAAATCTTTTAATAAGAAAAAAATCATTATGACAAGTAACAAAGATATTCCTGAAATTTACAATGATCCTATTAATCAGAATTTGTGTGAAGAGATAAAAGAGTACCTTAAAAACAATTTCATAAAAATTAAAATGAAATCAAGAATTGATTATAGAATTAAGGACAAAGTAAATCATAATTTTTTTTTAATAAAGAAAGATTTTTCTAACAAGTGCCAAGATACTCTTAGAAAACAATTAGCGATTACGTCTATCCCAAGAAATATAGTATTTAAAAGAAAAGGTTATCAATTTAATTTAGACAATTTCTATGGAAATTTATTTGATGTAAATTTTGATCTCTTTTTAAAAAAGAAACTTGTTTTTCAAGACTTTAAACTTATAGCCAAAAAAGCTAAATTTTTTATAATTCGAGACTTAAGACAATTTGATGAAAATGAAAAGGACTACATATTCAGATTTATATCCTTAATTGATGCATTTTATGAGAATAAAAATATACTTTCAATTTCAACAAGAGTAAAATTAGATAATTTATATTGTGGGAAAAAAAAAATATTTGAACTTAGAAGAACTTTATCTAGACTAAAAGAAATGGGATCTAGTCGATATATTAATAGAAATTTAAAAAACTTTATATTAAAATAAATGAGTATAGTAGCTGATCATACGGGGAACCTTGAAGAAGAAATACTCTTCTTAAAAAAGAAACATAATGCTGTAATTCTCTCTCATTTCTACCAAAATGAAGATATTCAAGACATATCAGATTTTATTGGTGATTCATTGGATTTATCAAAAAAAGCTCAAAAAACAAAAGCTGATGTAATTGTTTTTTGTGGAGTTAGATTTATGGCAGAAGTAGCAAAAATATTAAGTCCCAATAAAACTGTTATACTTCCAGATCTAAAAGCTGGATGTTCCCTCGAAGAATCATGCAGGGCAGACAAATTCATGCTATTCAAGAAGAAAAATCCCGATCACATGGTTTTATCATACATCAACTGTTCTGCTGAAATAAAAGCGCTATCTGATATAATTGTCACATCATCTAACGCAGCAAAAATAATTAGTAAACTTCCAAAAAACCAGAAAATTATTTTTGCGCCTGACAGACACTTGGGTAATTATCTGAACAAAATAACAGGTCGAAATATGTTGTTATGGGATGGTGCTTGTATTGTTCATGAAACATTTTCAGAAAAAGAAATCATCAAACTCAAAGTTAGAAATGAGGATGCAAAAATTATTGCTCACCCTGAATGTCCAGAAAATATTCTAAATCATTCAGATTTTATAGGTTCAACTTCGGCTCTTCTTAAATATATATCAAAAGATAATTCTAAGAAATTTATTGTAGCTACTGAACCTCATATAATTCATCAAATGAAAAAAAATGAACCATCAAAAAAATTTTTAATTGCTCCTGGTAACGATGGTTCCTGCTCTTGCTCAAATTGTCCTTTTATGGAACTAAATACATTAGAAAAATTGAGAAATTGTCTTTATGATTTGTCACCAAAAGTAGTTATCAGTAATGAACTAATTCTGAAGGCAAAAAAACCACTTAATTTAATGTTAAAATTAAGTTAAACAAAATGAACCCTGTTCAGATTTCTAGTATTGCCTCAAAACTATTGGTATCTGAACTTAAGGATGATTTAAACTCAATTAAGCAATCAAATGATTTAACAACTTTTTCTCTGATAAAAAAAAACGTAGAAATACAAGCTATTTTTATTAATAGAGAAAAAATGGTTTTATGTGGTGAATACTTTTTAAAAAAATTTTTAAAAAAAAAATTCCCTGAAATTAAATATTATTCTAATTTTAAGGATGGAGATTTTTTAGAAAAAAAAACATCCATCATCAAGATTTCTGGAAATGTTAAAAAAATTTTCATGTTAGAAAGAACATTGCTAAATTTTATACAACATTTATCGAGCATATCAACACATACAAGATTATTTAAAAATAAAATAAAAGGTACTAATACCAAAATCCTTGATACCAGAAAAACTACTACTGGATTAAGAAAGCTTGAGAAATATGCTTCAAGAATTGGAGGGGCAAATAATCATCGAATTGGTCTTTTTGACAAAATTTTTATAAAAGATAACCACATAAAAATTCTTGGTGGCATAGATAAAACACTTACAATCATAAAAAATAAAAAAATTAAAGGATTCATTATTGAATGCGATACAATTTCACAAGTTAAAAAATGCTTAAATAACTCTTGTGATTATATTCTTCTAGACAACATGACTACTGAACAAGTTAAAGAGTGTTTAAACCTAAAAAAGAATTATAAAAGAAAAATAATATTTGAGGTGAGCGGAGGCATTAATTTATTAAATATTAAATCTTACGCAAAACTGGGAGTAGATTTTATTTCAACAAGTAAAATTACTAATTCTGCTAAAGCTGTAGATATTGGTTTAGACATATTATAGAGTAAACCAATGGTGAAAATTTGAAAAAAATAAGTTTAATTGGTGCTGGTAATATTGGAACTATTCTAGCTTATAGTATCTCTCGGAGAAAACTTGGGAATATTGTTATGATTGATAAAGTAAAAGGGTTAGCCGAGGGAAAATGCTTAGACTTATCGCAAAGCTTATCAATTGAAAACTTAAACTGTGATATTCAGGGCTCAAGTGACATATCTAAAATAAAGAATAGTGATGCTATTATAATTACAGCTGGTATACCTAGAAGACCTGGAATGAGTAGAGATGACCTGATTGAAACTAATTTCTCAATAATGAGTGACATAGGTTCAGCAATAAAAAAGTATTCTCCAAATTCTTTTATTATTTGCATAACAAATCCACTGGACGCCATGGTTTGGTCACTTAAAAAAATTACAAACATTAACAAAAAGAAAATTGTTGGAATGGCTGGAATTTTGGATTCTGCAAGATTTAAATTTTTTCTCTCAAAAATATTATCGGTTTCAATGGATTGTATTGAAACAATGGTTTTAGGAGGACATGGAGATACAATGGTTCCTCTTTTGGATTGCACATCAATATGTGGCATACCATTGAATCAATATTTAAAAATTAATAAAATAAAAAATGAAAAAATCGAAGAAGTAATTCTTAAAACAAGAAATGGTGGTGGTGAAATTGTATCATTAATGAAAAATGGTTCAGCTTTTTATTCTCCTGCCGCAAGTGCTATTCAAATGTTAGAATCATATTTTTTAGACCAAAAAAGAATCCTTCCATGTTCAGCTTATCTCAAGGGTGAATATGGAGTTCAAGAACTTTGCGTAGGAGTACCCGTAATAATAGGAAAAAATGGTATAGAAAAGATAATTCAAATCAATCTTAGTTCATCTGAAAAAAATCAATTCAAAAAGTCAGTTTTAGCCGTGGATGAATTAATAAAAAAATGTAAAAAATTACTAGTCTAATACTTTTATTTTAGATATATTCGCTAACTCATAAATAATAATAGTTTAAATCTTGTTTTTTTAACATTGGTCGGAAAATTAAAATGGATATACATGAATATCAAGCAAAACAACTAATATCAAAATTTGGTGTTTCAATACCTCCAGGAGAAGTTGTTTATCAAACACATGAAGCTGAAAATATTGTTACATGGCTTAACGAAGAAAAAATAATTGTAAAAGCACAAGTACACGCTGGTGGAAGGGGTAAATCTGGAGGAGTTAAACTATGTAAAAGTGATGAAGAAGTAGTTGAAACGGTTGATAAAATGATTGGAATGAAAATTATTACCCCTCAAACAAGTGAAGACGGCAAAGTTGTAAGAAGAGTTTATTTAGAAAAAGGTTACGAGATTGAAAAAGAATTTTATTTTTGCATAACTGTCGACAGAGAAACTGGAGGAAATACCATAATTACTTCAAAAAAGGGAGGAGTAAATATCGAAGAGGTTGCTGAAAAAAATCCAGAAGATATTTTCAAACTCAAAATTTCACCGGGTGGAGATTTGTTAACTCATCATGCAAGAACATTAGCATACAATCTAGGTTTAACTGGAACATCTGCAAAGAAAGCTCAAAAAAATATTCTAGGTCTATACAAAGCCTTTACATCTCTTGATGCTTCTTTAATAGAAGTAAATCCATTTGCTGTGATCAAAGGTGGTGATGTAATCGTTTTAGACTGTAAAGCCTCATTTGATGATAATGCACTTTATAGACAAAGACAGGTTGCAGAGATGAAGGATGAAAATGAGTATGATCCTCTTGAATTAGAGGCTGCAAGACACGATTTGAATTACGTTAAACTTGACGGGAATGTTGGTTTAATGGTTAATGGCGCTGGATTATCAATGGCAACAATGGACATTATTAAATTTTTTGGAGGGGAAGCCGCTAATTTTATGGATGTTGCTGGAGCAGCAACACCATCAAGAGTTGCTGCTGCCTTTAAGCTCATTTACAAAGACCCAGATGTTAAAGGGATCTTAATAAATATCTTCGGAGGAATGATGCGTTGCAATGACATTGCTGAAGGTTTGGTTAATGCTTCAAAAGAAGTTGGATTGGATAAGCCATTAGTAGTAAGACTTGAAGGCACAAATGTTGAAAAAGGAATGGATATATTAAAAAATTCAGGATTCCCAATTAAACCTGCTGAAACTATGGAACAAGCTGCAAAAGATATTGTTGCATTAGTAAAGAAAGGTAAATAATGGCCGTACTTTTAACAAAAGACTCAAAAATTATATGCCAAGGATTTACAGGAGCACAAGGTACGTTTCATTCTGAAAGAGCCTTAGAATATAATACAAATATTGTTGGTGGTGTCACACCAGAAAAAGGCGGTTCAACGCACTTAAATGTCCCCGTTTTTAACACTGTTGCTGAAGCAAAAAAGGCCACCGAATGTAATGCAAGCGGGGTATTTGTTCCTCCACCTTTTGCAGCAGATGCAATATTAGAGGCAGTTGAGGCTGAGCTAGATTTAGTCGTATGCATTACTGATGGAATTCCAACTAGTGATATGCAGAGAGTAAGAAGAGAAATGAAGGGATCTAAAACCAGATTAGTAGGGCCCAACTGTCCGGGAGTTCTTACCCCTGGTGTTGGAAAAATTGGTATTATCCCTGGTCATATATGTAAACCTGGAAGAATTGGGGTGGTTTCGAGATCTGGTACACTTTCATACGAATCAGCTGTACAAACTGCAGAACTTGGACAGTCAACAATAATTGGAATAGGTGGAGACCCAGTAAATGGTACAAATTTTGTTGACGCATTAGAGTTATTTTTGAAAGATGATGAAACAGATGGTATTGTTTTAATTGGTGAAATTGGTGGAACTGCTGAAATTGAAGGAGCTGATTTTATTAAAACTTGGGGACAGAGTATAAAAAAACCTGTGGCAGCATTTGTTGCAGGAGCTGCTGCACCAAAAGGAAGAAAACTTGGTCATGCTGGAGCAATAGTAAATAGTGGTGCTGAAACCGCTGACGCAAAAAAAGATGCACTAAGATCAGCTGGTGTTGAGGTTTCAGATACTATAACTAAAATTGGTGACGCAATGAGAAAGGCAATGAGAAGTTAAGATGACACAAAATTCGTTAATTTCTTATCTGGGAGAGAATAAACCTAATTTAATTTCAGATGTAACATCATACCTTACTGAGCTAGGCGGAGAGTTTTCGGGTGTAACTTTTGCTACACTTGGCAGAGTATGCGAACTTACCATGGTTTATCATACTTCTGATAAAACTAGTCTAGTAGAACTGCAAAAAGGACTTTCAGATTTAGAATCCTTAAAAAATGGGCAGATCCAAACAAAAGAACTACCAAAAAATGATGAAAGTGGTCCTACATCTAAAATAACTCACAGAATAGTTCTATCTGGTGATGATCAAAAAGGATTGTTAAATAAAATCATTAGCACACTAAATGAAAATAATGCTCTAATTGTAAGGATGAATACAGAAAAAATTTCTTATCCAAAAAGTACGCAGTATATTTCAAGGTTTGCGATATCAATCAGAGATGAAAATGCACCGGAATGCTTGGCACAAATGGTTAAAGTTGCTGGAGAGATGAAACTAACCTTTAGGTATGAAACTTCATAAACTACTTAGATCTTGGATGATTTTTCTGAATAATTGATCTTAATCTCTGATTTGTTACTTTCGTATACTTTTGTGTTGATGATAGTGAGGAATGACCAAGTAACTCTTGAATTGTCCTTAAATCAACCATGTTTTCGAGAAGACTTGTTGCAAAAGTGTGTCGAAATGAATGAGGTGTTATTTGATCTGGTAACATCAGTTCATTTCTTAAACTCCTTATTAATTTTTGAATTATTTCTGCTTTAAGTTTCTTACCTCGCTTACCAAGAAAAAAAAAATCATTTCCATTACATTTAAATGGTTGCAAAATAATTAATTTATTTAAAATCTGTAAAATCTGATTGTCTAAAGGTATCAATCTTTGTTTCTGCCCTTTTCCTGTGATTAAAAGTTCTGGAGAACTTAAATCCTTTACTTGTAAATTCAAAACTTCACTAATTCTTAATCCATAACCCCACATCAAAATTAAAACACAAAAATTTCTTAATATAATCCATTTTTCTCTACCAATAGATATTTTTTCAAAAATTTTTTCTACCTGATTTTTTGATAATGGCCTTGGAAGGGAACTTTCAAACTTTGGTCCTTTAACTCCTAAAATTGGTGAGAATTTAATAATTTTTTTTTTTATTAAAAATTTAAAAAAGCTTTTTATTGCAGAAAGTGATCTTGCATTACTTCTGTGACTTCCTCCATTTTTTATTCTTTCAAAAAACCATCCAATTAAATCTTCTTGTTCAAGGTTTTCAAAATCTTCACAACTGATTTCTTTATTCTTATATTCACTCAGATAAATAATAAAAAAAGAAAGGTCTCTTTTGTATGAATTATAAGTATTAATACTAAACCTTTTTACTGTTTTTATCCAATCAAGCCATTCATCAAATAACTCATCCAACAAAACATTCATTTAAAAAGTTCTTGAAGTTTGTATTCAACAATTTTTGAAAAAAAAAGTATTAGGTCATAGGCTCTATTACTTACAAAATGCTTGTCATTGCTTCCAAAGACCAGTAATGGAAATGATTTAAGTTTAGGAATATCTAGTGAAAAAATTGCATTCGACACAATTTTTTTTTTTAACCCTTTGTATAAACCTATCTTGTTTTCAACTGCATCCATTATAAAATGATTCTTTGAACTATATATTTTTTGAGCTTTTTTTATATCGAGAAAGATAAGATTATTTTTTTGACATATAATTTTGTTTGATAGCACTATATTTATTAATTCAAGTTGGAAATATATTGGAAGATCTTTGTTTATATAACTGAAAAAGTCATTTTTATTTTTTTTTTTTAAAACTTCAGTAACTGCAATATGAATTTTTCTTTGCGTTAAATAGTTATGCTCTGCATTTTCAATTAACTTTTTTTTTTGTTGTCTTAATTTGTTAATAATCCAATCTTTAAATGAAACAACCTTTTCTTCCTTGTTAATATTTAAAAATTTAGGGAAGTTTAGTTGCTCTAATACCAGAGGTTCATCAACAAAGAAGTTAGGATTTTTTTTTAAAAACTCAATAACATCTTTATTTTTATTTTTTTTCCCCAACATATTTTTTTCTAAATAAAACTTTTAAACTTTTATGTTATAATACTTTAATGTTTCTTACTAAATATCAAGTTTAATTTACAAAATGATATTTGAGGTTCTTCTTCCTATACCAGTTAATGACAAAACTTTTTATTATAAAGAGTTGAGTAATAGAAAACTAAAAGTTGGTCAATTAATTGAGGTGAAATTCAGAAAAAAAAATCAACTTGGAATGATATTGAAAGTGCATTCTTCTTTAAAATTCTCAAAACCACTTCTTGAAATTGAAGAACATTTTAATCTATTTTTAACAAAAGAAATCATAGATAGCATGCAGTTTTTGTCTGATTATTCATGTAATTCATTATCAATGATATTCAAACAATTTATATCCAATTTCTCAAAAAGGAAAATAAAATCAGTTATCCAAAAATCTGAGACCACAAATAATCTGACACTATCAAGCGAACAAAATAATGCATATAAAATCTTAAAAAAAGCTAATTCTTTCAAAGTTTTTGTCCTCAATGGAGTAACTGGGTCTGGGAAAACAAGAGTTTATATAAATATTGTTATAGAAAAATTAAAGGAAGGTTTTCAATGCCTTATTATGGTACCAGAAATAATCTTAACCAAAGAATGGGTTTCTGATTTATTTCAAAAACATGGTGTTCATGCTGAAGTTTTTCATTCTTCAGTAAAAAAATCTAAGAAAGATTATATTTGGAATCAACTTATAACAGGCAAATCTATGTTAGTAATTGGTACAAGGTCGTCATTATTTTTACCATTCTCTAATCTAGGTTTAATTGTAGTTGATGAGGAACATGATAACTCATACAAACAAGAAGATAAATTAATTATTAATGCAAGAGATTTTGCAATTGTTCGATCAAAAAATTCCAACTCCCCTATTATTCTGTGTTCTGCTACTCCATCAATAGAAACTATACATAATTGTTATATTAAAAAATTTGAAGAAATCAAGATTACTAAAAGAATCAAAAATATTCCATTACCTAAAGTTTCAATCATAGACATGAAAAAAGAAAATGGAGTTATCTCAGAAAACCTTGTAAAAGAAATAAAAAAAAATCTTATGCAAAATCATCAAACTATGATTTTTATCAATAAAAGAGGGTATACCTCTTTTGTTTTATGCAAATCATGTGGGCATATAAAAATGTGTCCTAATTGCAACGTTTCACTGGTACTACATGATTATAAAAATAATTCCCCAAGCTTCCTGCTTTGTCACCATTGTTCACATAAAGAAAACTTCAAAAACTCTTGTTTAAATTGTAATACCAATAACTCCTTAGAATTTCCAGGTGAAGGAATTGAAAAAATATTTGAAGAAATAAAAAGTTTATTTCCTGAATCAAAAAGTATTTTTATATCAAGTGACTCTTCAAAAAAATCAGGAGATTTAAATACAATACTTAATGAAATTTCAGAAAATAAAATAGATATTTTTTTGGGCACTCAGATTATATCTAAAGGTCATAATTTTCCTTATTTAAAAACTGTTGTAGTTTTAAATATTGACAACTTACTTAATGATTTTGATTTTCGTTCATTTGAGAAAGCCTTTCAACAGATTGTCCAAGTTTCTGGAAGGGCCGGGAGAAAAAATTTTTCTGGCAATGTTTTTATTCAAACATTTCAATCCGAACATCCAGTCTTACAGTTTTGTAAAGATTATAAATTTGATAGCTTTTATAAAATGGAATTAAAGGATAGAGAAAAGAATTACCAACCTCCGTTTTCAAGTTTTATTTCTCTAATAATAACATCACTAAATAATACAAAAGCCGAAAATTGGAGTAAAAATATAACCAAACACATTAAAAAAAACTATAAGGAACTTATTGTTCTGGGACCATCTCCTGCAGTTATATCAATGAAAAATCAAAATTATAGATATAGAATTTTAATAAAAATCAAAAAAGACTTCTTCTTACAAAGACAATTTAAAAATTTTCTTAAAAAATTTAGACCCCCATCAGGAGTTAAGTTCTACATTGATGTTGATCCCATAAGTTTTTTATAAATTAATAAATAATCACCTATTGAATATATATTCTTCTTATGTTAGTAAGTCACTTTATTTATTAGGTGTATAACTTGAGTAATAGGTCTTTAAATACCAATGAAACAGCTAGAAGATATGCAAAGGCTCTTCAACTAACTTCAGTCAATGAATCAGATAAAAATTCCTTAAAAAAAGAATTTGATTCCTTCATAGATTCTTATAAAAATTTAAATGAAATGCGAGTCTTTTTTAATAGTCCATTGATAAATCCTATGAAAAGAACCGAGGTTATAAATAAAGTTTTGTCCTCAACAAATTTATCAGAATCATTTTCTAATTTTCTAATAACTTTGGCAAAAAATGGTAAATTATTTCTCATAGTTAAAATTCACAATGAATATGTAAAATTATTAGATATAAGCGACGGCATATTAACGGTTGCAGTAACAACTACAGAAAAGCTTGAGAAAGAACAAGAGAAAAAAATAATTGATACTATAGGTAACAAACTTAATACTAAAATAAGGCTAAATAAATATATAGATCCAAATATCATTGGAGGAATAATAATTAAAATTAATTCCGTTATGATTGATAATTCAATAAAAAGTAAACTTTTAGATTATAATTTTAATGAAAGGGTAAATTAATATGTCAATAAATGCATCAGAAATATCCTCTATTTTAAAAAAAGAAATTAAAGAAATAGGTGATGACGCAAAAGTTTCAGAGGTTGGTACAGTACTTACTGTAGGTGATGGTATAGCCAGAGTTTTCGGTTTGGATAATGTACAAGCTGGAGAAATGGTTGAGTTTCCAGGTAAAGTTAAAGGTATGGCTCTTAATTTAGAAGAAGACAACGTCGGTGTAGTTATATTTGGAAGCGATAAATCAATAAAAGAAGGAGATATTGTAAAAAGAACTAAATCAATAGTTGAGGTCCCAACAGGCAAGTCTTTATTAGGAAGAGTAGTAGACGGTTTAGGAAATCCAATAGATGGTAAAGGCCCTTTAAAAGACGTTACAATGAGAAGAGCTGAAATTAAAGCTCCTGGTATTATACCCAGAAAATCTGTCCATGAACCAATGCAAACAGGAATAAAAGCAATCGATAGTCTTATACCAATTGGTAGAGGTCAAAGGGAACTTATTATTGGTGACAGACAAACTGGAAAAACAGCTGTTATAGTTGATACAATAATTAATCAAAAAGAGATTAATAATTCAAATGATGAATCTAAAAAATTATATTGTATTTATGTTTGTATCGGTCAAAAAAGATCTACTGTAGCACAAATAGTTAAAACTCTTGAAGAAAATGATGCGCTAAAATACTCAATTATAGTCGCTGCTACCGCATCTGACCCAGCACCTCTTCAATTTCTTGCTCCCTATACTGGTTGCGCAATGGGGGAGTATTTTAGAGATAATGGAATGCATGCTGTAATTTTTTACGATGATTTATCTAAACAAGCTGTCGCCTACAGGCAAATGTCCCTTCTTTTAAGAAGACCACCAGGCAGAGAAGCTTTCCCTGGAGATGTTTTTTATATTCATTCTAGACTCTTGGAAAGAGCTGCAAAAATGAATGATGAAGAAGGTGCTGGTTCACTAACTTCACTTCCTGTTATTGAAACTCAAGCTGGAGACGTTTCTGCGTATATACCCACTAATGTAATATCAATCACTGACGGTCAAATATTTCTTGAAACAGAACTATTCTTTAAAGGTATTCGACCAGCTGTAAATGTTGGATTGTCTGTGAGTAGAGTTGGTTCAGCAGCACAAATCAAAGCAATGAAACAAGTTTCTGGCTCAATTAAGTTGGATCTTGCTCAATTCAGAGAAATGGAAGCATTTTCTCAATTTGCATCTGATTTAGATCAATCGACAAGAAATCTATTAGAAAGAGGAAGAAGACTAACAGAAATTCTAAAACAACCTCAATACTCACCACTAAAAGTTGAAGAACAAGTTATTGTTATCTTTGCAGGTGTAAAAGGTTTTCTTGATAACATTGAAATATCAAAAATTAGTAGTTTTGAAAAAAACCTCTTAGATATGATTAAATCTAAAGGAAAAAATATTCTTGATAATATCGTAAAAGATCAAGCCATATCAGAAGAAACTGAAAAAGAATTAAGCAATTTTTTACAAAATGCTGTAGACGATTTTATTGGAGCCAGTAATGCCTAGTCTAAAAGATCTAAGAAATAGAATTACTAGTGTAAAATCAACGAAGAAAATTACTTCAGCTATGAAAATGGTTGCAGCTGCCAAACTAAAAAGAGCACAGGATAATGCTGAAAGAACGAGGCCATATGCTGAAAAAATGAAAGAAGTTGTTTCTTCACTTATAGGAAAGATTAACCAAGAGAACTTTAAGTTTGGTAATTTAAATAATAATAATAACATCTTATTAATTATTTGTTCATCTGACAGAGGACTTTGTGGAGGTTTTAATGGTTCAATTATTAAGTTCACTAAAAAATTAACAGCAAAATATAAAGGCGAGGGTAAAAAAATTAATTTTCTTTTCGTCGGAAAAAAAGCATATCAATCACTAAAAAGGACTGAAGATTCTATAATAATTGATACTTTATCTGACTTTGCAAATCCAAGTATAAAGTTTGAAATTGCAAGCTCCATTAGAGATAAATTACTAGAGTTATTTTTTAAAAAAGAAATAGGGGAGTGTTATTTAATTTATACTAAGTTTAAAAGTGCAATATCTCAATCAGTTGAAATTCAGAAGCTTCTTCCCGTTCAAAATGAAACTACACCTGAGAATATTAATTCTAAAGTAATCTCATATGATTACGAACCAAGTGAAGAAATAATATTAGATGAAATTATACCTAGAAATATTGCAATTCAAATACACT
>MDTB01062194.1_pt1 | contig 19186 bp, 17 predicted proteins | sample 811161 | NCBI WGS metagenome assembly MDTB01 (sample SAMN05326650, study PRJNA326480) | marine metagenome | isolation source: seawater | place: Mediterranean Sea | collected 2009
CAGCCGTTGCTCAGCTAGATAAATGCGAGCGCTTTGGTCTATCATGTTGAGCCTTTTTTCATTAATTAGAGTCGTCTGGTGCGCAATCCAATCGTCCCAAGCTTTTTGTGAGACTTCTTCAAATATTAATTGTCCTTGGGGGCCCGGAAATGGTGGTTTTAATAGCCCCGCAAGTTCTCGTTTATATTTTCTGCAAAAGACTTTTCTTGCCATAATTTACTTCTCTCTCGTAACATCTTAATGTCTTAAATAATGAGTACATCATCGCATACTAGCTGCTCAGTTGCTCTAACAAAGAGACCACCGGCGCGGGCATTCCCAATAAAATAGGCCTTTTTGGATTATACCAGCGCTCTTTACACTCTTTTAGGATAGTTTTTCCTTTAAGTTCTGTCGCGTTAATTAGAACCGGCAGATAGTCAAGGTGATAATGACTGAATGTGTGGCGACTAAGTGCAAGAGTGCGGCTCTTGATGAACTTAAGACCCAAGTCTCGTAATACCAGGTCAAGCTCCTCCATTTTGCTGATTTGAGGAAATGCCCATAGACCCCCCCAGATGCCGTATGATTTATTTTTTCGAAGTAGGTATCCGAGTTTTTCATTATGAATCATCAGGAAATATGTTTTTTTCACTGGGAGACGTTTTTTAGGTTTTTTCCCAGGATACTTTTGCTGTGTGCCACTTAAAAATGCTTTGCAGCCCCTTGTTACAGGACATAGATGACATTTCGGTTGAGAGATGCAAACAGTGGCGCCAAGATCCATCATCGCTTGACTAAAGGAGTCGGTATTTTGTAACGGAGTCAGTTCCTCTGAAATAGACCAGAGATTTTTTAATGGACGAGTGTGGCCTGGCCAGCCCTCTATTGCTGCATAGCGAGCTAGCACACGCTTGACGTTACCATCTAATATTGCTCCCGGTTTTTTGAAGGCAATAGAGCGTATCGCTCCGGCAGTAGATCGTCCAATACCTGGCAATGTGGTGAGGATTTCAATTTCCGATGGGAAACAACCACCGAGCTGATTAGTAACTATGAGAGCAGTTCGATGTAAGTTCCTTGCTCGAGCATAGTATCCGAGTCCAGTCCAATAATGTAAAACCTCATCAATGGAGGCGTTAGAAAGCTCGCTTACGTCTGGGAAACGCCTCACAAAGCTCTCAAAATAGGGGATAACAGTACTCACACGAGTCTGCTGAAGCATAATTTCTGAAATCCAAACCGAGTACGCTGAGATGTTTTTCTGCCAAGGTAAGTTATCTCGGCCTGATACACAGAACCATCTTAAAATAGCATTCTGGAACTCTTGTGTTGTCATATAAGTTATAAATCGGAGAGCGTCTTCAAGAGATTCGATAGCACTTTATTTTTTATCACGCCTCCTAACGCATCTATGCTAGGAAGACACATTGGTGGACTTGTCGAAAACACGTTACCCTTGCAGGTGAAAGGAATATCCTGACCCCGCATGCTGAGTTTGTTGAAACAACTATCTTGTGCATTAGATTCATCATTGAGTCGAGCTTTTAATAGGAATTGATAGTCTTTAGACCGTATATCAACAGCACCATTCAAATTCAAATCTATGGTTTCTGTCCCAGAAATAAGCTCTTTGACCATAAGATTACCTGATTTTACTTCTAACTCAGCACTGAGATCCTGCAGTGAGGTTCCAGTCGGCCAATTTTTAGAGGACCGAGCTCTTGTGAGAAAAGTAGCAGCTGAGCACAACGTCTGCTCCAAGTTGATTTTAGAGTAAAGGGGCTGCATCACAGAAATCGCTCCACTTCCAACCGCAGAGTTAAGAAGATTTTCTAAATCGATGCCATTGAATGCTATGTTAAGATCCATATTCAAAGAACCATTTGTGTCTGAGTTGTCCGTAATTGAATGCAGCATGGATGAGAGATTTATTTTATGAAGGTTTATCTTTAATTCAGACCGCGGAATATTTCTTTGTAAATTAACGAGACCTGTTACGTCTGCGTAACCTCCGAATAGGTCCGCATTCAACGTATTCAGTTGAATGATTGATCGAAAGCTTGAAAAATCTGCAAAAACATTAGAAATTTCAAATCCATCCATCTTCAGTTGCTCTAGATCAATCTCTATTTGTGTTTCGCCCGGCCACATAATCAAAGGAGCAAGAGGAGAGAGTAATATTGAATATTGAACATCTGAAGTTTTTTGTTTTGTTTCCCCAACTCTCGGGAGGTAGTTACCGAGGTTAAACGATTTCGCTGATAATAATACTTGAAGGTTTTGTTTTGAGGTGTCGCTAAACAACTTTAAGCCCAAAGGCTGACCGTCGATGCTCAATACTCCGTCAAGATGTGCCATTTCGGAGGCCATGAAATCAAATTCGGCTGTTGCGCCGATATTTTGTAACGACTGCTCTCCTCTCATTTTTGGTATTGAAAATTGTGGAAAATGAGGCTTCAAAAGCTCTGTCAAACCAAATAAATTTATATCGCTAAATTTTAAGTTGCCAGTAACTTCGCCGGATGCTCCGTCGATCAGCGTTTGCCCTTCAATATTTCCTAACTCGCTTGAAATCTCGAAGCTCGGAATTCTCATCGTTTGCGACCGAATGTCTAGACCTAGTGAGGTTGTAATACTCATATTGAGTTTTTCGAGAACGTTAACTTGTAGTTTTACCGGAAAAGCATCGCCTTCCCCTGAAATATTGTCTACTTTTAGTTGGATATCGGACAAGATAAGCTTTGACAAAGGAATGGAGTTGAAGTGCACCTCGGCATTGAGAAGATGTATGTCATCTATAAGATCGATTGATTCAGGACCGACAATCCATTGATTCGCTCTCAGATTTATGCTTGAACCTATGATGTGAAACAGCGTGCTCCAGTCTGTGGTGAGAGATAGTTTTTCGGCACGCACGTGACTTCCCTTGACAAATTTTATTTCAATTGAGTCTATAGAGAGCCCCATATTAGGAAAGAGTAAAATATCAATCTCGCCATCAATCTTTAGATCAAATCCAGAATTGAGAGCAAGTTGTTGAAGAGAGGGACGCAAATCGTTTGTATCGTATGTTTTAAGAACATACACAATTGTGAAGGTGAGCAGGGCAATTATAAGCAAACCCACTGAGGACACTACTTTAAAAAGTCGATACAAAATTTATCCTTAACAACGGGTGAAGGTTATCCGAGTTTCGCTTGGTGTTACAACTCCAAAGATTACGCATTAATCTACTATTTTTCTTGAACTCTCTTAATTAGTTGAAAATATCACATTATTGATTAATACAAGCGTTATTCTTATCAGAGCTTTTTTTCAGTATACTTCGTTTTTGAGCTCTTAACCCAATTTGAGGCTAACTTTTGGAGAAAGCTATGTCTGATCGTTCGGCGAAGGTGACGCGCGAGACTCTGGAGTCCCAGATTTCTGTGACAATAAATCTCGATGGAGAGGGACGAGGGAACTTTGCGACTCCAGTTAGTTTTTTAAATCATATGCTTGACCAAGTTGCGCGCCACGGTTCGCTAGATTTAGACATCGAAGCTCGCGGTGATACTCATATAGATGATCACCATACTGTGGAGGATATCGGGATTACTTTTGGTATGGCTCTAGCAAAAGCAGTTACAGATAAAGTCGGCCTTGTTCGTTATGGCCATGCTTATGTGCCTCTTGATGAATCTCTATCGAGGGTAGTGTTAGATTTCTCTGGTCGTCCAGGATTATTTATGAATGCAAATTTTGTTCGTGGTCGTGTTGGTGATTTTGACGTTGATTTAGTCAGAGAATTTTTTCAAGGAGTGGTGAATCATTCTTTGATCACATTGCATATCGATAATCTTCGTGGTGCAAACGCGCATCATCAGGTAGAGACAATTTTTAAAGCTTTTGGAAGAGCGCTCCGGATGGCAGTCACTGTTGATGACCGAATTCCAAGTCTTTTACCCTCTACTAAAGGCGTACTTTAGACCAGTATCTTATTGTGACCAAAGATAGCGTGGATGATGGGAAAAAAAACTCAAAATATTGCCATAATTGATTATGGAATGGGGAATTTGCATTCTGTGTCGAAGGCGCTGCAGCGAGTTTCGCCCGAAGCAAAGGTTTTAATTACTTCAGATGCCAAAATAATAAACACCGCTGATCGGATCGTTTTTCCTGGAGTAGGAGCGATAGGCGACTGTATGACAGAGATTATTCGACTCGAGTTGGATAGTGCTTTGGCAGCGGCAGTCCGAAATAAGCCAGTTTTAGCAATTTGCGTGGGGATGCAAGCACTAATGAAACATAGTGAAGAGAGTGGGGGTGTAGAGTGTTTGGGGTTCTTATCAGGAAATGTGAAACGTTTTCATGGGGAAATCGCCGAGGGACCTCGATTAAAGGTGCCCCATATGGGTTGGAACGAGGTTTATCAAACCAAGCCTCATGCATTGTGGAGAGGAATAGAGCAGAATTCGAGGATGTATTTTGTTCATAGCTACTACGTGGAGGTAGAGAATAGTGCCCTAAATGCTGGGGTCTGCAACTATGGAGTTCCGTTTTCAGCTGCACTTGCGTGTGAAAATTTGTTTGCGGTGCAGTTTCATCCAGAGAAGAGTGCTGGGGATGGATTACAAATGTTGGAAAACTTCGCGGAGTGGAACATTTAGCAAAAAGTTAAGTTCGGATTAGGTAACTAATTACGGTTTACCTTAAACTTTACCCATTCTCGAACATCATCAAAATTACCGCGGAATGCAATCTTATCTTTTTTCTGACTCAGTTGATAATTATACATGGGATCGTAGTAGTCCCTTAATAGGGGGGCGAGCCATGCTCTATGATCAAAATAGTTATTACTACCCTGAGTTGCGAGAGCATGATCGATAAGATTCGAAATTTTTTTTGTTTTCTGACCTCCTAACCGTTTTTGTATTCGATGCAAGCTATCTTTTAAATACGAACTAAATCGGCGGTCTCCGTCATCTGGATATCTCTTCAATGTCATACGATGGCGATTGATTATGTATTCATGTAAAAGACTTGAGACTCGATCATCAAAGGATTTGTCAATAATTATTATCGGACTTTGTTTCATTTTTTCGAACAGATTTGGGGGTATTTGTCGAGATCCAATTGTCCTGCTTTCGTCCTCAAAAATAATGGGTAAGTTTGGATTTATATTTACCAAATTAAGTAGATGAAGCAGGATACAACTCTCAAAATTTATTTGACTCGGTTGTTCTTCCAGGGAACGGCCGAAGCTGGAGCCCTTGTGGTTTGCAGCACCCTCTAAATTTATCGTTCTAAACAAGGAATGAAGCATTCTCGTTTTCCCGGTACCAGTCATTCCGCTCAAAATGATTATAGAACCGGTTGTGATAAACTGTTGGAGGGTGTCAAGTAAACAATTTCTTATCGCCTTAAAACCTCCAGCGACTCGGGAACAAGGATATCCTGCGGCATGAATCCAATCTTGAGCAATTTGCGAGCGCATACCCCCGCGAGCACAAAATAAAATAGAATTCTGATCTCTCTCTAGCTGCGTGCACCATGCTATAATGCGACGTTCACGAGTCTCACCGCTAACTATCTTATGGCCTAAGTTTATTGCTGACTGCTGTCCTGAATGACGAAAGCATATTCCTACCTCTCTGCGCTCGCTGTCGTCAAGCAGCGGGATATTTATGCTCTTCGGAATCGTCCCATGTGCGAATTCACTGGGAGCCCTCACGTCAATCATTGTGGCGCCTGACAACAATGTTGACCGAATATCAGTTAATACAGCACCTGTTTTTATCAACGGAGAACTTACCTACGCACTAATATGAATTTGGGGTTGGTCTATTTTCCTTGGAATAATTGATCCAATCGAACTATAGAAGCAATCGTGTGTTTTCAAAATTTTTTCGACGATAGCCTGTTTTTCAGGTCGGACAGTTACGAGAAGACCGCCGCTAGTTTGGGGATCGCAAAATATTTTTTCATCATATAGATTTGAATTAATAATGTCGTCTTTGCAACTTTCCCAGTTCCGCTCGCTACCACCCGGCACCGCGCCATTATCGCAGTAGTCATAAATACATTTATCTAAAACTGGTACTAAAGAGCGACATACCTTGGCGGATACATTACTTCCTCTGCATACCTCAAGTAAGTGGCCTAGAAGACCAAAACCGGTTACATCCGTCATGGCGGTCACTCCTGGATGAGCAGCAAGACCAATGCCTACTTTGTTTAGTTTTAGCATACTAATTTCGGCAAGCTTCGCGTGCTCTGGTGATAATATTCCTCGTTTTCCGGCTGTAGCTAGAATACCCACGCCCAGAGGTTTAGTCAGAAAAAGAGCATCACCAACTCGTGCAGTATTATTCTTTTTCAGATTAGCTAGGGGTACTGTTCCTGTGGCAGCAAGCCCAAAAATTGGTTCTGGAGAGTCAATAGAGTGCCCTCCTGCTAGATGAATTCCAGCATCGTGGCAGGTTTTTCGTCCTCCCTCAATGACACGTTGACCAGCAGAAAGAGGGAGCTTATCAATGGGCCATCCGAAAATCGCGATAGCCATCGCCGGAGTTCCACCCATTGCGTATATATCACTTAAAGCGTTAGTCGCCGCTATTCGTCCAAAGCTAAATGGGTCATCAACAATAGGCGTAAAAAAGTCGGTCGTACTTATAATAGCTCTACCGTCTGAAAGGTCATAAACAGCGGCATCATCTCGATGTTGGTTACCCACTAATAGGTTACCCTGAGGTGGTTCTACTAGTTTAGTTTCCAAAAGGCTTGAAAGGCTATCGGGACTAATTTTACAGCCGCATCCCGCACCATGACTGAATTGTGTAAGTTTTATATTTTCCTGCATAATTTATTACCCTTTCGCCTCATGATTTTAAAATAGGGTTGTTTGCGGAGCTTCGAAAGCCGATAGTCAAGATTAAACATTAATATATTAACCTTAGTGTCCAACATAATCAGGACTTTAAAAAGTACAAGATTATCTTTATGTGACATCACTAGGGCAGCTGGGGGTTATCCCAGAGTTCTGTAGCCGAATTACAGACAAATACACGGTAAAACAGCTAGTCGCCACTTATTTGAGGAGCGCAAAGAGACCTGATAATGGTTAAGTCATTTAGTGAAGAAACTTTGCCGGTAAGATCATGCAGTAGCCCATCAGACAAACTATAAATCCAACCATGCAGAGATAAATCAATATTTCTGGTCCATGCGTCTTTCACTAAGTTTAGGTCACCAAGATTAGCTATCTGGTTTAATACATTCAATTCACTAAGGCGGTCAACTCTCTCTGTTACGCAATTCAGTGTGTCAAGGTCCCTTTTGTGATCAATACTGAGTTGGAGGATATTGTCTATCCATAAATTTATGAATTTTGATGATTGTTTTTTAAATGAAGATTCAACACCACCGCAACCGGTATGACCGCAAACTATTATATGTTTCACTTTTAGGAAATAAATTGCGTACTCAAGAACAGAGAGACAGTTTGTATCGTTTGCATTCACCTGATTTGCAATATTTCGGTGTACAAAAATATTGCCGGGAGGTAAATCAAGAATTTGGCTCGGTGAGACACGACTGTCAGAGCAGCCGATCCAACAATATTTTGGCTTTTGCTGTTTTGATGTGGTTACAAAAAACTCAGAATCTTTATCTTTCTGCGACGTGGCCCATTCAATATTTCTTTGGAGGAGGTCTTCTAAATCATTCAATTCCAACTCCTTGGCGACCGGTTACAGATCTTTAAATGCGGCTATTGTTCGCTAAATAATTGATGTATTGTGCATCAGGATAACTGCAGGTTATCCACATTTGGAGTCGCCGCAATTGAGGCATGTCATACATCCATCGAGCAATATGAGAGCTTTAGTACTGCACTTCTTACATAATTTCGCCGATTCGGGAAAACCAATAGTTTTAGCTTCTGTGGTTTCGTAAGCGGTCCGCTTTTCATCCATTATTTTTTGTTGATGTTCCGGTATTTTTGGTTTTGTGATGAGTCCTATTTTCTGTAGATGATCTTCTATGGCCCATCCGATTTCGGCCACTAAGGAGGGCATAAATTTACCCCCTGGTTTGAAGTAACCGCCATGAGGATCAAAAACAGCCTTAAGTTCCTCAACTAAAAATGTACAGTCTCCACCTTTTCGGAATACGGCTGAAACTACTCTTGTTAGTGCAACAATCCACTGGAAATGGTCCATATTTTTTGAATTGATAAAAATCTCAAATGGACGCCGTAATTCGTGATCAGTACCTTCATTGAGCAAGATGTCATTGATAGTAAGATAAAGGGCATGATCAGAGAGAGGCGTTTTGATCTTATAGGTGCTACCCGGTAATGCCTCTGGCCTCGAAACTTTTTCATGCATCTGGATGATATTGCTATCAGGAATGGAGGACTTTTCCTTGAGCTCTGTCTCTCTTGTCAGAACTTTATAGCCAACGATTTTTTGATCTATTTTTTTATTCACAAAGCTTCTCCAATGAGACATGTCATCCTACTGATTTATTCAGAACTTTCCATAATAACCCTCTTTCAAAGCATCAAAGAGGTTGGCAGCAGTATGCTTTTCACCATCATACTCAATTTCTTCGTTCCCTTTGAATTCAGCAGTTGATCCGTCTTCTAATGTAAAGCAATAAGTAGTGTTCTCTAAATCTTGTTCTTTCACCAAAACACCTTGAAACGCCTCAGGGTTAAACCGGAATGTAGTGCAACCTTTCAACCCTTTTTGCGCGGCATATAAATAGATATCTTTAAAATCTTCGTAATTACAGTCCGTGGGTACATTTATAGTCTTGGAGATAGAGGAATCTACCCATTTTTGTGCTGCTGCTTGAATATCGACATGTTGTTTGGGCATGATATCCTCAGAGCTTACGAAGTATTCGGGAAGCGCATTGTCTGGGTTGTCAGAAAATGGCACAGCAGAACTATTTACTTGAGCTCTGTAAGCAAGTAACTCATATGAGTATACATCCACTTTTTCTTTAGATTTTCGTCCTTCCCGAATCACATTACGTGAATAGTGATGCGCAAAACTAGGTTCTATTCCATTGCTAACATTGTTTGCCAGTGATAAAGAAATAGTACCTGTTGGAGCAATAGAGGTGTGGTGACTAAAACGGCATCCCTCCTTAGTGATGGCATCCACCAACTCAGGAGCTACTTCAGCAATTTTTTTCATGTAGTCACTGTACTTGCCGAGCAATACTTTCCCGGCAATTTTTTGTCCAATTATAATACCATCTTCTGCGAGTTCAGGTTTTTTGAAAAGCATTTCTGCTGTTACTGTAAAACTGTCATTCATGATTTTTGCTGGCCCTTTTTCTCTTGCGAGGTCCAGTCCCGCTTGAAGACCAGACACTGCCATTTCACGAGCAACACGTTCAGTAAATTTTACTGAACTTTTATCACCATAATGCATACATAGCATTGTAATAGCAGATCCAAGGCCTAAAAAGCCCATGCCATGCCGGCGCTTATACTCGATTTCTTCCCTTTGCCTATCCAGTGGTAAGCCGTTAATTTCAACAACATTGTCCAGCATTCTCGTGAAGATCTCTACGACTTCTTTGTATTGTTCCCAATCGAAATACGCATCTTTAGAGAAAGGGTTGCGCACGAATTTAGTAAGATTTATCGAGCCTAGTAAACAGCTACCGTAAGGCGGTAATGGTTGTTCGCCACATGGGTTCGTTGCACGAATGTCTTCACAAAACCAGTTATTGTTGTTTTTATTCACCTGATCAATAAGGATAAATCCCGGCTCAGCAAAATCGTATGTCGACGACATAATAGCATTCCAAAGTTTTTGAGCTCGTATCGTTTCATAGATTTTGCACGCTACTAAGCCCTGTTCGTTGCGAACATAGCCCTCTGATGTTGGGAAGGACTTCCAGACGATTTTTTCATCATTTAAATCTAGCCCATTTTCAGCCTCTTTTGCAGTGATTGGAAATGTCAAATCCCAATTTCCATTGTCTTTAACCGCGCTAATAAACTCTTCGGTTATAAGGAGTGAGAGATTAAATTGACGAAGGCGACCGTCTTCTCTTTTCGCACGTACGAAATCGAAAACGTCTGGATGACTCACATCAAAGGTGGCCATCTGCGCACCACGTCGACCGCCTGCAGAAGAGACTGTGAAGCACATTTTATCGAATATATCCATGAAAGATAGTGGCCCAGATGTGTATGCACCTGCTCCCGACACATAGGCGCCTTTTGGTCTTAGAGTCGAAAATTCATAACCGATACCACACCCCGCCTTTAAGGTCAGTCCTGCCTCTAAGTTACTTTCAAGGATTCCTCTCATTGAATCGGGGACAATTCCTGAAACTGTGCAGTTGATTGTGGAGGTAGCAGGTTTGTATTTTTGCGCACCAGCATTCGATATTATCCTACCCGCCGGAATTGCTCCATGCTGAAGCGCCCATTCAAACCGATCCTGCCAAAATTCCATGTTCTCCGGATCTTCTACTTCTGCCAATGCAATCGCAACCCTTCGATAGGTAGCTGATATGTTTTGATCTATCGGATCCATCTGTTTGCCTTTTAATCGATATTTTTTGTCCCAAATATCTATCGACGCATCTTGCATTTCTATTCCGTCGTCTCTGATGATCGTTTTAATCGACCTTAGTTTGGCTACGCTCATTCCGATTCCTTTTATTCAACGATATTTTTATAAACTCATGTTGTCAGATGACCTTTCACTTTTTCACTTTTTTGCAACTCGTCGATTTGCGATCTTCTGTTATTCTCAACATTTGGTAGTATATAAATCTATAACTACCACATCTAGTATTATTTTTAATAATTTATCTTCACTCTTGTTGGTAAATGTTAGGAAAAGCTGTGGATAATTCTGCTGATATCACAAGCGTTATCGATCTTAATAGATCGTTTTGCTTGGGGATAAGATATGCATGTTAAAGAGTCTGCTGGTTTTTGTTGAGATGTGAAAACCACTCCGATAAGCTTACATTTTCGGTTCGAAATTTTTTGTTTGAATTTGCTTTTCTTGTCATAGTTGTGACACCGATTTAAATGTAGAGTGGAAAAATCTCTTTTTTTAACACTTTTGGGGTTGTGTTGTGGATATTTTTGATTTTTCGAGCGGCCGAGAGGGCTATTATGGCCAATATGGGGGGGTGTTTCTTCCTGAGGTACTGCATAGCACTATCGAAGAGCTCCTAAATTGCTTTAGGGAATGTAAGGAGGACCCCAATTTTTGGAAGGAATATGTACGACTGTTACAGAATTATTCTGGTCGCCCAACGCCAGTAACACATCTTCCAAATCTATCAAGTCATCTTGGTGGCGCGCAAATTTACGTCAAGCGTGATGATTTAAACCATACCGGCTCACATAAAATGAACAATGTCATGGGACAAGGACTATTGTGTCAGAGACTTGGAAAGAAAAAGGTTATCGCAGAGACTGGGGCCGGGCAACATGGATATGCCACGGCTACAATGGCTGCACGTTTTGGTTTTGATTGTAAGATTTACATGGGAGCAGTTGATGTCGCGCGCCAGCGGCCTAATGTATTTTGGATGGAAAATCTTGGTGCTGAAGTTATAGCAGTGCAAGATGGGCAAAAAACCCTTAAAGATGCCATCAATGAATGTATGCGTGATTGGGTTCAAAACATGACTGATACTCATTACGTCCTCGGGACAGCCTGTGGACCGCATCCCTTCCCAGAAATGGTAAGCTGGTTTCAGTCGATTATCGGCATTGAAGCTCGCGAGCAAATCTTGGCTTTAGCCGGAAAGTTGCCGGATCGGATTTATGCCTGTGTTGGAGGTGGATCTAATGCAATCGGTATTTTTCAGGGATTTTTAAATGACGATAATGTTGAGTTAGTAGGTTGCGAGGCGGGCGGGTTAGGTGCGGGTTCTGATATGCACGCAGCTCGTTTGGCATACAACGACGCCTCTGTAGGAGTGGCGCAAGGCTACAAGACCTATTTTCTACAGGATCAGCAAGGAAATATGCGAGAGACACACTCAATTGCCGCTGGGCTTGATTATATCGGTATCAATCCTATTTTTTCTTACTTGTGGGAACAGCACAAAGTGCGGTTTGAGGCAGCTACCGATTTGGAGGTCAAGGAAGCTTTACGGCTAATCATGCGGACAGAGGGCTTGATTCCCGCTTTAGAGACTACCCATGCGTTTGTAACTGCGATTAAGGAAGCGCAAACAATGGCGGCTGATCAGATTATCCTAATCAATCAGTCCGGTCGTGGCGATAAGGATATCTTTATGATTGCGGATGCGCTTAATGATCAACAATGGAAAAGTTTCATAAAGGATAAGGCAGCCCAGTATCGGCTTGAGGAAAACTGATGGAGCTGAACGCTTATATTAGAGAACGTCGTCGAGAAAAGGAACTTTTAATTATGGCGCATGTCGTCTGCGGATATCCATCTTTTGAAGAAAATATGCAGGCACTAGAAATTATGCAGCAAGCAGGCGTAGATTTGGTAGAACTGCAATTTCCCTTTTCTGAACCTAGTGCTGATGGACCAATTTTTGTTCGGGCTAACGAAGAATCACTGAAATCTGGCACCACGATTGACCAGTGCTTTGCTTTTATGCATGCTGTAACCTCTCGATTTACGTTCAAAGTTTTAATGATGGGATATTATAATACCGTCTTTAAAATAGGTGAAAAACACTTCTTAAAACGTTTGTCTGCTGCGGGGGGTGTTGCATTTATCCTTCCTGACCTTCCGATTGAAGAGTCAATCATGCTTCGTCAGGAAGCTTTATTACGCGGTGTCGATCCGATCATTCTAATGACGCCAACAACTAGTGAGAGGCGTTTGGCTGAATTGGGCGCGGCAAGCAGCGGGATGGTTTATGTTGTTGCCCGAAAAGGGGTTACAGGGACAAAAAGTAATATTGATGCCGAAGTGTTGGCATTGCTTGAGCGGTGTCGTAGGCACACCGATGTTCCACTAGGCGTTGGGTTTGGAATTTCAAATCGCGACGATTTGCAAGTACTACGTGGAACTGCCGATATTGCCATCATCGGAACAGCTGCATTAAGGATCTGGCTAAACGCAGGTCCTGATGGTCTAAAAGATTTTTTTCATTCACTTGGTTGATATTAGCATTATGGACAATGAATATCTTATCGCGTTTTTCATGTAGATGTAACCCTATCTAGTTGATAGTGCTTACGCTTTTGCGCCAATCATTTAAAACCTGAAAACGAACCTCTTCAAGTGATGGCAAGGGTCCGAGCTCAAAGGATTCGATACATATTAGGTGGTATCCATTCGATGATCTTATGGGTTCGCTCCAACATGGCAATGATTGGGTATTTGAGGCGAGGGATACGATTTCATTTCCGGCGTCTTCACCGAAGAGTTCCTCAAGTCTGACGCTTGTAACCTTCTCATAATGATCAAGAAGAGGATTCCGGTCACCGGTCGGAATAATTCCCCGTTTGCTTGCTGACAGATCTTTCAAAGCAGCTTCATATGCATGTCCGCCTCGAGCTGAAATCGCGTATGTTACCTGTCTAAATGATATTAATGAACTCTCTCGGTAATCCTCTTGGTTAAGTCTGAAAAAATTCTGGAGCTCTAATTCTGAGGGTTCTACATTTGTGGTGACTGTTTTGGTTAGCCCGACTAGACGTTTTTCCAGACTACGTTCGGCGAGCTGTTCATTAACTTGTTGTGGAGATTCAAAGAGGTTATGTTCCTGTTTTATTGATAATTTGTTCTCAATGTTATTTTGTAATCTATGCAATATGCCTGATTCTATTTTCGGGGCTGCTAAATGTGACAATTCTGAATGCTGGTAGGCTTGCATGTTTAGGATCAAAAACAAACTTAGGGTTAAACCAGCAATCAAGTAAAGGATTAAAAGCTCGATCTTCATGTTTGATGTGCGCTCATTCTCCACATATCATTTATTAATGAATTTTATTGTCGGAATACTTTTACTATATCCCCCGCAAGCGGCTCTCCAGCAGGATACAGGCCGTTTATCACTCTAAGGGTGTCCACATCATTTTTCGAGAGGCTGAACGCCTTCGCTAAGCCGTCAAAAGTGGTATTACTTGTCGCTTTAACATAGTGGATGCGCTGTGGCCTCTGGCCTTCTATTTCGGCTCGCGTGATCGGCCTAAAAGTATTGATGGCCTGCAATAATAATTTATCCTGTTCGTCGAAGTCGGCACCCTCATTAGTTGCTCCTTCGAAAACATACGCGCTTAACTTATAATAAATTACGGCAACGCGGATAATGGACCTTTGTTTTGTGATTTCATCAAATCTTGGGATTAGTCCTGTGAATCCTTTTAACTGCGACGGAGCGATTTCCTCTCCATTTTTAATTTCAGAAATGTTCAGTTGATTATACAGATACTCTTCGGGAGTCTGAGCAGTCCTTGCTAAACGCGACATACTTAGGGTTGATTGCCCATCAGGTTCACGCCCTGTAGTGGCTATCGGCGTGGGGCCGCGCGAGTGCACCCATCCTTTTGGGTAATCAAATCTAACGCGCCATGTTAAGTCTGAAAAACGTTCTTTAGGTGTATCTTTGGCAAGGAAATTTTCACCCCAGATCAAATTCTGTGTGAGAGCTCTATATTTTTCAGCACCGTTTCCACGTGTGCTATCAATCGTTAGGTTTTTTGCACGAGAAACTACTGCTCTTAAACGTGCGTCGTTTCGAGGGTGTGATGCGAAAACTCCATGATAGGTGGGTCTTATTGCCCCTTTCCTTTTTGCTTGATCTTTTTGAAGCGTTTCGAAATCTTTCATGATGGATAGCATTGATATCATTTGATCAACATCATAACCCAGTCTCGCCATATACTCTGCGCCGCTCTGATCTGCTTCAAGCTCATGATTGCGACCCATTGAACGAACTTTTGAATTACCATAGGCCATTCCGGCTTCATATACCTCGTTACTATTAGCTAAAACTGCGGCCACGGTCGATAAGATTTGAGTTGCGGCACCGCTAGTCGACTGCTTGTTAATATGTCCCCGAGTCACATGTGCTACCTCATGCGCAATTACAGAAACAAGCTGAGCCTCGTTACTAACATAGTTTAAAAGTCCTCGATTAATGTAAACGTAGTTATCCGCCGTCGCAAAAGCGTTCAGAGCGGGGTCATCAAGTAAGCTAAATATAAATTTTTCGTCCGCCATCTCTGATACTGATACAACTTGTGCTCCTAAGTTTTCGATGTAGGAAGTAAGCTGTGGGTCCTTTAATAATGGTGTCCGCTTTAATAGCTCCTCATATTGTTTTTGGCCACTAGAGACAGATAGGCCTGTCTGCGACGCTACAAATGCTGTGGCAAAGATGGCTATTTTAAGAAAAAAATAAAAGTTTCGGATTACAGGCATTTTTTTACCTAAAGCATACTTTTTTTATTTGAATATTGCCTCTAGCTGTGAGGAAAGTCCTTTGCAGGCGTCACTTTTTACCGGCGTCAAAAGCGGGATAGGGGCAATGGCACCTATGAGATATGAAGTGCCTTCAGAATCGACTCGAACGCGGGCTACTTCACTGACGTCTGATAGATCCCAAACGATTGCCTCATAGATAGATGCCTTGTCCCAACTAGCAAAACCAAAACATCCCGCGCCTCCAGGACCTGCTGCACAGCTAATAGAGCCGTTTCTGTCGAGCGTTTCTGTTGAACCGTCTAACCATACCAAGAATCGTATCCCTCTTTCTGTTATCACTTTTTTGATTAATGGCTCCTGAATTAGTTGTCGCATACGCAGTAATCCCTTTGGCGCTGTACGAGGTTCAAGCCAAGGATATAAGGCGTCGATTAGCCCGCGTTCGGGTAAAACATTTAGGTTTTGCGATCGTAATTTGTCGCCTACACAGGCAACAAATTCATCATCTGTTTCATAATGTCCCGCATCTCTGCGTCCAAGGAGAGCGATCGTCTCCCCGTTACCCATAGATACTCCCTCATCAAAGCTTCGGTACTCGTCGATAGTTGTAGTCGTATTACAAGCGGTTAGAATGAAAATTAATAGGAAATTTATTACAAGTGGCATGTGTTACGACCTCCCCGATTTTTCTCTGAGATGTCTTTCGACTGCTGGAATTCTATAGAAATCAAGACTAAGTTTGGCACCAATATCTCGCAGAGCGGCTCTGGTAGCAGAACCTACAGCCTTTTCTTTTTGCAGCATGAATGAGTCGGACGTTTTTCCATACACCGGCATGAACCAGTTATCGATAAGGTTACCCTCAATGTCAGTAAGCTTAAGATTGTACTTGATCCAAATTTCATAGACGTTGAGGTAGTTTTGAGAGGGGACTGCGATTTGCGCCTCGACAACTGAGGGATAAATTATAATATCTGGCGACTGTTCTATCTTATCTTCTGAATCAAAAAAATCGACTGTGTCGAACAGAGCCGCGAAGGTCTTCCGCATAATATTTTCTTGGGCGCTTCCAATTGATAACTTCGTCTTAGTACTGGGACTTGCAACATAATTTGAAAAGTCTGGTGTGAAAATCACGACAGCATGCAAGGCACGCGATGGAGCCAGAAGTTCAGGAAAACTCTCCTCAGAGAGTACTTGTGTCGTTCCACCGCATCCTTTGACGAATAACGCCATGCAAATAACTGTAATAAAAAAAAGTGGATGCTGACTACGCATATCGGTACCTAAACTAGTTTAAGCTGTTTAATCCAACGAAGGTGCCACCATTGTTATAGCTTAATTTTCTCATTAGTGCTGCAAATTTAATCGCTCCAGCTCCCGGTTCTCTTCCCGCAACAAACTGAACAGGAAATCCTATCGCATGAATCCTTGCGAGACCCCCAGTTGTACGATCAATTTGATTAATTTGATTCACCATGTCAACGACCCGCTTGACTGACCGGCCTTGGAAGTCGTCTCCTAATATATATATGCTTATTTTTCTGTCTCGTTCGTAAAAGTCGCGCAGCGCTCCCTCTATCCCCTCCACGGGGCTGGAATTGCTGAACGGAGCCCACTGTTGCAATTTTCTCACGATGTCGTCTCTTTGATCAGGATTATCTAAAATCCACTGACCTCGATAATCGTCATACATATACTGCCCCATATCATTTAGCACTTGAAGTCCTTTTACTTCTGGATATACATCTAGAATGTTGATCATTTCTTTTTGTACTTTTTCCCACGCCCTGCTTTGCATACTACCAGATGTATCTATTACAAAAATAATATACTCACTATCGGCAGGAATTCCGCCCACAAGATCGTTTTGACTAACAGAGCCAGCTTCTTGTAGACGTAGCATTTCCTCAGAAAGCACCTGCTGAACGAGTTTCAGTTGTTCTTTCTCTTGAGCTAATGATTGAGCATTTTCAGTTGCTTGGGCCTTGGCAGAGGCGAGTTGCTTTTGTAAGCGGGCGATTCTCTCCCGAAGCTCTGAAAGCTGCTCCTGCTGAGAAACTAGTTGTTCCTCTAATAGGATTGTTTCGCCTCTGATGTCAAAAAGTTCAAGCTGAAAAGCCTTGAGTGATCCTATTAGTTGATCCTTTATATTTTCGATGCTGGCTGGGTCACCAATCCTTGCGATCACAAGAAGGAGCACAATTGCCCCGAATCCGCAACTGATTACGTCGAGGAATGCCAAGCTCGCCTCGGAGGTTTGACGCCTTTTAGTTTTCATGTTTCTACCCAGAATTGATTATGCATTTTATGGCCAGTCCCGAGAGGGCGCGATAAACGCTCCCTGAGTATTTAAAGCGAGTTGCCAGAATAAGGCCGCAGCCTCTGGATCACCCTCCATTGGAAATAATATTGTGTTAACCGGGATTCCATTAGGTATTTTCTTAATTGCATTTTGAAAGTTTTTTCTTCGTTGGTCACCATCAACCATCGAGGAGGAGGGTGGTCGCGTGCCCTGTGTTGGTAAACCATCAGTAAGAATAAAAATATTGTCCGGTGATTTATCGAAGTCATTTATGCTTACCACCGCATTTTCTAGGCTTGTGCCTGCGGCAGGAGCGAAAGCACGCAGACCCTCTACCGCGCGTTCTATTGATAATGAGTCGGCGGCGTCTAACCATTCCCCGTCGGTGCCGTTAACGGCAGCCGAGACCGAGGTATTGAAGATGTATAACTGAAATCGGCTGCTGGCAGGCAGCTGTGCTAATAACCATTCTACTGTGCTCATTGTCCAAAGCCACTTTGGAGCAGATTGACGTTGTTTGGTATCCATATTCCGTCGAATGATGGCATTGACTACATTATCCGCTAACATGCTGGCCGAACCATCCACAAAGATCAAAACGCGCTCACCCCCCAGCTTCAGACCCGTTAAGTACTGTCGATTACCATCTCCAACAAATTCTCTTACCTTGTCGCCATACTCGATATCTTCGAGCTCTGAAGTTTCTTTTTCGAGGATTTCTACTTGACGCCGAAGCTTATCAATTTCTTCTTGCGGATCGGTTTGAGCACTAAGTTCTGCCTCTTGTAATTCGGTGACAACCCGTCGTGATTGTCCTTGTGCTTCGACCACTTTGGCTTCTAGTACCTCAAGGCTATTGAGGAGTGCTGCTTTTTGTTCTTCAGCAACCAGAAGATCTTTTTTTAATAACTCCATTTCCGCGGCAGCGTTCGTATTTGGGTCTTGAACCTCTGACGCGCTATGCCTGAATATCAAGAAAAGGAGGGTGACGGCCCCAAACCCACAAGCCATAATGTCCAAAAAGGACAAACTTAACGCAATATTTCGGCGTTGTTTAGGCATCAACCACCTCAATGAGTGCGAGCTGGTGTTTGTCTATCTGGAGAGATTCGCCAGGTATTACTTGGTTTGGGAGAAGAGCATAAAGGTCCTCTTTTTTTTGGGCGATCAAGAATTTGCCGTCTTCCAGAGACAAAACTAAATCGGCATCGCTCTGCTCTTTACAGGTGATTGATATCCGATCTTGTGAAATCGTAAAGCTCAGGATAGAGCTAAGAGGCCATGCGCATCTGTCGTGTAGAAGGTGTGTCGCAATCCGTCCTCGCAATTTGTTTTTCTGGATGGACGCCACATATTTAGATTGATCGCTAATTTGCGAGAGTGAAACTTGGTTTAGCCGTTTAAGAGGTTTTCCCTCTCGTTGTGCTTGCGTTGCAAATCGCATGCATTTTCTTTCGATAAAAGAGTCCTTTGGCATCTTTACTTTCCTTAATTCTGGGCATAAAGA
>MDTB01188621.1_pt1 | contig 19185 bp, 14 predicted proteins | sample 811161 | NCBI WGS metagenome assembly MDTB01 (sample SAMN05326650, study PRJNA326480) | marine metagenome | isolation source: seawater | place: Mediterranean Sea | collected 2009
AGTGGTGCATCTACTTTTGCAGTTTCATTTTCTTGTATTCCGATATACAAAAGTGTTCCCTCATAAAATGACTCGAATTCCATTGTTGCCTTGTCGGTTTCGATTTCAGCTAAAATCTCCCCTTCTTGCACTTTATCCCCAACCTTTTTAAACCAGGCTGCGACAGTACCCTCCTCCATGGTATCACTCAAACGAGGCATTTTAATCAACTCAGCCATAATTAAATTTTATGTTTTAAAAATGGATAATCCTTTTGTTCATAAACTGAATCATACATAAGATTTTTTTCAGGATAAGAAGATTCCTCAGCAAATTTTTCGCATTCCTTAACCAACTCTTTTACCCTTAAATCGATTTCGTCAAGTTTTTTTTGAGATGCATATTTCTTTTTTAAAATAATCTCCTTAACCTTAGTGATTGGATCGATCTTTTTGTAGTCGGCGACTTCATCCTTTGTTCTGTAGTGTTGGGCATCACTCATTGAGTGACCTCTGTATCTGTAGGTCTTCATTTCTAAAAATGTAGGGCCATCTCCGTTTCTTGCCCTCATTATAGCTTCATCTATAGCTTTGGCAACCTTTACTGGATCCATGCCATCAACTGGTCCACAAGGCATTTCGTAGCCTAATCCTAATTTCCATATATCAGTTGTGTTGGAGGTTCTTTCAACAGACGTTCCCATTGCATACCCATTATTTTCACAGATAAAAACAACTGGTAATTTCCAGAGCATTGCTAGATTAAAAGTTTCATGTAATGAACCTTGTCTAGCAGCTCCATCACCAAAATAACAAAGAGTTACCGCATCACTTCCATGATATTTATCCCCGAAGGCAATACCAGCACCTAGAGGAATTTGTCCTCCGACAATTCCATGTCCCCCGTAAAATCTGTGCTCTTTTGAAAAAATATGCATTGAACCTCCTAAGCCTTGGGAAGTTCCGGTGGCTTTACCATAAAGCTCAGCCATAACTTTTTTTGGATCAACACCCATACCAATAGGTTGAACATGATTACGGTATGCGGTAATCATTTTATCCTTGGATAAATCCATTGCGTGTAATGAACCAGCAAGAACAGCCTCTTGGCCATTGTATAAATGTAAAAAACCTCTAACTTTTTGCTGAATGTAGACGGCAGCTAACTTATCTTCGAACTTTCTCCAAAAAAGCATGTTTTTATACCATGACAAATATGTTTCCTTTGTAATTTTATTCATCGTTATGCTAAAAGCGAATTATAAAAATAAGACAATGTTTTCTATTGTAGAAAGTTAATTTTATAATTTTTACAAAAAAGCCTTGTCAAATTTAAAGGGAAGGAGGTTATTTACGGAATTTGTGTATATAATTTTACCTCTTTGGCCCTTAAAATATAAACCAATATCGGAGTTTTGATTCGTTTGAAATTCAGAAATAACTTGCCTACACGCACCACATGGGGCTACTGGTTCTTCATTAACCTTACGAACTGATCCAGCTATGATTGCAATTTCTTTAATTTTAATATCTGGAAATTTAGAATTTGCGTAAAACAAAACCGTTCTCTCTGCGCATAAGCCCAGAGGATAAGAAGCATTTTCCTGATTTGAACCACTTAATATTTTTCCATTCTCAAGCAAAACCGCAGCCCCTACACTGAAACCTGAATAAACAGAATAGGCAGAGTTTCTTACTTTTTGGGCTTCTTGAAATAAAAGCTTTGTTGTGTCGTTAAGTTCATCTGCAGAATCAAAAACCTTAAAATTTGAACATATCTTGATTTCTTTCATAATAAATTAATACTCTAAATATTCATTACTACCAAAATCAAAAGTTAGGGAAAATCTAAGTGTATTTTCAAGTGGACTTGGTATTCTTGAAGCTGAGAAGAGATATGATAAATCTACTCGTGTTCCAGAAAATTTAAATCCTGCGCCTAATGATAAAAATTTTCTAGCTCCTTTATCTTCACTTTCGTTAAAATACCCAGCTCTTAGAGCAAAAGAATCATCATAAACATATTCTGCACCAACTGCCCAGGTAAATTCCTTCAATTCTTCACTGAATCCGCCTGGTGCGTCAGAAAAAGATTGAAAAACACCAGAGAGGAAATCAACATCAGTAGTCTGACCATTATATACGACAAGATCACCTGTAGTCTGCTCACCTAATTCATCAATACCCTCATCATAAGCTCCATTTTCATTATTATCAGTAAAATTATACTCATATCCAAGAACTGGCGGAGTTGGAACTAATAACTTGGTTACTTCAGCAGTTACTGAAACTTTATTATACTGGTCTAATAGAAAATCAAACCCTCCACCTAATCTTAAATTAGTTGGCAAAAAAGTTTCTGATCCAGATTCATCATACTTAATTTTAGGGCCAAGGTTTTGAATTATCAAACCTGCTCTCCATCTTCCATCTACATCTCCATAACTTTGTTCTTCACCTTGATAATAAGCTGATATATCCACAGCATATGAACTGGCAGCCTTGGCAGTTTCATCCACAGCTTGTATTCTGAGGTCAGATCTCAGATATCTAAGAGCCACACCCATTGAAAATTGATCAGCTAATCTCAAAGAATATGAAATATCCATGGTCATTTCATTGGGCTTTTCAATTAGAGCTTGTGAAAATTCATCTTGAATAATTTCGATCTCACCTAGAGAAAAATAACGTAAACTTACTGCAAATGCACTTCTTTCATTAATTCTATTAAAATAAGTCAAATTACCAAGAGAAATATCATTGACTAACTTACTAAGGTAAGGTGTGTAACTTAAACCAAACCCAGATTTTGTCTCTGAAAAAACATATTTTGAAGGGTTCCAAAACTGAGAATATGTATCAACAGATGTTGCAACACCCATATCTCCCATACTTGCAGCTCTTGCGTCAGATGCAATCAATAAAAATGGCACACCTGTTGTAATTACCCTGCTGTCGTTAGGGTTTTGAATAACCTCGGTAGATGTTTGAGAATTGATATTAACAGCAAAAAAAGCTATCAGAAGAGATAAAGTATATTTTTTCATTTTCATATTGTTAGTAAATATAATGTTTTATAATATTACAAGCTTTTCAATTTTTGATACACTTCTATTTATTGACTCTGATCTGACATTTAATTTGTAAATGTAGACCCCCTTAGCTACTTTTTCCCCAAAATCATCCCGACCATCCCAAAAAAAGTCCCTAGAAAAACTATTATTTCCAAATGATTCGGTTGTGCCTAGAATTGTTTTAACCAATTTTCCGGAAATAGTAAATACCTGTATAGTAACGTTCAAAGGGGAAGAACTATTGTGATTAAACCAAAATTCAGTGTAATCAACGAATGGATTTGGGTAATTAAGTACATTTTCTATAACTAGCTCTTGATCCTGATCAAACACAGTAAATTCAATTTCAGTTTCCGATGAATTATTATGAACGTCCCATGCCTTTAGAGTAAGTATGTGTGTTCCTGAACTAATATTATTTAGAGGAAAGGTTAAAGTGCCATTTTTATAGTCATCTAAATTTGCTTGATAATATTCGTTAAGCACGTAAGATTTTGATTGGTCATAATCTAAAGTTGCAATTATATCATGACCTATTCCGCTCGAAGTGTTTATTCCGTTCTCGTCAAAAAACTTTACAATTAAATTTGGGTTTTCATTAGTTATTCCACCACTAATAAATGTCTCGTCATTCATAAACATTTGAATTTCTGGACCAATGTTATCTTCTTCTGCGTTTTCATTAATACCTCCAATTAATATGGAAAGATTATATCCATTATTATCGGATGAACTATTATCATTCTTAGAATAAAAACTGAACTTACCAAAATCGATTTCCATTCCTACATCTTTTGGAATAACAAAATTAAATTCAAATTCACCATCATTTACACTAGACTTTCCTCTAAACAGCATTTCACCAATTGATTTAAAATTCAATAAAATTGGATTGCCTTGGTTGTCGGTAGTTCCATCATTTCCAATTGTAGATCTTTGAATTTCTTTATCAAAAACAGTAGCCGTTAATTCCCCTTGATAATCATTGATCAAAGTGCCATCTAAATTTTGGACTTCCCCTTTAATATTTACTAAATCAAGTCCCCTGATATTAGAATTAAATTCTTCAACGGGGATATTATTTATTTTTGTAATATTAATTTGTGGTTCTGGTATAGGTAGTTTCATTGCGGGGTCACCAATAAAAAAAACAAGTCTTCTTTGATCAGAATTAGAAATTGACGGATCAATTTTAGTTAATCTTAGTGCCTCTGCCATTGAGGTATAAGAATTTGAGTTTAATGAAAAAAGATAATTTTCGAGGGTTAAATTAAAATCAACTCCAACTGAAACAAAAATTTGACGTGTTGTTGTGATTAAAGCAACTGAACCACCATTTTTGTTCCAGTACAAAAATTCACCTGCAGTTTCCCTATTTGGGTTGTCAAATTTGGTAAACTCACATGTAACGGAAACAAAACAATTCAGTTTTTCATTGGATATTTCTGCAGCATCTATTTTGTTAAATATTCTTTCCCTTGCTAAACCATCCTCTCCTCCATGTCCAAAGTAGTTTACCACAAGTGCACCTTTTTTAATTCCATTTATGATTTGACTCCTGACTTCAGGATACCTCTCACCACCTGATGATGTTTCTTGACTATATGCGTCTGACAAAATTTTTTTTGCATTAAAAAATGGTTTATTGGAGGTGATTAAATCTGCAATATTATTGGAGGTGGATTGAATAATATTTTCCCAGGGCTCATCAACGTCATCTGAAATTACAATAATTCTATTTCTCCAATCGCCAAATGAACTTTGATCATAGTAATTTTCAATTTTATCTACTAATGCTGTTGCTCTAGGGTTTGTGTCTGCTAAAATTCTCCCAACTGCAATGTCTAATTTATCAGAGGTGGCCATTGTACCTTCACCCAGGTCCATCATTCCAAAAAAATCATCTGACACGTAAGAACTTGACAAACTAAAGCTGTTTTGTGAATTCCAAGATGGAATTATATTGGTATTATTAGGAATTCGGTTTTTATAATCATATGATGCATCACCAAAAAGACATAAATATTTTAATGAATCATCGTTGTTGGTATTACTATAAACATATCTGATAAAGTTTCTAATTGCAGAGATGTCTTGATTACCATTATTAAACTCATTATAAATTTTTTGTAGATCTACAACTTTTACATTCAAACCATATACTTCTCTATTAATTTCTGCGAGTCGTTCGGCCTCAAAAATCATTTCTGACCTAGCTATTATTATATAATCAACAGGCTCAATTTCATTTTCATAGTTTATAAATAAGTTCTCTTTAATATTTTGATTTAAGATTTCAGGATTTCCTTCAATTATTGGATTATGATAATCAATTCCGTCAAATGCAATAAACTTATTTTCATCTGAGTAAATTGATTTAAATGAAAAATTACTTAACTGATTTGGTGAAATTTCAGAAATATTGGAAATATCAGAAATATCCCAAATACTAAATATGTTTTGAGAATTTGAAACTTCATAGTTAATAATTTCAGACTCAAAATCTAAATTGTTGTTGTAAAAAATCAATTGTCCAGTATTAAAAATCAATCTTGAAAGAGCCTTAATTGAAATATAATCTAAGTAAGCAGATGAATTTGGGTTTCCGTTATTATTGTAAGTCAAAGTAATATTTGCTTCTGAAGAGTTTAAATTAATATTTGAGGAATAACTATCTCCTGATGCTAAAATTGGATCTCCTATAGATCCAAAAGCCATTGTTGATAATTGGGAACCGTTTAATTGTATGGACATAGTTGTTGATATTTCCGAAGTGGCAGCCGCATAAATATTTAGTTCAACAGGTTGATCCGAAATTAAATCGTCAATTTCAAAATTGAATGATTTTGTATTTTCAAAGTCAAATCTATCCCCAAACCACCTCCTGCCAATTTTTGCGAGATTATAATCATCATTTTCATGAAACTGATAATTAGTATAAAAATTAATTGGAAATATTGATTCTCCGTTAGGCTCATTAAATTCAGTTGTCCTAAGTCCATCTTCATCTCCAACAGAAAGAAAATAAGATATTTTTTCTTCAAATAAATTTAAATTGGTATTACTTTCTGCATTAAAACCCTTTGGTCCTGATGCGTAAAAAATTATGTAATCATCTGAATCAAAACTACCATCTTCCTCTCCAATAATTTTGATCGAGTTTTCAATTGGGTCAAGCATATAACTGTCTAAGTTTTGCATTGTTAACATTTCGCCACCATTGCCAAAAATTTTAATTGTTTTTGGGTCAACTAATTCACTATCAACCCCAAGATCTTCTAAAAAATCTTTATCAATTTTATGAATGCCGGACTCCCGTACAAAAAATTGATACCAATCTCCACTTCTCATTACAGACGGTTGGGTCATGCTTTTTTGAGTATCCGAATTATTTAAAAATCTGTAGCTAACATCAAAGCTTTGAACTATTTTATGATTACCATCAATGTATACTATTGGATCAACCTCTAAAAATGAAAATATTTTATTTTTAGAAGTTGAGGATTTTAAAACGATTATTGGTTTTGTATTAAAATGTATTTTTTCCAAACCTGAGTATGAATCAACATTTATATTGGAATAACGAATATTTGTAATTTTTACAGAGTTAATATCAATTATATTCTTGTCTTCCCATTGTTTTACTATTTTAAAATGTACTCTGTAACTGTAATTATTTTTAAAATTTTTTGATTTTGGTATAACAAATGAACTTTTACCTGTTGAATAACTTTCCTCCCCTTGCCAATTTATATCGATTTTTAATGATTGGCTAGAGAAGCTAGTTGTAAATAAAATGAGACAATATAAGATTACAATTCTCATAAATCAGAAAACGTTTAAAAACAACATATATTATTTCATGATTTTAACAAAAATAATATAATAACAAGAACTAAATATCGTTTTGTAATAGAAATCAATATGATTTATATAATTGTTTAATAAGTATTAATTATTATATTTGGAAGCTATTTATGAGTAAATAATGTTTACTATGAAAAAGAAATTCAATTTTTACCTTTCCCTAGTTTTTTGCATTTTTATGCTTATCTCTTTTGAAAGCTGTAACAAGTCCCAGTTTTCTAACAACAGAAATGTGTCTTCTGCAACTGGATGGGCAATAAACTCTAAGAAAGGTGGATTCCAATACAATACAAACTTTAAAGGTCAATTAACTCCACCCAATATGGTGCTAATCGATGGTGGTACATACACTAAAGGAAGGGTTCAAGATGATCCGATGAAAGATTGGAATAACTCTGCTAATCAGCAGCATGTTCAATCATTTTACATGGACATGACTGAAGTGACTAATGTTATGTATTTAGAATACTTAGATTGGTTAAAGAGAAATCGAACTAACGAAGTTTATTTAGGAGCACTACCAGACACACTTGTTTGGAGAAATAAACTTGGTTATGCTGAAGACATGGTTAATAATTATTTAAGAAATCCTGCATTTGCCAATTACCCTGTTGTTGGAGTTAAATGGGTTCAAGCTACCGAATATGCGGAATGGAGATCAGACAGATATCAGGAATTAATTCTTGAAAGAGAAGGTTTTATTGTTAGAGACGCAAAACTTGACAGTGTTAGTAATAATAGCACATTTAATATAGATACATATGTTATGAATCCAGAAAAAACTTATGGCGAGAATCAGGAAGTTTTAAGAGGCAAAAGAAGTAGGACACCGGATTCACTTGCACCATCGACAGCAAACAGAGAATCTGGATTCATAACTCCAAAATTTAGACTTCCAACCGAATCAGAATGGGAATATGCTGCCCTTGGCTTAAAAGAAGTCAGAGACTTTAACGTTTATAGAGGAAGAAAAAAATATCCTTGGCAAGGTCAATATACGAGAACTGGAAAAAGAAAAAATTTAGGTGATCAATTAGCAAATTTTAAAAACAGTGATGGTGATTATGGGGGTATTGCAGGATGGTCAGATGATGGGGCTGATATAACAAATCAAGTTGCATCGTATGATGCAAATGCCTTTGGCCTCTATGATATGGCAGGTAATGTAGCAGAATGGGTTGCTGATGTTTACAGACCTATTGTGGACGATGAATTCAATGACTTTAATTATTTCAGAGGGAATGATTACAAAAAATTTCAGATTGGCGAAGACGGAAAAGCTAAAGTTGCTACAGAAACGCAATTCAAGGTTTTATCCAATGGTAAAAGAGTAGCCGTTGTACAACCTGGTGAACTACTCACAGAAGAACTAGACTCATCAGATGTTATGGCAAGAACACAATATGATAAAAGCTATAACATTAATTTTAGGGACGGAGACTATAGATCATCAAGAAATTACATGGTTGATAGATATAATAGAGCAGAAGATGAAGAAGGTGAAACTCAGACGATGTACAGGTCTCCGGATATGCAAGAAAGAGATCCAGACAAGATGGAAAACAATGCTACAACCCTAATTAGCGATCAAGTTAGAGTTTACAAAGGTGGGTCATGGAAAGACAGAGCATATTGGCTTGACCCTGCACAGAGAAGGTTTTATCCTCAAGATCAAGCTACTGACTTTATTGGATTTAGATGTGCAATGTCTAGGATTGGAGCCAAAACATTTAATTCTCAAAAAACCAGAAATTAATATCAAAAAGTTATTTCAACTGAAGGGTCTTTTCTAACGATTAGGCCTTTTTTTTATACATTTACCTAATGTCAACTAATGAGCTTTACGAAAAATTTCTAAAATCATCTGGTGTTGTAACCGATTCAAGAAAAATAAATAAAAATTCTTTATTTTTTTCTCTAAAAGGCCCAAACTTTAATGGTAACCACTTTGCAAAATCTGCTCTTGAAAATGGTGCAAATTTCGCAGTAATTGATGAAAAAAAATATTATGATGAAAAACATAATTACATTTTGGTAAATGACTGTCTACAGTCCCTTCAAAATCTTGCAAATTTTCATAGAAAAAAACTTGACACTAAAATAATTGCAATAACAGGTAGTAATGGAAAAACTACGACAAAGGAGCTAATATACTCTGTTTTAAAAACTAAATTCAACTGCATCTGTACTGAGGGAAACCTTAATAATCACATTGGAGTCCCATTATCACTTCTTAAATTTTCCAGTGATACTGAAATTGGAATTATTGAAATGGGAGCAAATCATTTAGGTGAAATCAAATTACTTACAAAAATAGCACAACCTAACTATGGTTACATAACAAACTTTGGCAAAGCTCACTTGGAAGGATTTGGAAATGAAAAAGGTGTTATTAAGGGTAAAAGTGAATTATATGACTTTCTGAAAAGTAGCTCAGGATTAATTTTTTTTAACTCAGATGATAGTACACAAAAAACCATCCTGTGTGATTACCATAATAAATTTGGTTTTGGGCAAAAAGATGCAGATTTAAAATACTCTGTTATTTCTGAAGATCCAATAATAAAACTGAAAGTTAAAAATACAAATATTGAAAGCTCACTTTTTGGGAATTATAATGTACAAAATATTATTTCAGCAGTTTCCATTGGAACATATTTTGGTGTTGATATGCAGAAAATTAAAAGCGGTATTTCAAACTATATTTCTTCAAACAACCGATCACAAATAATCGAAAAAAATAACAATAAAATATTTCTTGATGCTTATAATGCAAACCCAACTAGTATGCTTTTGGCTATTAAATATTTTGAGAAATATAATTTAAAAAATAAAATATTAATAATTGGTGACATGTATGAGCTTGGAAAAGAAGAGAATAAATTTCATCAAGAAATTGTAGATTATTGTCAAAGCTTAAAAGTTGAAAAGGTATTTTTAATTGGTGAAATATTTTCTAAGACACGTTTCTCAAAAAAATTCACAAGCTATTTAAATTATTTAGAACTATTGCAAAACAGGGAGTTTATGAAAATTAAAAATTGCAACATACTAATTAAAGGGTCTCGCGGAATAAAACTTGAAAAAATAGTTGATTTTATATCATAACTAATCTCCTGTAACAGTAATAATTAATCTTCTTTTTAATGCATTATTTCTATGTTCACATAGATATATTCCTTGCCACGTACCAAGTTGAGGGATACCATTTTTTACGGGGAAATTTATTGATGAACCTAATAAACTACTCTTTATATGAGAGGTCATATCATCTGGTCCCTCCAAAGTGTGTTTAAAATAATTACCATCTTCTGAAACCATTAAATTAAAATGATTTTCAAAATCCTCTCTTACTGATGGGTCTGCATTTTCATTTATCGTAAGACTAGCAGAAGTATGTTTTATAAAAACATTGACAATTCCAGACATTATGGGAAGCTCATTAATAATTTGATTACTTATGATATGAAACCCTCTTTCAAAAGGGCCTATGATAATTTCTTTTTGAAAAGTCATACTGCTAAGTAAAACAAAATTTAAGTAATAATTAACAATAAGAAAAAGGAAATACTGCCATTTGGTATTAAATTTGCAAATCCTTTTATCATGAGAAAATCTTTAGTTTCCGTTGCGTTTGGTTTTGTTTTATTGATCGTTGGCACAGTCCTTTCTAATCTAATAACTAGTTTGAATGAGTCTAAACCATCATACAATAATAATACTCTCACTTCCGTACATGTCAAGGAGGTTAGAAATAATTCAAATAATATCGAAATTGAAAGAAGTGGTAAGTTAAAATCCACCAGTCGCATTAATGTTATGAGCGAGGTCCAAGGAACAAAGAAAAAAAGTACAGGTAAAAGTTTCAAGGAGGGAGAAACATTTTTCAATGGAGAAACTCTTATTGAGATTAATTCCGATGAATTTAATTCCATTGTGAAACAGTCAAGAAGTGAATTAAAAAACTTAATTGCATCAGTACTTCCAGATATCAAAATTGATTACAATGAAAATTTCAATCAGTGGAAAAAGTATTTTGATGACTTTTCGGTTGAAAATCCAATCTCTGTGATGCCTAAATCATCTTCTGAAAAAGAAAGTTTATTTTTAGTTGGAAGAGGGATTGAATCAACATATTACAAAGTAAAAAATTTGGAAGAAAGACTTTCAAAATTCAAAATTAGAGCCCCGTTTGACGGAGTTCTTGTGAATGGTAACATTTCAGATGGAGCCTATATTATTCCAAATCTAAAATTGGGTGAGTTTATTGATCCAAATAATTTTGAACTTAGTGTTAATATTCCAGTTGAACATGTAGAAAAAATTAAATTGAATCAAAGTGTATCAGTTATTTCTGACTCAAATAATGAAATTTTTGGAACAGTTAAAAGGATTAACAGAAAAGTTGATGAATCAACCCAAACAGTAAAGTTATTCATAGAATTTAATAATAAATCCTTGTTTGAAGGCAAATTCATAGAGGTTAGAATTCCAATGGGTATTATTCCTAATAGTCAATTAATTTCAAGATCCTTATTAATTAACGATAGCTATGTCTATGTTGCAAATTCAGAAAACAAAATTTCCAAAACCTATGTTGTTCCTGTCTTCTACAACAAAAAAGACGTTATCGTTACTGGTCTAAAGAACGGTTCAAGATTAATAACAACTAATGTAAGTGATATATATGAGGGTATGAAAATTAAAGTAGTTGTGAAGTGAGAGAAATTATCAAATATTTTGTTAACCACAAAATACCCGTAAATATATTAATCATCTTCTTTATAGTTTTTGGAATCGCTGGTACTCTGGCATTAAAATCCTCATTTTTTCCACTAATAAAACCAAAATATATTTCAATAAATTTTGCTCTTCCAGGTGGATCACCTAGCGAGGTTGAGGAAGGCGTAGTTTTAAAAATCGAAAATAATTTGGAGGGCATTGCAGGAATTGAGCGTGTTACATCAACTTCTAGAGAGAACTCTGGAAGTATTTTAATTGAGACCAACACTGATTATGATATCGATGCAATCATATTAGAGGTTAACAATGCAGTAGATAAAGTTTCCTCATTTCCTGTGGGGCTAGAGCCTGTTATTATTTCTAAAATAGAAGAACAAGAGGCAACTGTTATATTTTCACTTACCGGAAATGATATCGACCTGATTTCACTTAAAAATATTTCGAAAAAAATAGAAAACGACTTGAGAGATATTGATGGAATATCACAAATTAAAGTTTCTGGTTTTCCAGACGAGGAGATCGAAATTGCGATTAACGATAAAAAACTAATTGAATATGATTTGACTTTTGCAGATATCTCCAAAGCCGTTAATAGTTCTAATATTTTAATTAGTGGAGGTAATATTAAAACCAGTAGAGAAGAATATTTAATCAGGTCTAATAACAAAAATTACTACGCAAATGAGTTGAACCAAATAGTCTTAAAAAATAATAATGAAGGTGCAATTATTAGACTTGGTGATGTTGCGAAAATAAAGGATCAATTTTCAGAAACATCTAATTCAAGTTTCGTAGATCTTAAATCAGCTGTTATCATCTCTGTTTCTAGCACAAATAGTGAGGACTTATTGGATTCTGCAAAAAAAATAAATACATACATCGATGATTTTAACGAAAAAAATAATCAGCTAAAGCTTACATTGCTTAGGGATTATTCAATTGTACTTAAACAAAGAACAAACCTACTTTTAGAGAATGGAGGTATAGGGATTTTACTGGTATTAATATTATTGTCAATTTTTTTAAATATTAGGCTTGCATTTTGGGTAGCGTTCAGTATACCAATTTCGTTCTTAGGTATGTTAATATTTGCCGAACAATTTGATATTACAATTAATTTAATGTCTCTATTTGGAATGATTGTAGTCATAGGAATATTAGTTGATGACGGTATTGTAATTGCTGAAAATATATATAGACATTATGAAAGAGGTAAAACAGCTAAACAAGCAGCAGTAGATGGTACATTAGAAGTTTTACCAGCAATTGTTTCAGCCATTGTAACCACTATTATTGCCTTTTCTACTCTACTACTGCTTGATGGAGATGTGGGGAATTATTTTGGCGAAGTAGCAATGATCGTAATATTAACTCTTCTAATTTCATTAATTGAAGCTCTACTATTACTACCTGCGCACTTAGCAAACTCAAAGGCATTAAGGGAAAGTAACAAAAACAATAATAATAGTAATTTTGATTTCTTTTCTTACATGCGAAATATTAATCAAAGAGGATATAAAATAATGAATTGGTTAAGAGATAAAATCTATACCCCATTGCTTAAATTTTCTTTAAAGTATAGATTTTTTAGTTTATCTGGTTTTATTGTTGCACTAATGCTAACAATTAGTTCCGTACAAGGAGGTGTTATTGGCCTTGATTTTTTTCCAACAATTGCAAGTGATATAGTCACAATAGATCTAAAAATGCCTTATGGGACAAACGAAAAAAAGACCGATTCAATAATTTCATATGTGGAAAGTAAAGTAATTGAGGCTGGTAAAGAGCTAGAAGAAATTTATATGAAGGATGATGAAAGAAGCCTTATAGAATACATGAATAAAAATATTGGGTTATCAGCTGATAATATGTCTATGATTGTAGGTTTCGGAGATGTTGGAGGTTCATCAACTGCATCATTGGAAGTTTATATGCTTGATAGTGAAAAAAGACCGCAATCACTAAGGGCATCAATGTTGGCGAAATTAATCAGAGAAAAGACAGGTGAAATTGTTGGTGCTGAAAAGTTTATTGTTAACGATGCTGCAAATTTTGGAGGAAGCCCCGTCTCTATATCTATTATGAGTAATAATGTGGCAGAACTAAAAAGCGCAAAAACAGAACTTGTTGAAAGATTAAAAAGCAATCCAAATCTGATTGATGTATCACATAATGATCCTGAAGGTACATTAGAAATTAATATAAAGTTAAAAGAAGATGCAAATTTAGTAGGTCTAAATCTAAGTAATGTAATGGGGCAGGTTAGATCAGCATTCTTTGGGAATGAGGTGCAAAGATTACAGAGAGGTAAAGATGAAGTTAAAATTTGGATTAGGTTTGATAAAGTATCCAGATCATCTATCCAATCTCTTGATGATATGAAGATTATTACACCCGTTGGGAGTAGAATTCCACTTAGAGAAATCGCCAGTTATGAGATAAAAAGAGGAGATGTTGCGATTAACCATCTTGATGGAAAAAGGGAAATACAAATTAATTCTAATTTAAGTGACCCAAATATAAGTGCTGCGGATATCGTTTTTGAATTACAAAATAGTCTTATTCCTGAAATTAAAAATAAATTTTCTTCGATTGACATTTCATTTGAAGGTCAATACAGAGAAGCTAACAAAACTATTAAATCAGCTTATACTGTATTTCCGTTAGCATTATTTTTAATTTTTACAGTAATTGGGTTTACTTTTAGGACTTATAGTCAACCTTTTTTGCTACTTATGCTAATTCCATTTAGCTTAACAACAGTTGCTTGGGGACACCTATTTCACGATTTTCCTGTTAATGTAATATCTCTGTTAGGAATCATTGCGCTGATTGGCATACTAGTAAATGATGGACTTGTTTTTATATCCAAGTTTAACTCAAATTTAAAAGAAGGCATGGATTTTGAAGAATCTCTTTATATAGCTGGCAGAGAAAGATTCAGGGCTATTTTCTTAACATCAGTAACTACGATTGCAGGTCTAGCACCGATTATTTTAGAAAAAAGTTTTCAAGCCCAACTGCTAAAACCGATGGCAATTTCAATTGCTTATGGAATTGGATATGCAACTCTTCTAACTCTGATTTTGTTGCCAATTTTACTCTCTTTAACAAATTCGATTAAAGTCTTACTACACTGGCTATATTATGGTGAAAAAATTGAAAAGAGAGATATTGAAGCACCTGTAATTGAACAAAAAATAAAGCAATGAAGCATAAAATTTTAATTACTGTTATTTCATTTTTTTTTTCACAGCTTAATTCACAAGAGACACTTAGCCTAGGTGATGCTACAAAAATCACGCTTGAAAATAATTTGGATATTAAAATTTTTGAAAATTTTGAAAAGATCAGTGAAAACAACGCAAGTATTCTAAATAGTGGTTATTTACCTAAAATTAACGCTAGAACTGATATTATAAAATCCAATCAAAGTGTAGAAATAAAAACCCCGTCAGGGGTGGAAGGAAGACTTGACAATATTGAAAGTGATTCTAATTCCGCTAACATTTCGATGAATTTTGTTATTGTAGATGGTATGGGCAGAAAATTCAATTACAGAAAATCTAAGGAATTATTAAATAAATCAAAATTAGAAGTTTTAGAAGTTATTGAAAATACGATTTTTCAATTGTATACCGTCTATTTTGAGGCATGTAGACTAATAGAAGAGCAGGGAATTTATTTAAACAATCTCAATATTTCAAAGACTAGGCTGGATAGAAAAATACTTGAAATGGAGTTTGGCCAATCAACAAGTCTAGAGCTATTAAATGCTGAAGTGGATTTTAAAAATGACAGTATAAACTATTTACAAACAATAAGTAATTTATCTAATGTAAAAAGTGATCTTAACTTAATTATGAATGTAGATTCAGATAAAACTTTTGAACTTGTTACAGAGATAAAATTTTTAAGTTTTGATGAATTAAACATTGCCTACTCTAAGGCAAGAGAAAATAATACATCTTTAAAAATTGATGACAAGAATGTTACTATAAGTGAAAATGAAATGAAAGCTTCAAGATCAACATATTTACCTACTATCGGATTGGTAGGGTCATACGGCTGGAATGAAAGTATAAATGATAATCCTTATGCATTTTTTAATAGAAATATCAATGAAGGGCTTTCAGGTGGAATAAATCTTTCTTGGGATATTTTCAATTCTGGTAGAAAAATAATTGCTAATAAAAATGCAAAAATAAATTATGAGAATTCAAAAATTGAGAAGGAAAGAAGAATTAATGCATTTTTCAATGAATTGAATAATCTATATCAAACCCATACCAACAATATATATATATTAGACGCTCAGGAAAAAAATCTAGAAACAAATCAGATTAACTTTGAACGAAACCTGGTACAATATAATTTAGGAGGACTTAGCTCAATTCAGTTCAGAGATGCACAACTAAAATTACAAAGAGCTAAATTACAAAAAAACTCCGCTAAATATAACACAAAGCTTTCAGAGGTGGCACTAATGAAAATTAGCGGTCAGATTATAACAAAATCCTATAAATAATATAAATTTTACTATCCATAAAATAGTTCTTAAACCATTGTATTTGATCAATTTTTGATTTAAATCTTTGCTATAACTTTCAGTAAGCTTACTATGTATCGGCACAATAGAAAAAAAGGTCAGAAACCATATGAAAATAAGCACAATTAATAAAAAGATTGATACTTTTTTGTCACTATTATCTAAGATCACTAATAATAATGTGCTGATCAACTCAAGAACCATCACGGGGGCTACGATAAAAAGCATTTTGTTAGTATAACTCTTATGAAAATCAGAAAAAATACTCGGATTTATTAACCTAAATGAAGGGTATGTAATAAAATGGGTTATAAGTGAAACACCTACCATTATTAGGTTCGTAATTAAAGAAGTTAAAATAATAATTTTCATGAAATTAGTTAAACAAAAAAAGCGCCAAATGGCGCCTTTTTTATAATTTAAGTGAATTATAGTTTACTCAGTTATGGCTGGTTTAGTTGATTCTTGAACAAAACCAGTCAAATCAAACCAATCTCCGCCTCCAACAATCTTTCCGTCTTGGAACGCCATTGTATGATAAGAACCAAGATTAAATTCATTACCAGTTTCAGTGTGAACACCGGTCCATGAGCCATAGACTCTGATACTACCATCATTTTGTAAAGACAGAGTATCAACACCAGGTAACCAATAATTTGCTTCAAAATTTATATTATCATATAAATCCTGATACATTTTAATATAGCCTAATTGGGTTTCTTTATTTATCATGCCCTCTCCATATTTAGGACTAGTCCATTGAAGATCATCAGAAAGCATATTTACCATTGCTTCAAAATTTTCCTCTCCGTGAAGTTGGAAGAATTTTTGTCCAAGTTTAACGTTATTTTCAAACTCTGGATGTTGGACGCTACCAGTACAAGATGCTAAAATTAAGGTTAACATCATTAAAACAAAATTTTTCATATCTAATTATTTTATGCTAAATCTACAACTTTTATTAATAAATACAATAAAAGATTGGTTATTGTATTGTAGGTCATACTGGATTCGAACCAGTGACTTCTACCCTGTCAAGGTAGCACTCTGAACCAACTGAGTTAATGACCCATTATATTTCTAAAATAAATAATATCTTTAGAAATATAAACTATTTACTATGAGAAGTTTTTTATTTGCCTTATTTATTTTATTGATTTTGACGGGGATATTGATATAGTAGCTGATGGTCTTTATACAATGTCAGAGCCATTATATTGGGAAAATATAGATAATTCTTTTTATGTTAGAACAAATTAAATTTTTTATAAAATGATACAAATTTTAATAACTGGGGGGACATTTGATAAAAGCTATAATCACATCAGTGGAGATTTATTTTTTGAAAAAACTCATATCCCAGAAATGCTAGAAAGAAGTAAGTGTCGTTTAAATGTTGATGTTAAAACACTAATGATGATTGACAGCCTTGAAATAACTCAAAAAGACATTGAAAAAATAATTGAAGAATGCAAAAAAACTAAATCTTCAAGAATTGTTATTACTCATGGTACAGACACTATGGTAAATACAGCAAAAAAAATTTCAGAAAAAATTAAAAACAAAACCATTGTTTTAACTGGGGCAATGATACCTTATGCATTTGGAAGTTCCTCAGATGGATTTTTTAATCTTGGTAGTGCATTGTCTTTTGTCCAAACACTTAAAAATGGTGTATATATTGCTATTAATGGTCAATATTTTGATTATGATAAGGTTGAGAAAAATAAATTAAAAGGATACTTTGAAAAAAAATAATTTATATATTGAAAAATAAATAATTTAAATTAAACAAAATGAAAAAAATTCTATTAGCAATAATGATATTCCCGTTATTATTTACTTCATGTGAAGAATGTGATTGTGGAGTTAACGGAGCAACTATTATTGATTATTCCCCGCTTGAGGAAAAGGCTCAGATTATGAAAACCGCATTTGAAAATAAGGATGTTGAGACAATGTTAGAGCTATTCACTGATGATATGGAGTGGGTTTTTCCAAATGGTGAAAAATTTGAAGGAAAAGAAGAAGCTAGACAAGGTTTCAATTATGTTTTCAGTTTATGGGATGAAATGAAAATGGACTCTGGTGGTGATGAAGAGCCCCCAATTATTCTTGCAACTTCTGGAGAGCAAGGACAATTTTTAATGAGATGGTCTCCGTACTCTTACAAGTCATTTTCTGGTGAAGAGTATACTATCAGAAATCATTCAGTATTATGGTTTAATGATGACGGAATGATAAAGGGAGCCTACAATTATTATGATCGAAAGGAGATATCTAAAGCTTATGAAGATGACCCTATTGACGAAATTGAAGATTAAGCAAAAAATTAAAACCTCACGAAAGTGGGGTTTTTTTGTTTAGTGCCTTTAACCTTTTTATTAAAGGTGGATGTGAGTAATGAATAAAAACATACAATGGATGTGGGTAAAGATTTGATAAAGAATCAACCGAAAGCTTTTTTAACGCTAAACTTAAAGCATTTCCATCATAGGTGTCTCTAGCATATTCATCAGCTTCAAATTCATTTTTTCTACTTAAAATATTCATAAAAATTCCGGTAATTAATCCAATAGGGGAATACAAAAAACTAAATGCAATAATTCCAATATGAAAATTCATAGTTAAAGATCCTAATGAGTTAGCAATTAAATCATATTGCATGCAGATTTCAAATAAATAACACATTATGCCCAATTGAACTATTGTTATAATCATAGAATATAAAATATGTTTCTTCTTATAATGTCCGACCTCGTGTGCAAGTACAGATACTAACTCCTCATCAGTATGTTTCTCAATTAAAGTATCATATAAAGCAATTGTCTTTCTTGGACCAAGTCCGCTAAAAAAGGCATTTGCCTTTGATGAACGTTTAGAACCATCAATTACAAAAATATTTTTTAGAGAATATCCGACTTTTTTAGAATAAGCTTCAATTTTTTTTCTTAGCTCTCCATCTTCCAAAGGG
>MDTB01067678.1_pt1 | contig 19179 bp, 17 predicted proteins | sample 811161 | NCBI WGS metagenome assembly MDTB01 (sample SAMN05326650, study PRJNA326480) | marine metagenome | isolation source: seawater | place: Mediterranean Sea | collected 2009
AGTGTGTACGACAAATTTTGGTAACCTTAACCGTCCACACTTCTCTTCTTAAATATATACTTTTTAAATAGCTAATTGAGCAAAAAGGCTCAATAATCCTCGTTAATTTATTGTAATTACAATAATTTTTTGAGAAAGTTTGATGCTTATAGGCTAATATCTTAGGAAATCAAGCGTTTAAGATTAAAAAAACAGATAAAAAAACCGTATTTATAAGGGTTTTTTTTGATTTTTATTCAATGCTAAACTATTAATTGATAATTCAAAAATATTTAATGCTCAAGATAATAAAAATTAAATTTAAAAATAAATATGAGATTCTCTTTCTCACATTACTTTTGTTTTTAACTATCATTTTTACTAGCTACTATAATTACTCAAAAAATAAGACGCAAAATAATTATAAAGAAATAATAAACAATGTTTATTTTAAAAAAACAGTTGCTCACTTCTTTGGTTACTTTGAACCAAAATTTAAAAAGGTAAATCACCAAATATTGTCAGGCGAAAATTTTGATAGTATATTGAAAGAATATTCAATAATTAATAAGGAAATTCAATTCATTAAAAAAAAACTTTCAAAAAAAATTAATTTAAATAAACTTAAAACTGGTCAAAAAATAAATTTTACTATTGATCAAACTAATAACTCAATTAAGGAGTTTATTTTACAAATTTCCAATAAAGAAAAAATTATTTTAAGTAGAGATTTAGAAGATGGGACCTTCAATCAAGAAATAGTATTAACAAAACTTAATAAAAAAATTATTTATAAAGAAGATAAAATAATGCAGAGTTTGTATAAATCTGCTTTAGATGAAGAAATACCAGTGAACACAATTATAGAATTTGCAAGAATTTATGGATTTCAAGTGGATTTCCAAAGAGATATAAGAAAAAGAGATAAATTTCAAATAATGTACGAGATATACATTGATGAAAATAATAAAATTATTGAGTCTGGTAATATTTTATTTGCAAATTTAGTTTTGAGTGGTGAGGATAATTCACTTTATTACTTTGATAAGGAGGGAAATCTTGGTCACTATGATAAAAACGGAAAGAGTATTCAAAAAGCTTTGATGAAAACTCCAATCAATGGTGCGAGACTCTCTTCTCCATTTGGTATGCGAAAACATCCTATTGATGGCTTTACTAAGATGCACAGAGGCACAGATTTTGCTGCTCCTATGGGAACACCAATTATGGCTTCGGGCGATGGTGTTATTAAAAAAGTTGGATGGTGTGGTGGAGGTGGAAATTGTATAGTCATAAAACATAATTCTACTTATCAAACTATTTATGCCCATATGTCAAAGTTCGCTAGTGGAATAAGAAATGGGGTTAGAGTAAAACAAGGTCAAACCATTGGATATGTTGGATCAACAGGCAAATCAACAGGACCACATTTACATTATGAAGTTTTAGTTAACGGTAAGAAAATTAACTCTCAAACATTAAAATTACCTTCTGGAAAAATATTAAAAGGAGAGCAAAGAAAAATTTTTGAAACAAAAAAAATTAAACTCAATGTATTGAAATCTGAAAAGATTTTAGGATTAAACTAGCTTATCAAGCCTCTGATTTTAAATCACTATTTATTTTATTATCTTGATCCTTGGTTTCTATTTTTTCAGAATTATGAATATTTTTTAATTGAGAATTATTTTCATTAGAATTATCTAAGAATTTTGACTTTCTATTGATTTCTTGTTCACTCAAAATTCTTGTAAAATGGTCTGCATGCTGAAAATAATTTTCTGATGCAATCTTGTCTCCACCAGATAATGCTTCCCTAGCTAAATTGTTATATTTTTCAATTAGCTTTGATGCATTGTGGTTATTTCTTCCTGGAATTTTTCTTTGAAAATTTTCGTTATTTGAAAAATTTGAACCATATTTTGGTCTGTCACCATTTGATTTATAATTCCTATCATTTCTTCTAAAATTATTTCTTCTACCGTTATTATTATTTCTAAATGTTACCATAAAATTAAAATTTAAATTTTTGTACTAATTATACATCTATCGTTACTTGCTAAATCTTTTACAACTCTATCAACATAGAATCCTTTATTAATTAGCATTTCTCTTACCTTTTTTTTTTGGTCAAACGCAATTTCTAAAATAAGTTTACCTTTTTTTTTTATCAGCTCAGACGATTTATCTATTACTTTTCTGATTTCTGATAATCCTTCTAATCCACCATCAAGAGCTATTATTGGCTCAAAGTTAATTACATCTTTATCCAAATATCTTAAATCTAATTTTTTAATATAAGGAGGATTAGATATAATTAAATCATATTTGCCTAAATAGAAATTGTCAACATCTGATTTAAAAAGTTTTAACCTGTTACTTACTTTAAGTTTCTTGGCGTTAATATTACATATTTCTATGCATTCTTTGCTTAAATCAATGCCTTTTCCTAAAAAATATTTTTTTTCTTTTAAAATTGATAATATGATGCATCCAGACCCAAATCCAATTTCTAATAAATTAATTTGAGACTTATTATTATAAATTCTTAAAACTTGCTCAATTATTAATTCGGTATCTGGTCTTGGAATTAAAACTTTGTCATTTATTTCAAACTCATCTTTCCAAAATGCTTTTTTTCCAATCAAATATGCAATGGGTTTGCCTTTTGAACGACTATATACTAATTTTTTATAATAATCATAATCATGACTATCTAATTTTTTATTTAAATTTAGCATTAAGTGCTCTCTATCTTTGTTGATCACTTTGGACATTAATATTTCAGAGTCTAATAAATGAGAAGCAATGTCATTTTTTTCCAATAACTTGGATGCTTGATCAATGGCCATATTAATTATAATATTAATTAAGGTTACTTAATTTCTCCTCTTGTGCCTTTAAAATTAATGACTCGATCATTTCGTCAAATATTTCACCTTCCAGAAATTCCTCTAATTTGTGTAATGTTAAATTTATTCTATGATCTGTAACTCTACCTTGAGGAAAATTATAAGTTCTTATTCTTTCTGATCTATCTCCTTTACCTATTTTGCTTTTTCTATCCTGAGATCTTTCCTGATCTATTCTTGATCTTTCAAGGTCATATAGTCTTGATCGTAAAATTTTCATACCTTTAGCTTTATTTTTGTGTTGAGATTTTTCATCCTGCTGTGAAACAGATAATCCTGTTGGAATATGAGTAATTCTAACCGCACTATCAGTTGTATTAACAGATTGCCCACCTGGTCCTCCAGCTCTAAATACATCAATTCTTAAGTCAGCATCATTAATCTTCAAATCCACTTCTTCAGCTTCTGGTAAAACTGCAACTGTAGCGGCAGATGTATGAACTCTTCCTTGAGTTTCTGTGTCAGGTACCCTTTGTACTCTATGAACACCACTTTCATATTTTAATGTAGAATAAATATTATTTCCCTTTATAGAAGCAATGACTTCCTTCAAACCTCCAGCATCACTTCTTGAAATAGATATTATCTCAACACTCCATTTTTTTTTATGGCTTACTTTTTCGTACATTTTAAAAAGATCTGAAGCAAATAAACTTGCCTCCAAACCTCCGGTTCCAGCTCTTATTTCAATTATTGCATCTTTTTTGTCTGCTTCATCTTTTGGTAATAAAAATAGTTTCAATTTTTTTTCATTTTTTTCATTTTCTAACTTTAAATCACTTAATTCTTTCTCAGCCATTGTTTTCAATTCGTTGTCGCCATTATCCTCATTTAAAATTTTTTCTAGCTCGTTCTTATTTAATTCAAATGATAAATATTTTTTTGCATTATCTATTATTTCATTTAAATCAGAATATTCTTTTGATTTATCTGCGAACTTTTTTTTATCTATTTCACTTGAAGATAAATCTTTTTCTAAGATTGAGTGTTTGCTAATCAGCTCTTCAATTGTTTTTTTTGGAATCATTTTTCTTAGTTCTTAATTTCAGAAGCTTTTTTTTCAACTTCATTGACCACTTTGTTTATCATATCTTTGGTCATCACTTTTTCAGTCTGAATTCCTGACAAATAAAGCATATTGCTTCCATTTCTTCCGCCAGTTATGCCTACATCTGTCATTGCAGCCTCTCCAGGTCCATTAACTACACACCCAATTATAGATAATGTAATTGGTGTTTTAATATGAGATAGTTTTTCTTCTAGGATTTTAACCGTGTCAATCACTTGAAATCCTTGTCTAGCACATGAGGGGCAAGAAATGATTTTAACACCTCTATTACGAAGGTTTAATGATTTAAGTATCTCATTTCCAATTTTCACCTCTTTTACTGGATCATCAGATAATGAAATCCTAATTGTATCACCTATACCACTTAGAAGTAATGTACCAATTCCGATAGAGGATTTTATACTCCCAGGCACAAAGCCTCCTGCCTCTGTAATACCAACATGAAGTGGATAATCAGTTGCTTTTGAAAGTTGGCGATAGGCTTCTATAGATAGGAATACATCAGAAGATTTTACACTTATCTTAAAATTAAAAAAATCTTGATCCTCTAATATTTTAATATTTCTTAGTGCACTTTCAACTAATGCCTCAGGACATGGTTCTTTAAATTTTTCTAATATATCTTTTTCTAGAGAGCCAGCATTAACACCAATTCTTATAGAACATTCATTATTCTTTGCTGCTTGGAGAACGTCATGTATTTTTTTTTTATCGCCTATGTTTCCAGGATTAATTCTTAAACAGCTCGCACCATTTTCCGCGGCTTCAATTGCTCTTTTATAGTGAAAGTGAATATCTGCAATAACAGGTATTTCGACATTTTTACTAATTTCTCTCAATGCCTTTGATGAATTTTCATCCGGACATGAAACTCTTACTAAATCCGCACCTTCATTTTGAATGTCAATTATCTGTTTTATTGTATCCTTAACATTTGTCGTTAAGGTATTAGTCATAGATTGCACAGATATTGGATTGTCTCCACCAACTTTAATATTTCCAACTTTAATTACTTTAGTTTTTTTTCTCTTTATATCTCTAAATGGTCTAATGCTCATTTCTTAATTATCTAGTTTAAACTCTTTATGTAAAGCTTTTAATGCTTTTTTTGTATAATTTTTATCTATTAAAACAGATATTTTAATTTCTGAAGTAGAAATTACTTGGATGTTAATTTTTTCATTTGCCAATGTCTGAAACATTCTAAACGTGACACCAGGTGTAGTAATCATCCCGACCCCTATTATAGAAATTTTAGAAACTCCGTCTTTTAATAACAGGTTTCTAAATTTGATATTCTTATTTTCTAGTATGATTTTTTTTGTTTTATTTAAGTCCTCACTTTTAATTGTAAATGTTAAATCAGTTTCTTTTCCATTTGCTGAAATATTTTGAACTACCATATCAACATTTATTGATTTTTTAGATAATGGCTTAAAAATAGAAGCGGCGACACCTGGTTTATCTTTAACACCAATTAAACTTACCTTTGCATCATTATTAGTTGAAGAAATTCCTGTTATAATTTTATTATTTATTATATTTGACCTTTTTGTTATTAATGTCCCAGATTTCTTAACAAATGATGATTTTACTTCTATATTAATTCTATTCAGTCTTGCATCTTGAATCGAAACAGGTTGCATTACTTTTGCTCCTAGTGAAGCCATTTCTAACATTTCTTCGTAAGAGATTACTTTGATCTTTTTTGCTTTTTTTAATTTATTTGGATCTGTTGTATATACTCCTTCTACATCAGTATAAATTATACACTTCTGTGCTTTAAAAAATTTAGCAAGCATAATTGCACTTGCATCTGAGCCACCTCGACCAGTTGTTGTTATTCTTTCCTCATCATCAATACCTTGAAAACCAGTTATAATGGGTATGCCTCCATCTTTAAGATAGTTTAATATTTTATTTTTATTAATTTTATTAATTCTAGAATTTTTGTGTAATCCTTTTGTTAAAATAGGTATTTGCCAAGCCAACCAAGATCTGGATTTTAATCCTTTGTGAATTAAGCTTCCGGCTATAAGAGAGCAAGCAACCTGTTCACCTGATGAAACTAATACGTCATATTCTGTGTCTGAAAAATTTTCGCTAATCTCTCTCGATTTTTTTACAAGCTCATTTGTCACACCACTCATAGCTGATGATACAACGATAACTTTAAAATTTTTTTTTCTATAGTCTGCAATTATTCCAGCAACTTTTTTGATTTTTTTAATTGTTCCTACTGACGTACCTCCGAATTTCAATACTACAATTTTCATGATAATAATTCTCTAAAAATTAAAATATATTGATAAAATACATCTTGAATATAAAGTCAACTTACTAATGAAAACTAGCACAATTAACAAAGAAGAAATAGAAAAATTTACTAGAATAGCTGAGGAATGGTGGAATCCAACTGGAAAATTTAAACCATTGCACAAATTCAACCCCATAAGAATTCAATATATCAGGGATAGTATAATTGAGAAATTAAAAATCAAAGATAAAAAAAAACCTTTAAACAAAATTAAAATTTTAGACATTGGATGTGGCGGAGGGCTTCTTTCGGAACCAATGTGTAGAATGGGGGCTGATGTAACAGGAATAGACGCCTCTAGTAAAAATATTGAAATAGCAAAACTTCATGCTAAAAAAAATAATCTTAAAATAAAATATCTTTGTTCATCCCCCGAAATGCTTAAAATAAAAAGTAAGTTTGATGTCATACTTAATATGGAAATTATAGAACATGTTGAAGATACAAATTATTTTTTAAAATCTTGTTCAGAATTATTAAAAAAAAATGGGATCATGTTTGTTGCTACATTAAACAAAACTCTTAAATCTTATTTTTTTGCAATTGTTGGAGCGGAGTATGTGCTTAGGTGGTTGCCGATAGGGACCCATGAATGGGACAAGTTTGTAAAACCAGAAAATTTAGTAGATTTGTTAAAAAAGAATAATTTAAGACTAGAAAAATTAGACGGAATGAAATTTAATTTAATTAGTGATAAGTGGAGAATAAGCTCCGACAAGTCAGTAAATTATATAGCAAAATTTATAAAAAATTAATTATCTTTTTTATCTATCCAAGGGACTATTTGAGTATTTATTCCTTCTTGTTTTAACTCTAAAATATCTTTTTTTGATGCAGTCCCGTAAATTCCTTTACCTTTCTTTTTTTTATCGTAGTGGATTGATCTAGCTTCATACGCAAAATTTTCTCCAACATATCTAAAATTGCTTTTGATAAACTTTTGATATTCTTTAATTGTGTTCTTAATAAATTTGATTTTTTTAAAATCTTGATCCACTCCCTGATTGTTAGTTTTACTAATCAATTTTGGAGCCATAATACTTTTTTCTACTCTAAGAGAACCACAATTATGACAACTAAGAAGCTTCTTTTTTTTTAATTTTTCATATTCTTTTGAAGAGGCAAACCAACTATCAAAATTTATATTACAACCTTTGCAATTAAGTCTATATTTGATCATTATTTTTATATAACAATTAAACTTTAAATATCAACATTATTTACGATCTATAATCTGCATTTATTTTAATATATTCTTTTGTAAGATCCATTGTATAAACGGTAAATTTTTTACTTCCATTTTGAATTTCAATACTAATATCTATATTTGAATTTTTCATGTAACTTGATAATTCTTTTTCATTATACTGGCTGCTTATCTTTCCTTTATGAACAACACTTAAGTCTCCTAACTTAATAGAAAGTTTTTTTTGATTTATCTCCACTCCACTTTTACCAATGGCCATAATTATTCGTCCCCAATTAGGATCCTCTCCAGCAATAGCTGTTTTTACAAGGGGAGAATTAGCTATTGAAAAAGCAATTTTTTTTGCATCAATTTCAGTTTTGCAACCATTAATCTTTATTTCTACAAACTTCGTTGCTCCTTCTCCATCAGCAACAACTCTTTTTGCTAAGTTTAACATTACCTTGTTGAGCGACTCATCAAATTTTTTTAAATTTTTATCAGAAATACTTTTTATTTTAACGTGAGAAACTTTACTTGTAGAAAATATACCTATCATATCATTAGTACTTGTATCACTGTCACAACTAATAGCATTAAATGTGTTAGAAACATTCTTTTTTAGCAACTTCTTTAAAACTTCATTTGAAATAGATGCATCAGTAAAAAGATAACATAAAGTAGTGCCCATGTTTGGTTGTATCATTCCTGATCCTTTTGCAATTCCATAAATTTTTACGATATCATTTCCAATTTTGCATTCTTCCATAGCCATTTTTGGATATGTATCAGTCGTCATTATTGCTAGGGCAGATTTCATCCAGATATACTTGTTTTGCGTATATCTGATATTATTTATCAAATTTGGAATTTTTTCTTTAATTTTTTCCTCTGGATATTTTTCCCCTATAGTGCCAGTACACCCAAAAATAATATTTTTTGATTTAATCTTAAATGGTTGCTCTTCATCATCTTTTTGTTTTTCAGTCAGTTTTTGAGAAATCAAATCAGCAATGTTGTCCATGCTCTTATATCCAGAATCACCAGTAAATGAATTTGCATTTCTACTGTTTATAATTAAAGAATATATTTTCTTAACCTTCTGGTTTCGATTCCACTTAATATTTTCAGAAATAATTTTAGATTGAGTATAAACTGTAGAAAAATTTGCTCCGTCTCTAAAATAAAACATCACAAGATCATCTCTTTTATTATTATATAAATTTGCACTTACCGTAGAGATAGATATACCATCTAGGTGATTCAGATCTTGAAATTCTAGCATTTTCCTACTTTTTGATTTTGAGTTCAAAAAATTTGATAGATTAATTCCCATAGTATTTAAATTATATATTTAATGACTATATAAAAAGTTATAAGAGAATAATATATTAAAAACATATGTTTAATCCTTTAAGTTTTATTACAAAATTTATTAAATCCAGCAATCAAAAAGAGTTGGAAAAAATAGAAAAAATTGTAAATAAAGTTAATTCCTTAGAGAAGAATATAAGGGAATTAAAAAATGAGGATTTTCCAATTAAAACTTCTGAACTTAAAGAAAGAATTAAAAATAATACCAAATTAAGTGAAATTTTACCCGAGGCTTTTGCTCTAGTAAGAGAGGCATCTAGAAGAACGAGGAATGAACGCCATTATAACGCACAACTTATTGGTGGAGTGGTTCTACATGAAAATAAAATAGCTGAAATGAGAACAGGAGAAGGTAAAACTTTGACTATTGTTTTAGCAGCTTATCTTAATGCGTTGGAGGAAAAAGGAGTTCATGTCGTTACAGTAAATGATTATTTAGCCAAAAGAGACTCGATAGAAATGGGACAAATTTATAATTTTTTAGGGTTAACATCTGGATATATAAATAATAATCAAACCGATATAGAAAGAAAAAAAAATTATAATTCTGATATAACTTACGCAACTAATAGTGAATTAGGCTTCGATTATCTTAGAGATAATATGAAATACTCTAAGGATGAAATGGTCCAAAGAGAACATCATTATGCTATCGTTGATGAAATAGATTCCTGCTTAATCGATGAAGCAAGAACTCCATTGGTAATTTCTGGTGCTGCTGAAGATAAAACTAGCCAATACGTAGCTGTTGATAAAATTATTAAATTATTAAAAAAGAATGATTATGAATTAGATGAAAAAGATAAAAATATTTTTTTAACGAATGAGGGAATAAATAATGTTGAAAGTTTATTTTCAAAAGCTGGGATATTAAGGAATAATAATTTTTATGATCCAGAAAACTTAAATTTAGTTCATCTTGTTAATCAGTCTCTAAGAGCAAATCATCTATTTATAAAAGGTAAGGACTATATAATTAAGGATAACAGTCTTAAAATTATTGACGAACTAACTGGTCGAATTTTAGAAGGGAGAAGATTTGGAGATGGTTTACATCAAGCTTTAGAGGCTAAAGAAAAAATTGAAATACAAGCTGAAAATCAAACTTTAGCATCAATAACCTACCAAAACTATTTTAAACTTTATAATAAAATATCTGGTTGCACTGGAACAGCAGCAACAGAAGCTGAAGAGTTTTTTGAAATTTATAACTTACATGTAGTTATAATTCCTACTAACAAAAAAATGATTAGGAAAGATTTCAATGATCAAATTTTTCGTACTGAGAATGAAAAAAATTATTCTATTATCAGCAAAATAAAAGAATGTAATTTAAAAGGACAACCGTTATTAATATTTACCTCTAGCATTAATAAGTCTGAGGTTTATTCTAAATTGTTAGAAAAAGAAAATATTAAACATATTGTTTTAAATGCAAAAAACCACGAAAATGAAGCTGAAATAATCGCTAATGCCGGCAAAAAGTATTCAGTAATCATAACAACTAGTATTTCTGGAAGAGGTGTGGATATTCAATTAGGAGGAAAAAAAGGATCTACAGATGACATAAAATTAATAAATGAAAAAAAAAATATAAAATCATTAGGTGGATTATTTGTTATTGGAACAGAAAGAATGGAGTCTAGAAGAGTTGACAATCAAGCCAGAGGAAGATCGGGTAGACAGGGCGATGAGGGAAGCTCTATCTTCTATGTAAGTTTAGAAGATGATCTTATGAGAATTTTTGGATCAGAATCTATGAATAACATACTTGAGAAATTAGGATTGAAAGACGGAGAAAGTATTGATCATCCTTGGATAAATAAGGCCTTGGAAAGAGCGCAACAAAAAGTTGAGGCAAGAAATTTTGATATTAGAAAAACTTTGATAAAATTTGATAATGTTTTAAATGATCAAAGACATGTAATTTTTTCACAAAGAAAAGATGCTATGAATAGTGAGGAAATTTTTAATTATTCTGATGAATTTTTAAATGAAATAATTAACGAGCTTTTAAATTTAAAAATTAAAAAACTATCAAGCCCAAATAATAATGATTTTACTAATAAATTAAGAGTTATTTTTGGAAAAAGCTTAAATGATAATGAGTTTCAAGAATTGCTTATAATTAAAGATAAAGATTTTAAGAACAAAATTTTTGAAAAGTTTAATTCTGCTAGAATTGCAAGATCAAAAATTCTTGGAGAGCAACAATCTAAAGAAATAGAAAAAAGAATACTTTTACAATCTATTGATTTTAATTGGAAATCTCATATTCAATATCTAGAACAGTTAAGACAAGTAATAGGGCTAAGATCATATGGACAAAGAGATCCATTGATAGAGTATAAAAAAGAGGCATTTAATTTATTTTCAAATTTATTAGATAAATTAAAACTAGACTATATTAAAATATTAATGAATTTAAAAATAGTTGAACAACCTAAAGAGGAGGTTCTGATAAAGAAAAAAGTAGAAATATCCAATAATCCTAAATGTCTATTAATAATAAAAAAGAATCAAAAAGTTTCAAGAAATGATAAATGTGAAGCTACAGGTAAAAAATTTAAGAATTGTTGTGGGGCATTATGAAAATAAAACAAAAACTGCTAATAAAGCCAATATAATACCTGCTCCGATCATCATGCTTTTTCTAGATTTTATTAAATCTTTAAAATCAATTAGTGGTTTCTGAGTTGCGCTTAAGTTCTCGGAACTTGTAACAAAACCTTTTCCCCTTCCTATATTTAAGAATTTATTTTTTCTCTGATTTAAAATTTCCTCAGGAGACATTTCCTTAAAAAAACTCAAATTTTTTGAAATAGAATCAAAAACATTTTTTAAAATGATATCTTTATCTCTGTGCGCGCCGCCTGTTGGCTCAGATATTATTTCATCAATAACATTCAGCTCTAAAAGATCTTTAGCTGACAATTTCATTGCTTTAGCAGCATCAAGCATCTTTTTTGGATCTCTCCACAATATAGTTGCGCAACCTTCTGGGGATATAACTGAATATATTGCGTTCTCAAGCATCAATACTTTATTAGATGAAGCTAAAGCAATTGCCCCTCCTGAACCACCCTCACCAATAATTATTGCTAAAGTCGGGACTTTTAATTTCATACAGCATTCTATAGACTTTGCTATAGCTTCTGCTTGTCCTCTCTCCTCAGCTCCTACACCAGGATAGGCTCCCGGTGTATCTATAAAAGATATAATAGGCAAATTGAACCTATTCGCTAATTCCATTAACCTTATAGATTTTCTATATCCCTCTGGTCTCATCATTCCAAAATTTCTTTCAATTCTATTTTCTAGGTTGTCACCTTTTTCCTGACCAATTACCAAAACAGATTGTCCTTCAAATCTTGCTAAGCCAACGATGACTGATTTGTCATCCCCGTAATATCTATCTCCAGCAAGTAAAATAAAATCTTGAAACAAGTTATCGATAAAAAATTTTGATTTTGGTCTATCTTCGTGTCTTGCAACAAGCGTTTTTTGCCAGGGATCAAGATTTGAATATATTGTTTTAAGTTTATTATCGAGTTCTTGTTGGGTTTCAGAAATTTTTTTTGTATCAACTTCAGATAAGCCTTCTTGATTATAAGGATCTTTAAGTTTTTCTAACTCAGTCTCCAAATTTTTAATATCAGTCTCAAAATTAAGGTAATTTTTCATTATAATTTAAATTATTACATAAGTTTAAATAATGACAATAATAAGTCTTTGATACTATTAAGTATTTGACTTAGTTTATCAAGGGTTTAAAAATTGTAATATGTCTACGAATTATCAATCTATAAACAGATTAAAAGTTTCAGAACAGTTGCTTAATTTTGTTAATGAGGAGTTGTTAAAAAGTATTGATATTTCTCCAAAGGATTTTTGGACAGGATTTGATCAAGCTATTCATGAATTGGCTCCAAAAAACAAAATGCTAATTGAAATTAGAGAAGAATTACAAAATAAAATAGATAAATGGCATATAAAAAACAAAGGTAAAGAAATCAATATACAAGAATATAAAAAATTTTTAAAAGATATCAATTACTTAAAAGATGAAGGTCCAGATTTTAAGATTGAAACAGATAAAGTAGATGAAGAGATAGCTAAAATTGCTGGTCCTCAGCTAGTAGTTCCAATAATGAATTCAAGATACACACTTAATGCGGCTAATGCAAGATGGGTGAGTTTATATGATAGCTTGTATGGAACGGATATAATCGAGTCTGAAGAAGGTGGTGGAGAAAGGTATGATCCACTCAGGGGACAAGAAGTAATTAAATATGTTAGAGAAATTTTTGATAAATATATTCCAATAGATGGCACAAGCTGGAAAAATATTGCGGGATTAAAAGTAGTTGACAAAAATCTTATCATTTCTAAAGATGATTATGAATATAAGTTAAAAGATGAAAATAGATTTGTAGGTCATAGAGGTGATGCTAACAAACCATCTGCAATAATTCTTAAAAATAATAATCTTCATTTTGAAATAATAATTAATCCAAAAGCCTTTAGTGCTGCCCACGACATTGCAGGAATTAGTGATGTTATAGTTGAGTCAGCTATTACGACTATATGTGATAATGAAGATAGTGTCGCTGCAGTGGACGCTGAGGATAAAGTTATTTGTTATAGAAATTGGCTTGGTTTAATGAGGGGAGATTTAAAAGTTCAGTTTGAAAAGAATGGAAAAAATATGGACAGAAAACTCAACCCGGACAGGAGCTATATATCAAAGGATGGTAAGGGACTTAAGCTTCACGGTAGAAGTTTGTTGTTAATAAGAAATGTTGGTCATCTAATGACTAATCCATCAATAATTTTAAAAGATGGTAGTGAAGTACCAGAAGGGATCATGGATGCATTTATTACAACTGCCGCTGCTCTTCATGATATAAAAAAAAAGAAAAATTCTAGAACAGGGTCTGTTTATATAGTAAAGCCAAAAATGCATGGTCCTGAAGAAACTGCTTTTACAAATTTGATTTTTTCAAAAGTTGAAGAATTATTTGGATTAGAAAAGTATACTTGTAAAATTGGTATCATGGATGAAGAGAGAAGGACATCTGCTAACTTGAAGGAATGTATAAGATCACTAAAGAATAGAGTTTTTTTTATAAATACTGGTTTTTTAGATAGGACTGGAGATGAAATGCATACTTCAATGGAGGCAGGGCCTATGATTAAAAAAGGAGATATGAAATCATCAAAATGGATTTTGTCTTATGAAAATAATAATGTTGATATTGGTTTAAAATGTGGATTTTCAGGTAAAGCTCAAATTGGAAAAGGGATGTGGGCAATGCCAGATAAAATGAAAAATATGATGGAAGAAAAAATAAACCACTTAAAAGCTGGGGCCAATTGTGCTTGGGTACCTTCACCAACTGCTGCAGCATTACATTCTCTTCATTATCATCAAGTAAACATATTTGATGAACAAAAAAAAATAATTAATCGTACTCAAGCTAAACTCGATGATCTTTTAGATATTCCGATTGCAGACAGACCAAATTGGTCTGTTGATGAAATTAATTCAGAAATATCTAATTCTGCACAAACATTACTTGGATATGTTGTAAGATGGATTGATCAAGGAATCGGTTGCTCAAAAGTTCCTGACATAAATAATATCGGGCTTATGGAAGATAGAGCAACTTTGAGAATTTCTTCACAACATATTGCTAACTGGCTTCATCATGGAATAACAACAAAAATACAAGTTATGGAAATAATGAAAGAGATGGCAAAAATTGTGGATGATCAGAACAAAAATGATCCAAATTATATAAAAATGAGTAATGATTTCGAAAGATCACTTGCTTTTAAAACAGCTTGTGACTTAATTTTTAAAGGTACAAATCAACCGTCAGGTTATACTGAGCCACTATTGCATCTTAATCGATTAAAACAAAAAATTAATCAGAATTAGAGTTTAAATCAGATCTGTTCTTAAAAGCGGATATGAGAGTTCCATCATCTAAACTTTCGATTTCTCCTCCAATTGGTAATCCTTGAGCCAATTTGGTTATTCTTGTATTGGTATTTTTTAAACTATCTTGAATATAATAAGCAGTTGTTTGACCTTCTACTGTTGCGCTAGTTGCTAAAATCACCTCTTCAATTTTATCTTTATTCACTCTTTCCACTAATGAGTCTATTAATAAGTCCTCTTTTCTCTGACTTGCAGATGATATTGTTCCACCAAGAATGTGATAATATCCTTTAAATATATTTGAACTTTCAATTGACCATTGATCTGCCAAATTTTCAACTACACAAATTTTATCATATTTTTTTTCTACAACTTTGCAATTGTTGTAATTACATTCAATAGTATGTTGTTTTAATATTCCACATATTTTACATCTCGAAATATTTTTATATACATCAGCTAACGACTTGGCCATTGGTTTAATAAGTTCTTCCCTGTTATTTATTAATTTTAAGACAATTCTCTTAGCTGATTTTTGTCCTAAACCGGGTAGTTTTGATATTAATCGAATTAAATCATCAATCTCGTTTGTATTTTGCATTGACTATAAAGGCCACTTAAACCCTGGGATTCCTAATCCACCAGTCGTTTTAGAAATTTCTTCTGTTGTTTTAACTTTTAATTGTTCTTTAGCTTTATTATGTGCTGCAACAATCAAATCTTCAATGATTGATTTGTCTTCTTTCATTACTTCATCTGAAATTTCAATTTTTAGCATTTCTCCTTCCCCATCAAGGGTAACTTTAACAGAATTAGAACCAGAAATACCTTCAACTCTAATATTTTTAATTTTCTCTTGGCTTTCTCTCATTTTAGTCTCAAGCTCTTTAGCTTTACTCAAAATTTTTGAAAAATCAGTCATTAATCCTTTTTGTTATTTTTTTTCTTAATTTCAATTAACTCTGCATCTGAAAAATAATCTGTCATAGCTTTGTATAAATTTGTTTGCTTTGACTCCTCAAGTAAACCAATTTGATCTTTCTGCTCTTTTTCTTTAATTGACAATTCACCTTTAATTTTACTAAAAGTTATTATCCATCTTTTTCCTGTCCATTCAAAAAGTTTTGTAGATAAATCTTTTACAAAGTGTTTATCTAAGTTATCGTTAAATGAGATTTCTATTCTATTTTGCTCAAATTTAACTAAATTTACATTTTTTTCTAACTCAAACTTTAATCTTATTTCTTTTTTTTTCTCACAAGTTTTTAATAAATCTATAAAAGAATTTATTTGCTCATTGCCAAGAGCGTTAATCTCTTTTTTTTCTTCTAATTTAAGTTTTTTTTCTTGAGTAGTATTTTTAATTTGATTGATTGTGTCATTTAATTTTTGTTCAGTTATCGTTTCTGCTTTATCAATGTTTTCCTCAATTTTATTGGTTGTATCTTTTAATCTATTATTCTTTAAAGGCTTGAAACCATTTAGGTATATTAATCTCATTAAAAACATCTCAATTGACAAGTGTTGGTTAGAAACAATATCGAGCTCATCTAATGTTTTTATAGTAAATTGCCAAAATAAAATCAGCACTTCATGTTCAATATTTTCAGAAAGACTCTTTATTTTGTTAAATTCATCATCATTCAATGAAAAATTTGTACTTTCTATGCTTAATGAGTTTATATTTTTAAAATAATATACTAGCTCTAAGAAATCATTAATAAAGATTTTTGGCTCCACCCCTTGATCATAGATATTTCTATAAATATGTATTACCTTTTCTTCATTGCCTTCTAAAATTAATTCAAACAATTCAATTAATTGAGATTTATCAAAAAAACCAAAAATTTTTTGTGCGGCATTTAAATCTAACTCTATATTTTTATCTAAACTTAATAATGCTCGGTCTAGTAATGACAAAGCATCCCTTACAGACCCTTCAGAAGTTTTTACTATCAATTTGAGGGCTTCATCTGAAATATTCCCGTTTTCTTTATCCTTAACTTTTTTAATAAATTCAAATAATTCAGATGATTTAATTCTGGATAAATCAAATCTCTGACATCTTGATACAACTGTAATTGGTATTTTCTTAATTTCTGTAGTGGCAAAAATAAATTTTAAATATTCAGGAGGCTCTTCAAGAGTTTTGAGCAAAGCATTAAAGGCCTGCTTGCTAAGCATATGCACCTCATCAATAATAAAAATTTTAAATTTTGATGATGTGGGTCCATAACGAGAAAATTCTATAAGATCTCTAACATCATCTACACCTGTTTTGCTGGCAGCATCCATTTCTAAAACATCTATATGACTGGAATTAGTTATAGCTTCACAATTATCACATTTCTCTATGCATTTATTTTCAATTCCCTTCGGGCAATTAAGTGTCTTGGCCACTATTCTGGCTATCGTTGTTTTTCCTATTCCTCTAATTCCAGTGAATAAATATGCATTCGGGATCTTATCTGCTTTAATCGAATTAATAATAGTTTCTGCAACAACTTCCTGGCCAATAAGATCATCAAAAGTTTGAGGTCTATATTTTAAAGCTAATACCTTAGAATTTTTATTCATTATTTTCACCTAGGAGACTAGAACCTGAATAACTGTCTCTACGATTGCTTCCGTTAGGATCTGGTCGGGTTCAAGCAGAATCCACCTCTAGCCTCCAAAGAGTATTATAACAGTAATAATTTCTTATCCACAAGAAAAGTTTGAAAATTATTTTTCTCGCTGTTTGTCAGCTTCAAAAACACCTAGAACGTGAAAATCTTGACAATGCAAACCTAATTCCTCTAAAGATTTTTGTACTCTGGGATCTTCAATATGTCCATCTAGATCACATAAAAAAAAGAAAGAATCGAAAGTGTTTTTTTCGGGATAGCTCTGTAATTTTGTTAAGTTAACTCCATTAATCGCAAATCCACCTAAAGATTGATATAATGCAGCAGGTTTACTTTTTAATTTAAATAAAAAGGAAGTGATATATTTTTTTTTTTTAAATTCTGGTTGTAAAATTTTTTTTCCCATTATTAAAAATCTTGTAAGATTTCCTTTTTCATTTTCAATATTATTTCTGATTACCTCTAAATTATAAGTTGTAGCACTTAAAGAAGATGCAATAGCTGCTTTTGTTCTATCTTTATTTTTAGAAATCATTTCTGCAGATCCTGCAGTATCAGCTCTTACATGTTCAATCAAATTCTTTGATTTAATAAATTTAGAGCATTGAGATAGTGCTTGCCCATGAGAATATACATCTTTTATATCTGAAATTTTTGTTCCTGGAAGGCCTAATAAATTATGTTCAATTTTTTGAAAATATTCAAAATAAATATTCAATCTGTATTCAAATATCAAATATTCAATTCCTATGTTACCTGTAATTCTATTAGACTCAGGGATAATAATTTTAGAACTAGAATCATTGGTAGCTTTTAGAAAACATTCATCAAATGTTTTACATGGAATAATTTCAGCTTTAGGATCAATAGATAAGGCAGCTAAATGAGAATAGGCACCAAAAGAACCTTGAAAGTAAATTTTACTCATTAAGACTTATATTCCATTATTTTTTTTATGGCCACAAAATCCTCATTTGTATCGACGCCTATAGGAGAAGCTTTCGCAAGCGCAACATTAATCTTTATATGATTGTCTATAGCCCTCAATTGTTCTAATTTATATTTCATTTCATTTGAAGATTGATTTAATAAAACAAATCTTTCAAGTGTTTCAAATTGATAACAATAAATACCTAGATGATGATAAATATTTTTATCTATTTTTTCTATTTTTCTCATAAAATTTATGGCCTCCGGAAAAGGTGAATTAATCAAACTATCTTCAGTGGACACCTTAACTACATTCTCTTTATAATATAAATCTTTATTTGAAATATTTGAAGCTAATGTACCAAATTCAAATTTTGTTTTAGTCATTTGATAGTACAAATTCTGAATATCCTCTACTTCCATTAAGGGTTCATCTCCTTGTAAATTAATTATCAATTCTACATCAGGTTTTTTAATTTTTTTTATAGCCTCATAAACTCTATCTGTGCCAGTTTTGTGATTCTTGCTTGTCAATATAGCTTGGCCCCCATTTTTTTTTACATCTTCAATTATTTCCTGATCCTCTGTTGCGACATATACTTCGCCAATATTTGCATCTTCGGCTTTTTTAAAAACATGGGAAATCATTGATAAACCATTAATTTTAAGTAAGGGCTTACCTGGTAATCTGGTCGCTGATAACCTAGATGGAATTACAATTAGTGTTTTCATTCATTTTTAATTTAGTCATAGAATATAAATAGAGGCAAAATTGTACATTAAAATATAAGCAATTTTTTATTTATAATGTTATACGTTCAAAATAAATTTTATAAAA